>Ga0123357_10012479_pt1 | contig 10963 bp, 7 predicted proteins | sample TergutEmb28metaG_FD_89873 | JGI IMG/M metagenome (GOLD analysis project Ga0123357, IMG submission 89873) | Embiratermes neotenicus P4 segment gut microbial communities from Petit-Saut dam, French Guiana - Emb289 P4 | ecosystem: Host-associated > Arthropoda: Insects > Digestive system > Gut ... | reverse complement strand
GTGTGTGTGTGTGTGTGTGTGTGTGTGTGTGTGTGTGTGTGTGTGTGTGTGTGTGAGAGAGAGAGAGAGAGAGAGAGAGAGAGAGAGAGAGATCTAGAAACCTCAACCATAAGGCGGCTTAGAGCCGTGTTGGCTTGTTGCACCACAAAAAATAACAGGCGTATATTTAATATATTATCTAATTCTAACTAATGTAGGACTACATCCTATGATGTTTTAATAAATATTCAGTGCAATTTAGTTGGCTCCTTTTATTCATTACATTTAATATATTTTTCAACAATACGATTCTAATAAAAAATAAATTTATTTTATTCTAGGCGGAATAATTATTGATTTACAGTAATAAATTTGCAGCTGTAAAAAGGGAACATAAAGAATAAAGATGTCCGAAGTAATAATCATGAGAACGTGTGCATCTGAAGAACATTTTGACTAGATGTAGTATCCTATGCAATGGGCATTCTATACTCGGAGTGAAAACGGCTGAGGCCTGAAGTTGACATTTTACCTACATTTAGCGCCCAAGTTACGATTTATTCGAGCTATACTTCCATTTCCCTTTGTACTTTAAAAAGAGGCTGATTAATTAATCACAAAGACGAATTTGCATTTACATTGGAAAATAAATTCTTGCACAATATCATTTTCTGGGTCACGACCAAGTTTCAGATAAACCTGTTGATTCCATCCATTGTCCTCTAGAAGGAGTCAGCAGGTTTCTCCGAAACACTGGTAACCACCTAACATATCACACATTGTCGTAACGTACAATCCAACGATCTGCATTTTTACAAATTCCAAAATATTATCTTAATGATGTTATACTGTGATGACTCACAAAACTACTGCAACACGATCAACTCACCCCAAGAAGTTCAACGTTCAACTCTATATTATCTGAATTACAGATCCCACAACTTGTCCAACCTTCTTGCAGAAGGTTACGGCTAAACTGTTCCTTTCGTTAGATAACGGTCACCACGTGAAGTCATATGAGGGAGTGGAGGCAAAGCTCCGCGTATTCTTAGTCTAGGTGTGAAAGAGTGTTCAGCTTGATGCCCCTGTCCTTTCACACAGTGCACACTAAGTACGAGAATTACGGGCACCAAAGCCGGTCTCGAAGTTTTAGAGAGAAGACTCTCTTATCATAAAAGAGAAAAAACTCCAGTTCCTTGGTTGTTTAACCCTCTGCATAGTCACTACACCAATTGAGCTAACCCGACTCCTCAAACAGACTGACAATTGGTTGACATCCGAACCAATTTCCGAAACCCGTCATTCCGAACGTTTTTGTGATTACATTCCAGGAAACGCTGGGTTACTCTTTACCTTTGTATTTAATCATCAAATTAACTACTCTGCGGCTCTTTCGCTGTTGGAGAAGCGCAGAGTTGTAATTCTGTTTTCAGAATGTCGTCTAAAACGTGTGAAATCCACAGACAGAAATAGGGTGGCGTAAGAAAAATTTGATGGTTGTTGGTCATTATAGCGATCAATGATGATGGAATATCTACTAAGTAAATTTTTAGTCTGCGGTTTCCCGAGATGTGCTGCCACGTATTCAGAGGACAACTAACGACGTTTACGTAGAATATACATGTTTTAAGCTCATGTTCCTCCAAAATGTCGCTAACCATCTGTTACATTATACGTAAGCCCATTCCATATGACGGCAGCAATTATATCCACCACACGTATTACTCAAACTCAAATAATATCAGAAGTCATTCTATAAATTTGCAGCTATAGATCTATCATTCTTGCATCAAATTATGCATACTTTCATCATTGTGAGCTTTAAATTTCATAAGTATTAGATATTTGGGGTACCTGCGTATGCAGACCTCTACTGGAACGTAAGAGATGAAATTCTGTCGCTAATAGGCCACCACACAGCAAGACAGTCACGGATGTGTCAGCCAGATCGCAGTAATTATCGACAACAATCCGCCTTTCGATGCTGCAGTCGAGGGGATGAAAAGTCATATGTCGGCAAAACGTGTATTTTACATAGCTGCCTTCAAGATTTTGAATATCGTGGTGTGCATCTTCAGTGCAAATGTAATTTCATAATATCGCTCAAAGACCGCGAGGTATAAGACAGGATCAAATGAGGAATATCTCTGGAGATAATAGCTAGATCTAGGCCCTGTCAAAATTCCTGCTCGAAATTTAAAAGGGTGTTATTTTGACGCAAGGCTCTAGCCCTCCAGGTCTCTGGGCTAACTCTGAAGAATCAGCTCCTGTGCCACTCAAATCGAAGAATCAGGCTGTTGATTTGGATGTCCGGGGACCTGATCCGTAGCGTGCCACTCTTCTCGTATGTGAAATAACGAAAGTTGTACGGACTGCGATAGGTCAGAACCTAGAGCTACCTTTCTTACTGGCTTGGGGCATGTTGTTCAGTGTGAGAGAGCAGCAACTGTGTGTAAGTTAATCCCAAAACAAAAAATATATTACAAAAATAATTACACTAGTCAGAGAAGGAGCGAGGTTGCCTACAACTCTAGTCTGACAAGTTCCTAGGTCCAGACCACATCACTGACCAGAACTGCAGTAGACCTTGGTCAATTCAAAAGTTAACCCTCCTAACTTGCAGGCACGATATGAATGTACAGACTACTAGCATGACGTCGGTCCTCGTGGCTGTGAGGTTCCTTCTGTTCCTCCGAAGAAACTAACGCACTAAGCCGTCATCTCCCATAACTTCTGCGAGTAAGCATGATCCCCTGTACCCTAAATTTGTAAAAATATAATTGTTGTGTTTTTCTGCACAACTTCTTCACATGAGTTTGTTCTTTCCAAATACAACAATAACTACTCTAGCGGAATGTATGTCACACTGTTTGTTCGTTTTTGCCTCGGTCTAGGTGTAGAGTCTTCAAAGCATCTGGCCATCAGAAAATACTTCGCATTTCAGTTGCTTCACGACAGTTAACATTTCAACAACAGTGTATGCTTTACGACATAACTGTGGAATTCCATAGTATAAGAATTTTACATCGTTCATCGAAACGTTAAAAGTTTGATTTTAGGCGTAATTTCAAAATCTTATAACTAAACACTGCTCTAAAAAATTCACTACATTACAGGTATTATATAAATGTAAAATCGTCTGCGAACTTCGCGAATTACAGCCTCAGACTTTTGTCGGATAGACTCTATACATTCTGTAAATATTTTATACAACTTCTTGGAGGGAGGAAAAATACACAGATAAACTATCTGACATCAAAATTCACGGTATTTTTGCAGGTAATGTTATAATTAGTAGCCGTAATGGACGAGCTATTACTCTCTTAAATAATGTGATCGTCTGGCTTTCCTAACAATTAAAATAATTAAGTACTAAATAAATCAAAGAATCGCAGTTTTCCTTTAAATGTTTATCTGGTCTAGATATTCCACGTCTGCTATGAAACTTGAGGTTCACAACAGCTCACCACTGTGGACTCTGTGCTGAACCTGCAGAATATTCCTAACATGCTGGCTGCTTGTAGTCAGGCGCATTTCGCCGCCCGTTCAACAGCCAAAATGAAAAGTCATCCCGTGCTAGCTGTCTGTTTATTTCATACAGTAAATCTGCAACTACCCGTCATATCTGAGAGCCGTCACCTCCATCCGCACCCAGAAGTTGCGTGAAACTGTGGTGACAAGGGACCCACTTAACATGGTAATAGACGAAAGGGTTGATGCAGCGGTAACGGTTTAGGATTGAAGTCGGTAGATGCCTGGATTGAATTCCGTTTGAGTGGGTCATCGGCTAGCCTTACATTTTACGTGGTTTTCTCCATTTCCTACAGGAAATGCCGGGATATTCCTGTGCTGGCCATCAAATCTCTCTCCAAATTTTTGGAATTCGTCGTTCATTAATAATCCTCACACCAGAATCATTACTGACAGCAATGTAAAATAAACCACAAACAAAATTACGATAATGGTTTCGTTGAAGGGTTGTAGTTTATAATGTCTGCAGTAGCCTACAGCAAGAATGTTCACCTAGAAGTAAATCCTCAGAAACTTACGCACATCTTTATATATCGTTAACAGCAAGCAGAGCAATGTCACAAAATAAAAAACTAGCCATCAAATCCTTGGACAGCCTAGCAGGTTTCAAACATTTTGGAATCACACTACGAAACTACAATTGCATGCATGAAGAAATTAATAACTGATTAAATTCAAGGAATGTCTCCCAAAGTTAGGTCCACAATTGTTTGTGTTGCCGTTTGTTCACTAAAAGAACTACACACATTAAAATACGCAGAACTAAAATTTTGTTTGTTGTTAGTTATAGTTGTGAACCTTGGTCTCTCGTATTAAGAGAAAACACACACTGAGATTATTCGAGAACAAGAACCTGAGGAAGATTGACCCCAAAGTTTTGAGGTAACAGGGGACTTGAGAAAATTGCACAATGTGAAACGTCATGACCTCTTCACCAATACTATTCGAGTGAACCAGTCAAGGATAATGAGATGAGCTGGGCATATAGCACGTATGTAGATAAGTAGGGGAGAGGTCCATACAACGTTTGGTGGGGAAACCTGTAGGAAAGAGACTTGAATGCAGATGGGAGGATAATAATTATTTGGATCTTTAAGAATAGGATGGGATGGAGTGTACTCGACTAACCTAGCGCAGAATATGGACAAGTGGTGGTGTGATGTGAGCAAGGTAATAAACTTTCTGGTACAATAAAAAGCGCAGAATATCTTGATGAGGTGATAAAATATTATGTTCTGAAGAAAGTTTTTTTTTCCGAGGTTAGGTTAGTTAGTTAGGATGTTATAAACACCAGTGAACACGGAATCTGATGGTATATTATCGTGAGATAATTAACACAATAACAGGCAAAGTTATGTTCGAAATTCTGCCTACATAGGACACAGAGCGGAGAGGGGAACTTTCTACATATCGAACAATCGCATATACACAGCACTGAAGTCGACCTATCGTTTTAATGGCTGATGGGGAAACACCATTTCCCTATTTGTTGGTTATAGCGGCGGTGGGTTAGGAGTGGAGGGTGTTGGTAAAATGGTCGACGCACTCGAATTGGAGGGAGGGTGAGTCCAATAATAGCTTTGCGATAACCGTATCACGACATCCTCCGTATCCTAAAATGCCCCCTCACATTACGGGAAATAATTTCCCATTTTTACCCACCTCTCTAAACAACCTACCACACACTACAGATACATACACAACTATAAATGACAACACTGCAACATGTTTATTGCCTGAAAATACCGTCACTTGAGGTTCTTATCAACGTTTAGGCTATTATGAACAGCCATTCGCGTTACATTTTGGTACATTCGGTCTTTTAACTGCAGTAATGGGAAGAAAGGGAGAGAACGCCCTTTCCCTTGAGTATTTGCAAATTGAAAATCATAGCCCACAAATAACGCTAGAAGCGAGAAACACAGAATACAGCAAGGAGAGTGTGTGTCGGGTCAGAGAGAATGTTACGCAGAGAGTATGGGGCAATATGGAAATGTTTTGCAGCTTCAGTTTGTTGGAGATAAGGTTTCTGGTTATACGAGTGGCTACGTGTATGTAGTATCCTGGCTATGAGCTCTTCGAATTAAATGGACTTGTGGGCAGTCTTTCCATAAAAGAAAGTGTATGGAAATAGCAAAACACTTATTCGCTTAGAGAAAGAGCAAAATGCCTGTGTTTATTTTTTTCAAGTAGACATAATCCAACCTTTTGACATTCAGAGGACCGTGCATCGTGATATTTTCTTATAATAAAAGCCAACGAGATGCAACATTTCTCAAATTTATTTTTGATAAAAAAAAACTCTTTATAAAAAATAAATTTGAAAAACAGTGCATCTCGTTGGCTTTTATTGTAAGAATAATCCAACATGTAAAATATTAAACGTGTATACACCCACTGTCAACTCAGGTCTTTCTTAGATTTTCAGTAGGCAAACTGCGCGAATTAAATTAAAAAACTGACTAATGTATAGGTTTTGTGCTCACGTCAAAAATACCTCTATCACCAGTGTTTGTGGCAATAAAACTGCACGAGTATTTATATATGGACACGTCGAATTCACAATCATTTATTCGTGTAAGGATAACCACAATAAATAAGTGAATTCTACTGCGCTGCCACTTGTCGCAGTGCCAAATATGAGGTTACTTTGTGCTCCAAATAGTTGAGAGAACGAATGAAATGAGAAACCCATAAACGAATCTGTTCTGTTTGTCGACAATGGTAACTAGAAATATATTAATTTAGTATGTAATTATATATCGTTATATAAATTTACGGCTTAACAAATATAAGAAATGTTGTATGAAACTGGGATATTAATCATTTTTAATTTATAACCCATTGCTTACAAGTATTTTTCCTTTACATGTTGATTTTAAACTGGTGTCTGGTGATGGCTTTTGTATGAAACCAAGCCATGCAGCGCCAACGACAATAAAATATTGTCAAATCCGTAGTTATAATTGCCGGTCATTTTGTGTATATAATTATTGACGCATGTTGTCAGTTATGTCCTACCCCACCGTCGTATTAAAAGTTGGCAAAAGCGCATTGTTGCAGTTCCTTCTAATAAGAATCGCTTTTAGGCTAGAGGAAACGTTGCTAGATATAAAATAATTCTGTAGAAAGTATATTACCTGATTTCGTTGCACAAGGCTGAGGATTTTCCACCCGCTCAAATAGTAATTCCATCGAGGTTTATGAAACTTCCAGAAATGCAGAAGCGGAGAAAGTTCCTGATGAGTAAATGGCCGCAAAAGGAAAGTTACTTACTGCCAAAAACGCCACTGAACAGAGAAATTCAGGCATCCCCGCATGGTTCAATGTAAATATAAAATTTTGCCAAACGAAGCGGTACTGAGATTGTGGGGACAACACAAAAGAGATTGTATGCAACATCTAAAGACTATAAATAACATGGATAAGACAAGAACCTTTCAATCATAATAAATATCATAGGAACTGGTGTTACCAGGCACATCCAAAACGATGAACCTGAAACTCAACTAAATTGTTTTTATTGTATTATTATTCTTATTAATATTAATGTTCTTTTTACTTTTCAATTAATATACGCGTTAAAATTTTTCAGAAAAAGGAAAATTTTAATCCACGACGCATTCAAAAGTGTATTTCAGGTTTCGTCACCTCCATAAAGATAAGGATTAAATGCACCTGCATTGGTCTCATATCAAACAGCAGAATTCTCGTCAAAGTGACTTCAACTATGGACTGTTTACAAATATATTAAACACAAGCCCGCATTTGAATTAAAAATTATGCTCATTTCTTGACAGTAAAAACTTGGTGGACTTTGGTGTACACGACAATGAACCATCGACTTCACTACGGATGGATAATTTTAGACAACCTGAGCTATTAATGACTGCTAGACACTAACTCTGCTCCATGGAATTAGTCACTTAGGCAGGCCTGGATATTAAAAGCAGAAAATTAATTATGAATTTCAATCAGGAAAATCATCTAGCAGAATTTCACTTCAAGCACAAAATAAACTGGCAACCATTAGTCCCTACACACATAGCATTTTGGAACTGAATTTTCAGAAAAAAGAGTTAAATCAAAAGTTTGCCAATTACGGCGAACCAATTTCGGTAACAAATAATACATTACCTGTATTATTAGAGAAAACAAAATGGTTGAACTCCACGAGATATGAACAACTAACGAAACCAATCATAAAAGCAAACAGAAAGTGAGCAAATTTAATTACAAACGTTTCCATTGTTTTATTACGCCCACTGCGAGCAGATGGAAGGTCGTTATAAATCAGCATCGACATCTTCAGTTCATACAGTTCCAGTTAAATGTGCACTTACGCTGTTTAAAATATGAACAGAATATGCACCAGCTTGTTCCCGTGTAGCAAGGCTATTCCTAATAGTTCGTACTAACGGTGTGCAAGTGCGTGCTGCTCCTAGCTCACTTTATAAATATTTCTTTTCGACAATATATGTAAAAGTACAGTTACCACTGATGGAGTTCCTGACCATTTCCACTGTAATTTTGTGAAGTGAACATGATATAAAAAAAAACCTTACTCCAATTATTCCATTTAAAAAAAACGGAATTTTACTAATCAAAATAATTTCACCGATTAGGGAGCTTCTTCACCAGTAAACATCTTTTTTAAAATTAAATTCAAAAAACGTTTATGACGCTCGAGGCCTGATTGATTGGTTGATTGATTGATTCATTCATTGGCTCATTGATTTCCAATGTCTTGAGGCTTTTTAAGTATTCTGTTTATGTCGCGTCGAATCGTACGTAATTACATGCATCATAACTGAGTAAGTCTGTAAGAGAGGGTCTTAATCTACAAATACCTTAACTTATTGTCGCAGCATTTGATTGGAGGAGCTGAGTAAGATGACGAAAAAATCAGTGAGGAATGCTGGTCTCGGAAAACATGGACAGAAATGTCGACAATTCGAAATTTATGTTAATCACCATCAACGCGAAAATGGGTTACGATTAACGAAATATCTAATTATATCTAGGACGTGTGTCATCCCCGTTGTGTGTGTATGAACTTGGATTGGTGTGTAAGAAAACAGCATAGTAACAACAAGCAAGGCCACCACCCACACGAACCCACTCTCACCCAGGGACAAAACAGAAGAGCGACGACATACTAACACCTAGAACATAAGTAAGTACCAAGACTTATATATCCTCAATACAGAGAAACACTCAGGCATAAATACACCACCACCACACTCACGCACACATTTTCTGCCCCGCAGGCAACAGACCACACTACCAAGCCCCACACGGCGCACCTTATTAAGAAGAAGGACCGCACTCCGTACAACTACGACCCACTGAGCCGGCGAGCTCTCATCCACACTAGCATTAACTTATCTTTAAACTTTAAATTTGTACATGATAACCCCGTAATGTAGAGATCTCTACACCACGTGCGCGCGCAATGCATATAGTAGTATTTTCAGCTTGTTCTCTCAAGACAACCTGAAGATGGCCAGTAAAGACCGAAACATGTAATTTCTCAATATAGTCATTAAATACACCTGTGTGACACAGTTGTGTTTGACTGCACACCAATCCAAGTATCTAATTATATTATACTATCTGGTTACTTTACTATATTCTGTACAATGTTAAGAATATTTTGTCATAGAATGGGAAACAAGAAGATGACTGTGAATTTTGCTTAATAAGAAATGTACCTGCAAGTTGTCAAGGCCCATTTCGAGTGCTCTTCTGGTTTTTAGAAGGGAAGAAGCAGTAAAATCTAATTCAAGACAACCAAGATTCCAAAAGCGTGTTTTACGAATTCGGTCGAAACACGTTTTCACCGAGACGGCCTTTTGGGTTGGAACAATTTCACTCCAAATGCACTTTCTCAATACGACTTTAAGGTAACATATCTCTATATGTATCGCACAAATTATCGCATGATTAAAAGTTCGCTTATTCAGTACGGCAGGTCGCGTGATAGACTATGTCTGGCCTGGAAAGCTCCGGATATGAAGGTTTTCGTGACAAAGAGAAGAAATTGCTTATTTCATGCTTCGCCGTGCATGTGACTAACTCTAACACTCATAACTTGTCAACATGGACCGGTAATTTCATAAGAAAGTCAGTAATCATTACCGGTTTTCTTACTGATGATGATGTTTGCTGCTGTTAATGATGACGGTGATTAGTGTTATTATTAGTAGCAGCAGTAGTAAAATTCACATCCTTCGCCGCTCGCCGATAGAATATCTTCACATAAATTATTTATATTCCATATATTACAAGACTTCATATAATGAATTGAAAGTAGACCTTAGCAGAGGTAGAAAATTAAGTTGTGGAGGAGGGGAAAAACACCGCCATGAACTTTAAAGCTCCACAATGGACTGACGATCTGGCCCCTCTACGCACGTGTGGTACAGTACGTACGGCAGCTCGGTCGAGGCGACGAAGAAAAACATTTCTGTCCTTGCAGGGAAAGGAACCTTGGTCGTACAGCCCATATTCCACTTACTAAATACTGAATGAATTACTCCAGTTGAGCTTCAACAAGAAGAATGACATCAAAATGGACCTTGAATGACGAGCTGTTTTTGTGTGAAGTGGACAGATAGGAAATAAAAGAGGGCTCTTTTAAGAGCGGCAATGAGCCCGTTATATACAAGGCAATGGATTCCTTGACTACTTAGTTATTAATTATTTCCAGGGGTGCATAAATCCCAAGCGCAAAGTCGCCATTTTGACTGAAAGTTTTACGGTGGTATCGCAGTCAGAAACTTGCTTTGTGTTATCCATTATAATTTTTATTTAAGACAGATAGAAATTTTCATAATCCTGTAAATAGAGCGTGTTAACGGAAGGAACGTTTTTGTGGATGCACCCAAACCTGTAGAAGTAACCGGAATTGGGTGGCGGATTTGCAATTTATCTTTGCAAATTTAGGTAAATGTGCACAGATATCTGAGTGATACACGTTGCAATGATACTAATCAGGAAGGAATCTTAGTCAAGGAGAACAACGCAGTAAATAAAGTAGATAAGTAAAATTATATTTTAGCAGTTCTTGCAGCCTGATCGCATCACATAAAAGCCATCCTTCAAAAGGACTTAATTTTTATATTGATAAATTATTTGTACACGTGTTAGATTAATAAAAAATGTTGCTTCTAAAGTATGAAATTAAATTTAGTTTAAATTTTGAATACGCTCTTCTCAAAATAAAGATAATTTTTATGTGTGCTTTCTGAGATTCAAATATTTAATTTCATGCTAATTCTTGTAGGCAGATTAATTTCTCTCTATTTAAGTCAAATTAAAAAAATATATATTTATTTACTGCAATTGGGTTGTTACCCGGTGGCAGTGGTTATTTTACATGTAAACAAAACATGAAATTGGTTACTACTAAATTTAAGTCGGGAGGGCTACATGAGAAGCATGTAGTGGC
>Ga0123357_10012478_pt1 | contig 10963 bp, 6 predicted proteins | sample TergutEmb28metaG_FD_89873 | JGI IMG/M metagenome (GOLD analysis project Ga0123357, IMG submission 89873) | Embiratermes neotenicus P4 segment gut microbial communities from Petit-Saut dam, French Guiana - Emb289 P4 | ecosystem: Host-associated > Arthropoda: Insects > Digestive system > Gut ... | reverse complement strand
GAACAGTACAGCCAATGTGGTAGTTCAACAACATAGTCGCAAACTCCTGAAGATGGACATATTAATGCCCGAAACATGTTGAGTATCTAAGAAGTAAAGTAAATATATCAAGTGACATCTAGTTGGTTTTTTATTCTTCAACTATCACAATGATGCACGATCCGATAAACATCACATTGCATTTCCTCTACAAGAGTAATAACCAACTAACTACTATCAACAATATAGTCGCAAACTCCTGAAGGTGGACATATTAATGCCCGAAACATGAGTATCTAAGAAGTAAAGTAAATATAACAATTTGAGAAATGCAATGTCTTTATAAGCGTTACAAACTGCAGTACTATCAGGCGGTTCTCAGTTCTGTTCTAGTGTGGCGACGAGTTTAATTTTTCAGTCGGTCATTTCCGTTACAGAATAGAAAATGTTACGTAACATAAGCGCAGTTTCTGTGCGTGTGACAGATCAATAGTAATTTGGTACTCGTGTCAGACCCTCTGTCTCACACTTTGTTACTCTCTCCAGACACAGTTCGTAAATGTTGCTTACGTATACAGGGTGTTGCAGGAGAAATCTACCATATCAGAAGAACGTTCCTTAGGTTAATTTACATCGAAGCGACCAAACGTATCTATATCAGAAGTAGAATGGTTACGTAGATCATTATGCGAGAAAAATATGGTATTTTTGCGGTTCTGCGTACTGTACCTGTTTTTTGTGATGCGCTGTAAGCATACTGAACAGGTTCGTCCTAAAGCTGATAGCCAAGCCAAGCCATACAGAGGAGAGTTCGTTATGTGAAGTACTTGGAAACCTCAGTGTGATGTTTACGAAACTAGTACACGATTTTCTTACTTAATGTGTTTATATCACTCAGGTATTAATTGCGAGTTAAGTGCCGGTGGTAATATTACAGGAATCTTATATTCCTCATAGTTTTAATTAGTATTTGTTAAGAATTGTACAACAGTTCTCCACTTTAACCTTATCTCATCATTATCTCTGTATCTGTTCAACTTTGAATATAGGATTTTTGGTCATATCGATGTAACTGAACCTAAGCAACGTTCTCCTGCTGTATGGATTATTCCTCCCGAAACGCGCTGTATACTCGTCCGTGCTGATTCGTGCACTTGATTGTTGGCAAAAGGATAACTGGAATTTCACTCAGTTGTGTAATTTGATGGATGAAAGTTACTAACGTCGCTGATGTGTACACAGCGTTATTATGGATAGCTTGATGGCGTTTTACTGAACCGACATTAAAAGTTTCATAAGAACCGTCTGCCATTTGAGACGCCAAAATATCCGTTATGCTTCTGTATCGCCTGTCTGAATGAGAGGTTTGTACTGAGCGGGGAAAGCCGTCGCAACTTGATATCAGACCGGGGGTGGGGGGGGGGGGGGGGGGGGGGGGGAGGGGGGGGGTGGGGAAACGGGGAACCCGGCCGCCACTTGGGCAATTTAATGGCTCTGCTACTGTGTTCTGACGCCAGACATTCAGACGTCATCTACAATACAGTACGTCTCTGAAGAGGTGTAGAGGTAATGTCACTGTGTATCCAAAGAAGGCGTATGGGAGGACTAGAGATATAGCTGCACTCATTCTTAATCTCAGCATTGGTGGATGTGAGTGGTCACCCTCCTGCTCTACCGACTTTACCTCTGGGGAAAGATCATTCGATAGCGACTGAGTAGGAAAATGACTGGGAAACAGAGCCGGTCTGGCAGTTTTGGAGTTAAAGGAATGCTTATGCAGGTAATCGAACTGCGATTCCGTTGTCGTTCAGGCCATAGCCAAGTCAGGATATGAAAAGCGGCGCTATCCAGTCACGTGTACGAAGTTGTGTCCCAAGAATAAAATTAACGCGTAATGGCATGGACGTGTCTCTTTTTGAGTCAGAGTTTTGATCTTAGAATTGACGGGACGGATTTCGTAATATTAACTTCCTGTAGTTCTGTAGATGTCAAATTTGGTTACAAATCAAGTACTTTATCTACTTTACGTGAAGCTGAAATCAAACGTTTCTACTATCTGGCAGAACGAGTCACCCTGCTTTACATCTTTCCCATGTCTAACTCTTAGAAAGTGTTATCGATACGGTGAATACTTAAAAAAATGTATATGAACGTGGTCTCTGATGTGCAGTGTGATTGGCTGCATAAGATCGTAACTGTAGTGTCAACAACAAACGTATGTGTACGTTTCCAGGCTTTTACAGTATCTGTTAGAGAAATAACAGATGTCTGTCTGATTACACGGTAATTTTTTTTAAAGTTTTGCCAACGAATCGGAAGAAAGTCTGCCTCCATTTACAGGATGACTAATTTGAGTTGAGGTCGATACTTCAGCATTAATCACCCAGAAGACGGCACGTCGCAATGAAAATACACTCCAAAGCCACGCAAGAATACAAGAAGCTGCCATTTGAAGAGATTTCTGTTATCAATAACAGAACCTTAAACCGTCGCAGAAAAGGAGGATATTATTGACGTTTTCGTGTAGAGTTTTGGGGTTCCATTTGGATAGACTAGTTAATTTATTATCACACAGTTGATCAATTTGTTATGTCAGAACGTTTATTGGTAAAAGGGAAAACGAAAGTAACTCACCGTAAAACTTTTTATGACAAACACATGACAGCACTGCTGAGTCACTCTTTATATTCCTGCAGCAGCAGCAGCAGCAGCAGCAGCAGCAGCAGTAGTAGTAGTAGTAGTAGTAGTAGTTACATATGTGGGTAACAGTACATGAATGCTTTTTGTGTAGGTCTACATATGAATGCTTTCTGTAGTTGACAAGCTAAAAAACTACCTTGCAAGGCAAGACGAGAGCAGGGATTTTGATTTAGCTGTTTCGTAATAGAATGTTATTATATGTTAGTTATTTATAAACACTGTATTTTATGGGAGATGGGCTGGGCATGTGGCGCGTATGGGTGAGGAGAAGGGGGTATGTAGGGTCTTGGTGGGGAAACCGGAGGGAAGGAAACCACTGGGGAGACCTAGGCGTAGATGAGTGGATAATATTAGGATGGAACTCCATGAGGTGGGATGTGGGTATATGGAATGGATTGGGCTGGTCCAGGATAGAGACAGGTAGTGGACGCTTGTAAGTGCGGTAATGAACCTTCGGGTTCCGTGAAATGCGGGGAATTTCTTGACTAGCTGCAAACCAATTAGCTTCTCAAGAAGGACTCTGCATCATGGAGTAAGTAAGTAAGTAAGCATTTTATGGAAGCGATTTATAAGAAATGATGTATGTACCGCACGAGTTTCTTTAACTTTTTTCAAGCTGTATCTATCCCAGCTTAATACTTATCTACAGTTCCCCAGAAAAGCATTTAGGTTGGAAGGTCGTGTGGCCTGTTCAATGAAACGGAACTAACTTCAGTCTTAGCAGTAACAATGTAATATTATTCATAAATATTGTCATTAAAATATACAAAGAATCAGAATATCCGCTTAAAGTATGCGTTAAGTCCTTATACGGTTCACAGTAGCCAGTAATCGAGTAAACGTGTTTAGTAGAAGACGCACGGTGCAAGTAAGGTGATCAAAATGTTCTCTCATCTGGCAACATTATGCCATTAAGTCCTAAGTCATATTACATTTCATTACTTAAAAAGAACATGAAAGGAGCCAGACTGAGTTTAGTGTATATTTACTGTATAGATTTTAATTCAAATGGGTCAGTTTGTCTTGGCCAGTTTCGTACGAAATTTTAATACCGGGCCTAATTGGTGATTTTAGTATTGTATCTCCAAGTCACATCTGACACAGAACAATTCTGACCGCTTGTGACGGTATTACATCAAGGTGTAATAGGTTTCTAGTCTTTGTCCCTCGTCTTTTGTTAGAAATAACAAGCTTCAGATAATCAATTAATTTATGTCCTCAGCTGAATTCAGGTTGTTAGTTGAGCATGCATGCACACACGCGCATGCACACCCATATAGGATTATATTGTGTCAGAGGAGGTGATACAAATTACAGGAGTATAATATAAATGTAGGAATACCCGAGAAGACCCAAAATAGGATAGAAAAGATATCGATAGCAGTAGTACAATAACAAATCAATAACCGAACCCACAAGAGTCTATTTGTAAGGGAGTCCAAGTTAATTTCACCGTTTACCACTATCGCCGTAAAAGGGAGAGAAATGGAACCTATAAAAGTCACGTAAGGCAATTGAGCACAAGTAACGTACCAGATTGTAGCGTCTGTCACTACTGCAGTTGCTAACTCTTCAGTGAACCCACTTTAAGTGTATGCGAAAGATATGGACTGAGACGGCTAATCGAGTTCATCAGCGCGCCATATTCGCTGTGTTTCTCACGCCTACTGTCAGCAGTTGGCAATATCGTACCTTCGTTCCAACCTGTCCGATGATGAAAAAGGACTGAGATATGAGCAATTCATTAATATCACAAAACTTCGTAACATTAGCTCAGCACATTCTTCCAGTTAGCCTAATAGTAACTTACTTTTCGACCACAACGTGTAGCTACGTTGTCAAACGATGCTTTTTTTCTAATAAAGTCGTGTTAGACTGATATTAGGGCCGGGATAGCGCAGTCGGTATAGTGACTCGCTACGAGCTGCATGGTCCAGGGATCGAATTCCAGTGGGGGCGAGATTTTCCGCACTTGTGCAGACCGACCCTGGAGCCCAACCAGCCTCCTATATAATGGGCACGGGATCTCTTTCCCGGGGATAAAGCGGTCGGGGCGTGGTGTTAACCACCCATCCCATCTAGTGCCCAGGTTAAAGAAAGAGTAGAGCTACACCTTTACTCCCCCTCTGGGCCTTTGTGGCATGTTCTAGGTTGAAATTTACCTTTACTTTACTTTACCTTTAGACTAATATTACATTGCGTTGGATCGTTGTACTGAAAGTGCTTTGGAAAGTGTCGTTTCCAGATCGATGGGTTTGTCATAAATATGTTGGGTACTTAGGTTTTTGTGGAAGAACTCTTCGATTTGTGCGCACGCAAGTTCTGCCGCTTCTGCAGGAAGCTGTGTACAACAAATTTGTCATTTGTTGCCGATTCCTCGCTGGTCTGTTTACATCGAGCGAACGCCTGAATAGCGTGCTTCTTTTCGACGGTTTTATTTGTGCTGAGAATATTCCCTGATGTGTTACATTTGTTACGTAAAACAGGGCGTAGCCTCTGAGTCAGGAGACTTTACCTTATTCTTGGGACGAATTATTCCTATGGAATTATAAGTAATGAATCAATGAGGCATTTTTAATACCGACTCTGCTGAAGACCGCGTCTAAGTTTGTGTTATAACGTTGGACATAGTGATGAGTTAAGAGTGCTGTCATGAGAACTATATCCCGGAAAGAGCCCAAAGCAGACGACACATTGTATCTGCAGAATTCACTGCCAACATGATGGAAGGTACGTTGGTGATGGAGGCAGGCAGCTGGTAGTGCCGTTTGAGAAAAAAGATGTACAATGTCACAGGGGGTATTCTAAATAATCAAGTGGATTGATATGCTGACGAAAGCTGGAATGTGGGCATGATTTTCCAAATTGAAAGTAAGCGTATGTTTAGCTAATATCTCTACGAAAAAATTTGCTCTTATGGCTTGTTTAACAGGCACGACTAGTCAACCTGTTTCAGAAATGTCTTCCATATAGATCCCCTGTTCAGCACTAGACTTTGAGAAGTAATGAGTAAGACTGGTGGGGTCTAATTAGTTCTTCATGCTTTCGTTCCTTAATTGTCTCTGATGTATTTCTTGCAACTTCTGTAGAGGATAACAGAGGTAAGGTTAGTATGTCATATATATGAAGTGAATTTCAATTTTCTTTCAAATCGTTTTGTTTATAGCATAATAGATTTGATGGTTTTTAATATTGTCTTCTCTCGCTGTCTTACATTTTAAGTTTACATACTTATTTCCACAATTTTTGTTGTATAGTTTTGATCATTTCCGACGACGAAACTTGATCATATTTTATTTACTTATTTATTTATATGTAAAGGTGGTTCATGACTTGTGAACATTACAGAACAATAATGTCTACAAGTCATGAATCACCCTGTATATTTTATAAAGCAATTAACCGAAGCGACGTCCACTGACTCAAGATAGCTCTTTCTTCTGGACCCACGACGCATTTGCACTCTCGGATGGGAAAAGTCGACTTCCCGAAATGTTCTAAATATTTTGAATACGAGACTGTACAAAGTTCAGAACGCTGATATCTGAAGATACCGGCTAAAGTTTGTTTCACACTTGCTAACATCAGTGTTTCTGCGATGAACACCAGTATTTTAACATAGCTGGCGCGTCTTCCCGACGCCGGTCCAGTGACGTCAGTACACTTGTTAGAAGAGGTACTGCTTTGCAATTGATGCTACAGTATGTAGTAACAGGTTATAGAAAACGGTATGTTGTTCCACACGTCGGCTCGTTAGAAGTGGTTCTTAGTTTCTCTAACCATATGAGCCACTTGAAATAAGAGTAATATTTACATTTGCAAAGGCGTATATAAACTTGCGTGTTTTGTTTGATTCTCAGAATGCATTTTGGTAATTTCGGTACACATTAACCGGCTGAACTTTGAATGGGAATGAGTTTTTCTGTGTGTTAAGAAAATTTTTAAGTGTTGTTTAGATGCATTTTATATTTCAGAGGATTAATGATTTTGTTGTAATTAAAAGTGATAGAAGAGCGTCGAATGAGGTGGAAAATAAGACTGTCGCTTGTGTTAAGTCGTAATCCTGTTATTCCTGATGGGTAGTCTGATAGGAGCTCACTGAAAATAACTGGCCTGCAGGCCGAGATGCGAAGCCTGTGGCAAACACATAACTAGCTCCTTTGCTACTGCTCGATAATGGCTAGAAAATACAATTTAGTTTTGCTACTGCTGCGGTAGTGTTGGTGGCTGCAGCGGCGGTTTTTCACCGCTGCTGCAGCCATCAACACTACCGCCGCCACCACATCTCTCCACCACTATCACCGCCACACCGCCGCCACCACCACCACCACCTCCACCACCACAACCACTGCTACTACTACTACTACTACTACTACTATTACTACTGCTGCTTCTGCTGCTGCTACTACTACTACTACTACTACTACTACTACCACCACCACCGCCAACACAGCTAACTATAATATCTGTGCTGAATTTTTTTTCGTGGCACTAGACACCAAGTAGACCTTCTGAAGTTTAACGACGTTACAAATGCGTGGAAAGAGTGGAAATTCGCTGAAATTGCACCAGGTCAGACAGCATCACACGTCACAAGGCAGCCATTTCCGTTGTCACCGCTGTGAGCACGTCATATATTAGCATGTATGAACACAGAAACTAGTAAGACAGTGTAGGTGTAACGTAATTCTGAGGCGCGTTCGCGTAACCATTGTCGCAGTGAAAAGTATTACGTACTTGGAATGTGTGTGTGTGTGTGTGTGTGTGTAGCCTTATTTGTCCAGTTTTCAAAGAGCATGCGCCGTATTATATTATAATCTGTGGCCTCTCTGGCTGTGCCATATTGTTCCACATATTTCATAAACGACACAGTTTTCGGGAAATAACGAATGTAACAAAATATTAGTGTTTTGAAATTCGCTACAACTTTTATCTGAAATGTTACGCATTCTAAGAATAACTTAGCGAGATACTGTCATATGAATACAGAGTCTTCATGCAAAGCACCCGTTATTCTCGTCAGATTTTAATGAAACTTGAATTTTCACGAGACAGTTCCGAAGAGTTCTTAAATATTAAATTCTATAAAAATCCGTCCAGTGGGAGCCGAGTTGTTCCACGCGGACGGACGGACGGACAAACAAGCAGAGGGAGAGACATTATGAATCTAATAGTCGCTTTTTACAATTTTGCTAGCTCACATAAAGGCGGCTGTTTGGCCAGTAAAAATAAGGACATCTGGAATCATCTCATTCAGAAAAAGCCTGAACAGTAGACTGTATCTGGAAAGCGCAATATCAGGAATTACAGAAAACAGTCACATTGGGTAATGCGCACGAAGTTGTTAATATAAGAGTACAAAACGTTTGTGACGGAAAATTGCCTTACGTGTACCTGAAAGTGTAACCATAGAATTATTGCAATTTGATGTAACCAGAATTTTTTTTTCAGGTATATAAATGTAATTACCTGACATAAGTGTTACAACAACAACAAATAATAATAATAATAATAATAATAATAATATATAGCTTGATTAAAGACGCCACTTCAAGCATACAAGTTGGACATAGTAGAATGGAATAGGAATTTGTTACCTACAACTCGGGTGTTTACCTGAAGAGACGGAATAAAACCACTGAACACGTCAGAGAAGCTGATAACCCTCTCAAGACTCGGATCGTAAACATCCCGAAGACAACCGATTCAAGTAAAGTCAATTAAGCACACCGAAGCTGCAAATCACATCTAAATTATTTTATTCGGCTCAGGTGTGTTTCGATCACAACGACTTCATCGACGAGACCTACAAAATGCATAACGTGTGGCCGTTAAACCTATACACAGCGCTTTGGTAGCTAACACTACCGGCTTTTCGGCGGTTGAGTGATAAACAAACCGAATGTCTCTGCGCGTGTTAAAATTTTTCAGCGTTCGACAGTTTTTTCTGATATATTGCGGAAAAAAACTACTGCAGTGCTACATTTGGAGCAGAGCTTTGTATGGGTTTGAAACTTGGACACTTAGGAATGTAGATCAGAAATACCAGGGAGATTTTTGAGATGTGATGCTGGCCGGGTAAGATCGATAAGATCATTTGGATCGATCGTGCGAAAAAGGAAGTATTACAAAAATCCAAGGAGGAAATGAATAGCCTACACACAATAAAAGAAGGAAGGCTAACTTAAATGGCCACATCTGGCATAGGAACTCTCTTCTAATACACGTTGTTGAAGGAAAGATAGAAGAAAGGAGAGAAGGGACTGGAATACGAGGAAGGAGACGTAAGCAGCTACTGGATGTCGTGAAGGAAAAGAGAGGATACTGGGAACTGAAAGAGGACGCACTAGATTGCACTGTTTGGAGAAAATCACTTTGCCAGAGGTTATGGACCTGTACCAAGACAGACTACGGATTTAATGAATATTACGTTATTTTCAGCAGCTTTTCGTCAACGCCGTGCTAGACAAGCCTCGTTTAGCGAGGGGATTCTGTAATTTGATTGCATTTTGTAGTATTTGTGTGCTGATTCAACAAACATGACCAGTTGCCGGACATGCACAATATTGTTACAAGGTAAGGCATGAGTAAATAAATACGTGAATTTAAAAATCTATGAAAGACTAGCAAATCCATTATTCCATAATTTATGCGTACTGTCTTGTAAATACCTCCTGGATGTTTCGGAGGTACTATCTCACCATCTACAGGGAGCTGATACCGCAACATGTAGGAGCTATGTTAAATAGAGTAGGCATAAATTATGGAGGAGTGCATTTGTGTTACTTCATCATAATGCTCGGAATGAACAATGTAAAATTAAAAATATAGGAATATATAGTAAAAAGAAGCTGAGAAATCGATTTGGTTGTGATGGTGATATCTTTTGTATATAGGCGTATATACACACATACGTACTTGGCTATCAACAAGACTCACTATTTGTCATTTTATTCCCATAAATGCGCTTCACCTATCACATTTGTGTACAGAATAAGGTTATAACACGAACAGTGTTGTTAGCTTAACAACAAAAGTGTGCTTACCTCTGTGATCGTCAATGGTTGAGTGTTGTATTTTTTTTAGCTCGAAAAGATGGATAAATCCCAAAGATAAGTAGTCATTATATCATTGTCGGAAACCTACACAATTGAAATGTCAGTGCATTAAGAACCGGAAAGGCAATATAAAACTGTCTTGTATATGGATATGAAAACCAGCGATTCTTTCCTTGGCATAATTACGTCTTGTGTAGGAAGATGTTTGCTCATGAAGCGTTTGTGATACGCAGGCTATATCGACAGCTTCAAGACACATATCACGGACCCGAAAGTTATCATGAAGAGAGAATTAGAAGAAACGTGGTGTGAAGTACGTGTAATAATATAAATCGAGTCTCGAGCATTTCACTGCAACATTTTGAGAATTGCCCTTAAACTCGTATTCTTTTATTACCAATATAAGCCCTGAATCTTTCATTGCCTCTTCCTCTACGGGCAGGTATAATTTACACTGTCTGCTGCTTCTCCGGAAGTTTTTGCAAAGCGGTTCCTGCCTCATTTCAGAATTTTAATATAATACGGCACACAAAAGCAAAGAAAATGTAGGTAAAAAAACTATGTACCTTAGAGCACGCCTTCAAAATGTCTTACAAAATTTTACATTCAAGAAATCCCTTGCCTTTTGTGAAGGTTGATGTTTCTCTTCTGTTTTTATAAGATCTCGCTAAAAAGGTTTTCTTCTATAAAGACACATGTCTACGTCTTTGCAAGGTAGTTTACACTATATATACATCCACCTTAAACCATAAACTGAATATCTTTATGGATACATTAAAATATACTTTATTTTGACAGTATTAATTAATTCAACCATTTTGAGATCTCAATTTGATTATTTAATAATCACAGTCTTAAATTTTTGTCTTTTTAATTTCTAAACACAGCCTGATAATAGCCTAACCATAAGCGACACAGGTAGCCGATTTCTTGATTTTTAAACACTTACTTGTGTTTGACGTATTATTACAATCATTAATATTGTTATTTCGGAACAACACAACAAATCAAAATTCTATTCAGGAAGAAATTAACCTTTTGACGCCTAACGTCGACTATAGTGGTCGTACCGCACCGCTAACCTCTAAATGTTGCATTTTATATATTTATTCAACAAATATAAGTACTGAAAATTTTAAACATGGTATATAATCTCCGTTTTTTCCTCTTCAAAATGCAGTTTGTTTCATAAATCTAACGTATTTGGTTCCTGTATTATTCACATT
>Ga0123357_10012476_pt1 | contig 10964 bp, 6 predicted proteins | sample TergutEmb28metaG_FD_89873 | JGI IMG/M metagenome (GOLD analysis project Ga0123357, IMG submission 89873) | Embiratermes neotenicus P4 segment gut microbial communities from Petit-Saut dam, French Guiana - Emb289 P4 | ecosystem: Host-associated > Arthropoda: Insects > Digestive system > Gut ... | reverse complement strand
TTCCACTGCGAGGTTGGTCAACAATATTGGCACGACCTGGTTCACATTCACGAAATTTAATGGCCCAACGATTTACTGTAGTTCTGTTAACAGTGTTTTCACCATACACAGCCTGTAAACGGCTATGAATTTCAGCTGGCATTACGTTTTCAACACTTAAAAATTCAGTCACCGCACGTTGCTTCAATCTCGTTGACATACCACCATAACACGACTCCATGCTAACATGCACTGTTTTAGAATCGGTGTAGAGAAAGGAATGGAACTTTGCACCGCTGTGCAGGAGGGTTTTGGCTACAAGGATACACTGAGCGCGCGTCACTACTTTTCTCCGTTGGCAAAATATTTCACTGTGTGCATTACTTATCAGCCGCCTCTCGTATTTACACATAACTCTTAAAATTGTAATGTGTTATGCAATTTATGTGCTGAAGATGTTCACTCTGTGGCTAGGTTTAAGATTTGATATGCCCATAGTCCTGAGAATTCATATTGTTGTTAATCATCATTTACTGACTTTATGTTGATATAATTCTTAAACTTGTAAATTCTATTGCAATTTGTATGCTGAGGATATCTCTGCACTGGCTAGGCTTGTGACAACACCAAGTCTGGTTTATGGTCATTAATGTTTGGTTGGAACATTCTGCATCAATTGTTACTATCTTCACAGGCCAGTGGAAAATGGAGTCAGTATATTCCTGAACATTGTCACACAGTGACAATCTATGTACAAAGCCTGTTCAATAAGTAAGGTTCCCACAGCTATAATTTTTTTTAACAACCCTTTTATTTTGTGGTAGGAGGTACTTGTAATAGAGGTAACATGCAACAGATGGTGCAATAATCAATCACGCTAATTAGGGGGCAATTTTATGTGCAGTGGTAATAATAGTGGAAACTTTGTCATGCAGAAAACTTTGTGGTGTGACAGTTTATATAGACAGAATATTTCCACCCTTGAAATTCACTACCCGTTAGTGATGGTGTACTGAGACCACATTATTGAATGAGAGGGTGCAGAGGGTGCAAGAGTGGGTTGGCATCCATCATGCAGATTACACCTTTCAGCCCAGCAGATCGAGGATATGTGAACACAGTGCAAGTGGTGGAACTGGTTTTGGAAAACCATCAAGACACAATTCAAGTTTTATCCATTGTACTGGAGTGATCTGTGAAAACTGTACCCCTCATTGTCCATGCACAACTGGGATGCAGCAGTGTGTGTTTGCATGGTGGGTACCAAGAAACGTGATGAAAGTTCACAATAATTTATGTTTGCAGGTGCTCTTTCACTGCTTCAGTCATTTAAAGGAGGAGCAAATGGGTTCCCTGAATCCATGGTGACATGAGACATGGGTTCACCATTTTACTCAAAATGAACTGTAATGCCGTGGACACATACATCTTCATTGAGAGCCACAAAATGTAAAGTGTGCCAGTATGCAGGAAGGCTGTGGCATTTATATTCTTTGCCACAGGAGTCGTCAGAATTCACATTCACTGAATGTGAACATATGCTATGACATGCCATGCTGAGTGTATTAGGCTATTAGCAGGCAGAGGCAAGAACATCTGTCATGAGGTATGATCCTTGTGCACAATAATCCCCATACAGTATACAACAAACACAAGGAGTAGCTACAGTCTGGAAACATAAGGAAAATCCTACATATGTTGCTGACCTTGCCCATTGGACTATTATTTTTGGGCCAGTGACACAACACTTGCAACGTCACCAATTCTACAGCTAGAATAATTCAGGAGCCTAATTTCTGCCTGACAATTGTAAAAGTCTTGCCAAGATGAGACAAGCACATCAGGGTGTTGTGGGATTATGTCAAAAAATAATGACACTTATGTGAAATAATTGTGCTTCGTTTTATGTTGTTGCGACTGTCATTCAAATTTTGAGTATGAAATAAGGAACCTCACTTCTTGAACAGTCTTCTTTATCTTTTCATTGTCATATAGGCTGTTTTATATCACAATCAGAAGTTAAAAGTTTCCTTGTGGTATAATTGTAGTAGAAGTTTGAAATTCAACATATGTGGTCCTGATCATAAAATACATATTTGTATTGAAAATGGTTTGTTTCCTCAGTTTTTTTGAGACATAATATATAACAATGTACACAATTGGCGGAAAAGTATGTGATGTTAAATACTATGTAAAAGTATATACTCCCCTTCTACAATTCAGTTTTCCCAATGTGACATTTCCATCAATACTTCAGTTCTTAATAATTTTTGGTACGGGATTTGAAGTGCTCACACTGGTGAGGATTCATAATGTGGTTGGAGTTAGGACACCATATAGTCTGTTACGTACATGGCTATGAATGTTTTAGAGGAGCATTTTGGGTCTCTCTACATAGGCCATCAGATGATGGAAGTTGTAGGTCCAGGCGAAATTGTCTTTTGTGACCATTAGATTGCACGGTCCCATAAGTGAGAAGACCACAATTTCGAATTTTAATATTATACATTTTTCATGCATTGTGTCACTTTGTTACAAAAACTTATGTACACATGTCAGGCAATGCATAGCCATGCTATTTTACATTATACTTTGGTTTGAGCAGAAATGTATCACAGGAAATATAATGAAAAGTACTAAAGTATATTTCCTAATAAGTGTATGTAGTTGTTTTGTAATGATTTTGAAAGTTTATATTTTTTAGTCCCGTTATGAATAGAGGTGGGGGTCGGGTAGTTATGATATGGTAGGAGGCTGCTTTACCGATGTCGTGTTTTATAGCACAGATTACTTCTACATAGTTCGAAAAATTACCACCAGGAACATGCCACAGAGCCATGCCGGCTACCTAAGGACGCTTGGGGCGCTGTAATTTTACGTTTCCACGGATTTGCTAGTCTGCACAAGTAGCACGACAAGTAGTAAGCTGTGCACAAGACGACTACTTAACTGCGTGGTGACATTCATGGTCTGTGTTGACGTCCGTGAGAATTACCATGGCGACGGTTTTGTTAAGAAGTATTTTGCCGGTTGCTTCAAAAGTGAAATTTGGTCGCAGTATACCAAGAAATTTCGAAAAGTATAAGTGTATATATCCGGAAGCAAGTATGTACATAGTTTTGCCAATGATGTTGCATGCTGTTAATGTAGGCTAAGCCGTGTATTACCGTATATTCTCGAATCTAATCCACACCCTTTTTACAGTTTCGGATGGCTAAAAAATCAGATGCGGATTAGATTTGCGGTCGTGAGCTGGATTTTGGAAAAATATACGTGCAGCAAGAACAATACAATACAATAATTATTTTATTTATTTATAATATTATATTATATTTATAATTTATTATTCACCAGACTCGCCGTCATCACTCATAACTGAATCGTTATCCGTCACCCAGTTACTATCATTTTTATCTTCACCATCGGCCTCCAATAGAATGTAATCTTCAGATCCGCCCAAAGCATTGCTTATGCAACGCTTCTTGAAAGATCTGACAATAACATCCAATATTCAATCAGTCTGCTGTGTAGGCAAGGGGCGGTTGAAGGAAAGGTGCGGATTAGAACCGCGAACTAACTTTTTTTTTTTTTCGTTTAAGAAATCGGCAAAAACTAGTGCGGATTAGATTCGAGAATATACGGTATACTGTCGGTCTTTGAGTAAAACGAGTTTCTTGTGTAGTGAGTCCGAACTGATCGGGTGCCTAATGTTAGTAATTTGTCTTAGTTTAAGAATAAAATAATGAGCCATATTTTATGTGGGGGTGTTGTATGACAAGTTCAGAAATCCTACATAAAGGTTTTCTAAGAAGGGCTACACTAAGGGTTCAACAAATATGTGTTTGGGTATGTTGGGTATTCTGAAAATCAGATGTCGTCTGTGGAGGCAATATTATTCTCCTTATTCGCAGTGAATAGTTTTAAATGCTTTGTGTTTCACATAACACCGAACTGTTTGCATTAGTAGCAATTCCAGCTCCTGTTATATCTTGATTGAAAGATCTGTATTTTTAAATGGCTATGCACATGTCATCATCATAATATGTACCTTCTTGTGGGACTTTCATCCCTCATCTCTTAGAGTTCCCACCAAATTAGATGATAACAATTACCACACCAACCACTGATTTTATTACAGTCTTTTATACAATACTGGGCAAATGTGTTTTTGACTTTTCAAGGTCTGTTTTACATGAATTTCAAATACCAGTTCTGTGTAAGCTACTTAGATGTGTTTGAGCTAGAAAAACATGCACATAAAATAAGTAAAAGCATCTTTAAATATTTCATGTGTTTTACTGTTCATACTTGAATACCCAGAGTATTGTTGTCTGTCTAGTAAAACAATATAGGCATGCCAGCTGCATTAGAAAAACATGTACTTTATGTATTATACATGTAAATTGGTAATTTTTGAAGCATATGATTTCATAACTGCAGAAATTATTTAGTAAAGAATGTGATAAAAAGATGATTTTGTATGGTAGATTGAAATAATGAAGAGTTATAGTAAAATATTCTTGACCTTGCTCCTTTTCCTCAATTTTTACAAGGAAACCTTAGCTGGGATGGCCTGTAGAAAAACGGAAGAAAACTCTAGTATATGTCATAACAAAAATGGACCATACATAAAAAATTAGAAGCTTTCCATTATCTTTATATTAGTTGAAAATCATCATCTGGCCGAGATACAAAGTGTGTGTTCCATAGTACACATCACATGTGTCACTGCTTGAGTTAAGGCTGTTCCATTATTATTTTTCTATACATACAATTATGATACAAACATATTTGTATCCTAAATACACAGTTTTTCATTAAATACAGCAGTCTTGTACCGTTCTATTTTTGTCATATGCTGAACTGCTTCCAAGGCCCATGAGAGTGTAAATTACCAGAAGGTACTTGAAATTATGCAACTCAATCATAAGCACTCTTACTGTTAACAAGGTTAAAGAAATCTGTGCCTAGGACAAACACGGATACTGCGAACTGTAAAACGGGTACAATTAGCAAGTTTCTGGTGATAATCAGTCTTGTATATCAAATAAAGAAATCACTTGCTACTTCAACTTGAACATATTTATTTCTAGTTATGTAGATAAGTGGCGACCAACATTCATTCCATGAATTAAAAAAGGCTCCAAACCTTATTTATAATTTAAGTCAAACAATGAGGCAGTTTATATTTGCTCAGTATGTTTCTAAACCGTTTTTCTTTCCTAAAGAAAGAAAGTAGGCTTATACCTGTGCTGGCAATTAGGGCTAAGTCAACACCATGTTTTTATTTTTTGTAGAGTCAGTAATAATATGGTGGACACACAAATGTATGAACTGGGTGCAACACTGTCACTTAATATAGGGCCTTGAAATGATGTATGACATTTAGGTCTTGGGGGTTTTTTTTTTTATAAGTACAGTAACAACATGACAGCCATGCAAACATTTTATATGGCATTTAGTTTTGTAGTGATAACTAATAAAACACTAGAGCTGGGGATGTGAAAGTTGTAATGGACATATATAATGAACATACCTACATATTACATATGAAAATAGTTTAGAATAGTGTAGAATACGTAATGGGTTCGAGCCCTTAAAGACCTGATGCACTTAGACTTTTTTATTAAGAGGCCCATTGTGCCCCTTTATTCTCAAAACTTTTCGTGTAGGCAACAATCTCATCGAAGTCCTACAACCTTACTAAAGGCCAGGATTGGTTTTGGATGAGTTTTCATAATAACCCTTAGGTCCAGCTTACCCAACCCCAGAGAGAATCAACACAAATTCCTTCCCACTCTTATATGTGAGATAATCACAATTCCATCACATGCAGATGCTTTCTTATAGTTTTGTGGTCAAACATAAGGCCTCAAACACTTAAGTCACACACAACAATTGCTTAGTGATGCAGATTACAACATCATCCAGCATTCTGGATTATATTTCACCGTATTTTTCTGCTGTATACATCACTCCACACACACTCCAAATAATTTGCTTCTGATGTTTTTATAGTGATCCATATTTTATTTCATTATTCAACAGCGAATTTTAACCACAAATTATATAGTTTTTTAGTTCTATGGACTGATTCAGACATATTTTAATTGTATTCTTGTGCTCAAAGAAATCATCTTGAAGATGGCCACTTGAGTGGCTGAAACTTGTTGGTGATCATAATACAATAAAAGTGCATCAGTTAAATTAAAGTGCATTTGTTGGTCTTTAATGCATCTCAGTGCACAGAATATGGAACATACATAGTGTACGAAGTTTACATGCTTTGTGGGGTTTTAGTTGATTTATGTGCATTTGTTGGTTATGGTATTACTTGTAAGAATGATGCACAGAACATGTAATGTAAAATTTGGAAGGATCACTTTTCATACATAAATTTTAAAAACTAGGCATCAATTTGTGGATGTTTGCAACACTGAAGCAAGAAGGCATGCACCATAAAGAGCGTGAGAATATTATAATTAATTGGAGACCTGAAGTTTATTCTCATATAAATTATGTCATTATGTCCACAGCAGTATAAATTGTGTTATATATCTTGCATATAAATAAAAATAGTGGTTAAAAAATTACATGGATAAAAAATTACACATGCATGTAACAACTTTCTGCCATTCTCTTGGTAAGCACAACTGATTTAGTTGAAGTTACCTTATTTTGTGCATGTAATAAAAATTGCTACCCAAATTCTTTTCTGTATTTGCCATTACAGGTCTGTTATTTTTGGATATGTACTTTATTTTAGGATGGTGTTTTATCCAATAGGTCACAATGACCAGAAACACTAGATAAGATTAATTCCACACTAGAATATCTCAAAGGTCAAGTGACAAAATGTGTGTGACTTCATCTTTGCTGTAGCCAGAATTCAAAATGTAATCCTCATACTATGGATTTATACCATACTTCCAAATTTTATGACTGATTTAATATTTCATTATAATGTCTCATTGCAAAGAAGTGGTTCAAAATAAAAGTCTTTATTGCTGTGTTGATCGCTCTTGTGGTCTTATTTTTATGTCATATGAGGTCTTCTGCCTATCATTATAAGTCATAGTGTATTATGACATGTTGACACAGCTCGTCAAACATGACTAATATGGTCCCACAAAATTACATTCTAAGATAAATTCAATCCACCCCCAAATAAGAGGTGTTTCTGGCTGAAATTTTTCTGTCTGCATAAGAAGCATGGGGGAATTCATGTATAGTGTGTTGGATTTGTTATGAGATAGCAGTTTGAGGGAGGAGAGAAAAGTACAAATGTGAACATCTCAGCATATGAAAGATATCACAGCTTATACCACATCATAATTCTGAAGTATGAATATGGTAGAAGGTACAATGTAAAATTACACCTGCACTGATTTTTTGACTGTACCATGCATTAGAAAGACGTATGTCATGAGGCAGCAATCATTGACTTTATAGTTTCTCACTTGAATGTGGACAACAGCTGAAAATTTACACGTAAGTGCAGTTCATGATGTGGTACACAATCTTATGACTCCATGAACCATGCTTTAGGTGTGATGGCATTATTATTCTTTAACAGATGGGTCTGTAACAAGTAACTTGTCTTCATTGCCTTTCTAAAATTTAAACAACTGGTTTAAATTGATAAGCAATTGCTGTATGAACAGTAGTTAGAACACGCAAGGTTTAATTCTTAAGTGCAGCATATAGTGGGCCATGTAACCCACTGAATGAAGAAAGACTCTGTCTTTCCTGATGTTTTCAAATAAGTAGTTAATCTTTATAACAAAAGTAAAGTAAAAATACAGTGTGCGTCTTACATTTAATGGTTAGGTGCTGAGTTGATGTGCAAGTACATTTGTTTCAGAGCAGATATTCCAGTCAGCAAACAGAAGTGTGGCCTCTGTAGGACCAAGTGGGCCCACAACAAAGGACCTTTCTTACAATGATATTGTTGAATTAAAACAAAAGGATAAAATAATACTGATTGATGTACGGGAGCCAGCAGAGATTCAAGAGACGGGGTTAATTCCTGGAAGTGTAAATATACCACGTAAGTTTTTACATATTCACTGAAATATGGGGTAGGCAAACCAATTTCAACCTTTCTAACACAAGAGAGGGGACTATACACATTTTTGGTTCCAAGTTTGTTATAGTGTTTGTGTGTGTGTGGAGGGGGGGGAGTGCTTATGTAATTTGTCAATACTACTATATTAACCCTTTCCCCGTTCAATTTAAATCGCTAGTGCCTGGGCAGAAGAGCCGAGTTTTTTCACGGGACGTTTAAATTTACGTACTATACCAGAAATGCTTTAGAGCGTTTAGAGGGGGAGGGGACTTTTAAATCCCGAGCGCTTTGGAGCGTTAGGGAGGGGAAAGGGTTAATGGCCATATCTATGGATACATATGTGAAGTGCAGCATAAGATGCACATCTTACATGGAAGAAAGGTCTAGCAAAACTTGAAGGCATTCTTTACTTCAAAATGTCACGTAGTTTCATGGTACACACACAAATATAATTCCATTTATGCCTGTAATTTACACCTATGAGAAAAGACTGGGCTTCCTTGCACAATTTTTCACACAATTTGGAAAATCTCAATAGCATTATGTGCTGATCTCGTATACAGAAGTTCACTTGAACCAGACAATAAACTGTGCTGCTTTTCACAGAATTCACAATCACTCATTACATTTTTTTGAACTTTTATTTACTGAATTTTATACCCCATATGGGTAAAATTTCATTTGTGCCTTCAAGTAGGTATTGCTTTCACTACAAAAATTTTCATGAATCACACAATTCCTCAGTGACATTATGCGTACATCTTCTTTACTGAATCTCACCTAAACCTATCAAGACCTACAGAACATGCAATGGGAAATACATTTATACCCTTAGTATGAACATCAGTGAACTGATTTTCACAAAACCGACGTTTGCCTGACAACTTTTTGTAAAGAACACCTATACTGAATTTCATAAAAATGTGACAGATGGTTTAGTAGCTGACACTAAGTTATACATACACAGGCAGACATGGTCTCCACATAAGGCATTCATTTTTTACTTTGTAAGAATGCAAAAAAATTATGTCTTGGTACAAAAGGTCTCCTTTCTTCACTTCATATCCGTGTCAGGCAATAGATTTTCACTACAGAAAAGTAGATATTTCTATAGGATATGTTGTAAAGGAAAGTATGGGAAAACCAGTATAAGAAACTATGAAAATTAATTACATGGATCAAATAGATTATAAAAACAAAGTCATTTTGTGAGCACCTTACGATTACCATTCATATAATGTAACAATGCTGTTTACATTCTATGGCTTCAACCACTTGTGTTTATTACTTAGTTGGTAGCAGTACTAGTATTACAACTACATTACATTTTTTAAATACATTTAAAGTTGTACTCAAGCCAAAGTGGCATGTTGTGAAAGTCTATGGGGGGCATGAGGCTAAAGTTCCTTGCATTCTTAACTTTGAAAGTCAATGGAAGTGTTAGCTGCACACTGTGGTTTTAGCTATGGGGAGAAAGCCTGCAACAGCCATTACTAGCAGGCCAGATGATTCCAAACTCAGTTTGGATGTGACAGTGAAAAGAAACCCAAACATCAAACCTTAACCCAATCTGTATACTACTGTTTGAGCTATCCCTATTTTTTTTTTTTTACATAAACATGTATACCATTACCATTTTCATACAATGAAGAATGTATGATATATATATATATGAATGGATGGCATGAATGCAGCTGGGAGTATTTTGGATCATTTAGTTAAAATTGAACTTTTCTTGTAGTTGGGGAACTGAAGAATGCACTTCAGCTACTGTCTCCAGCTGATTTTCTAAAAAAGTATGGTATTCATAAACCAAAACCTCAGGCAGACCTGGTATTCACATGTCGCTCTGGAAAAAGAAGCAGAGATGCAATGGAAACTGCAGAGTCTGTTGGTTTTCTGAAGTAAGTTCAGACTTCTTACTGTCCATTAATCATGATGTCAGAATATGTTTGTTTACATTTGCTCATGTAATTGTCATTTATCTGTTAAACTGTAGTGGAATTTCAAAGGATTTCCAACATATTCAGCATAATGGATCATATGGACACAAAATGTACTACACACAATATTTACCTTTTACAACCGTGTAAGATTATATGAGTGCATTAGTACGATTCTTTCATTATGAAGCCAGGAAGGCAGGCAACAGATCACGCCAATCCCAACACCGAGCAACCCATTCAGGAGAAGAACGCAAGTGCAACCATGGACCCCCCGAGCCGACGAACTAATCAACAACACCAATAACCCAACAGAGTACTTAAGATAAAGCCATTAACGTAGAGATCTCTACATAGCAAAGCGCGCAATGCACGAATAAGTGCTTAAGATCAATGAAACTCATTTACCTCTCGTAAGGCAACCTGACGATGGCCTATAAAGGCCGAAACATGTAGTTGTTGTTCTACAAAGTCAATAAATACACCTATATTGACACAGTTGTGTTCGACTACAAGCCAACCTAAGCTAAAACCCGAAGCCAGGAAGCTTTGGTTTTGATACACATACAGATATAACAGGGCTGTAACAGTGGAGCTTTCAAATACAATGAAGTATTTTATATAGTACAGTACTATTTTTTGGTACAGTAAGGGATGGGAGTGGCACAATATACATTTAGTTCTTCAAAACATGAAAGAAGCATGAAATAAATCTGATAACTAGTAAGGAGTTACAAAACAGAAAGGTGCACAATGAGTATGAGACTTTAAATATTTGGTGAACTAAAACTACTTTTATTTAGTAACTGGATGTCTATGGTTGATGTGATATCATTAACCCTTCAGTGTGGAATGACGAGCACTGCTCGTCATGGGGAAAACATCACCTGTCGTGGAATGACGAGCACCACTCATCATGCGCACGCTTTCACTCATTTGTCTATATCTCGACAACATAGGGAGCAAATGTAATC
>Ga0123357_10012475_pt1 | contig 10964 bp, 6 predicted proteins | sample TergutEmb28metaG_FD_89873 | JGI IMG/M metagenome (GOLD analysis project Ga0123357, IMG submission 89873) | Embiratermes neotenicus P4 segment gut microbial communities from Petit-Saut dam, French Guiana - Emb289 P4 | ecosystem: Host-associated > Arthropoda: Insects > Digestive system > Gut ... | reverse complement strand
CGATTCGGAAACCGTTGCTGATATTCAGCTACGGCAAGAACTGAGTTACCGTCACAAAACCTGTACACATAAATCATATCTGCATACTCTTCAAATGAAAATGTAAATGGCATCGTGAACGTAGCAGACGCACCAAGATGAGAAATGTTCTGAACACCAGTAGCCGGCACACTAGCCGTTGCCGGACATACCAACCCACCCCGCCTTTCCCTGCACGCCTTAGCTACCTCCCAAGTGTCGAGATAATGAGAACGCTCTGTCTGTAGCTGGCTAAAAATAGTGACCCTCCAGATGATAGACGCAGTTCACACGAGGGCGTGTACGGGAATGAAAAAACGGTCATAACTCCGTAACCGTCCAAAATCGGACACATGTTTATATGAACTTTTTTGATCACAAAGATGTAGGAAATCACCTCCTGCAGTTATGCCTTAAAGTCATGAAACACCCTGTATGGGTCTCGGAACAGTGACTTTTGCCTTATTCAGCATTTACAGATTAATTTTGTATAACCAAGGTGGGTAGTGTAGTGTGTGACATGCACTGAGTCATTATGTAAACGGACACAGTTCATCTTTAAAGGGTTGAAAAAAAGGTTACTGTAACATTGGCGGTACAGATTATTAACTGTTAATGACCTGTGTTGGCATGCATGAACACACTTAGGAAGACACCCTTAGAGATTCATGTTATAAATTTAGGCAACAAGGAAATTTACTGCATTTTTAGGACATGCTGCATAATTGTTTATTTTTCACAAAATGCTCTTAATTTCATAACATTTTTCTTCAAATAACCTTTTTTTTGTACAAAATTTGTACAGTACGACAGGAATCCACAAATTCCAAAAATCTAGGAGCTACTTTAGAATTCTAGCTGCCAGAATTGGGATGTGAAATTTCTTTGCTGATTACCTACAAATGTTAGGTACACAGTTTAGTTACCCAGGCATCCTGGTTACCAGGTTTGAGCACTGCTGGATTAGGTGAAAAGATATTTATGGAGTTGTGATTATCGTCTTTAGCTTGAGATGCATGTAGATCTTCATGTGAAGTGGTTTTTAAAACTGAAGTGGCTTAATACTTTTTCATGAAATTATTCAGCAGCATGTGTCATGAAAAACCATTATGTGATTCTTGACTTAAATACGCACAGACACACAATTTTAATAGGTGCCTCTGCACGATTGCTCACATATTCAGTAGGTGTACTTCAAATTGGCCCCAAGTCCAGTGTCAGACCAAATGTCAAGCTGTACTCATTTTCATTGTTTTACCTTGGGGAAAATGTTCTTTCACTGCATAACTGTTAGCTGAGTGTGTGTGCATGTACTGTCAGTCAAATTGGCATGTTTATCAGAGCCTTGTGCTGTGTCAGTTGAAACCATTCTACACTAGCACATTTCATTTTCTAAATTAATTAAAATGCATTCCTTCCATCCACACCTAGTACTCTGAGGTGTCCTTTTCTCTTCAAGGTTTCAGGCTAAAATTGTAAGGATCTCGTCTCCCCACATGTGCCATACCCACGTAAGTTTGTCACATAAAAACAGTGCCTGACTAATGTTACTCATTTATTATTAACACCACTTTATTAACACTGTGTCACTCTGACATGTTTCAGCCCTCAGTGGGCCATCATCAGGGAGTAAATGGCCCTGTGAGGGCTGAAACATGGCAGAGTGACAAAGTGGTGTTAATAATGAATGTGTGCCTTAGTTGGTTTTTTATGTGATAGTGATATTTGTGAATGGACATGAACAAGAAAAAGTTTCCGTGGAAGTTTGTCAGTTTAGAAACAAAATCCCCAATAAAATGCAACCTCACTCTGCACCCATGCAAGTCTGAAGAAAAATTCCCTGTTATAAAGTATTTTGATTTGCCACCACCCTCAAAATACCACCATTAATTGTGTTCCACAAACATTGCTGCTCTGTCAGGGTTTGACTGTGTATAATTGAAGATGTTAATTGCTGGAAAACAATTGAATGAGACAGCACCTTAAGATATTACCTTACTGTAGATTACAACTCTGGTCGACGTGGACTTTCCATTCACCAAAATTAATTGGAACATTACATTGCATGAGGTAGTAAAAAAAATGTGTAGGATCACATAGTGAAGCCTTTTTACAGTGCATATTTTTAATGAATTGTGTTGAGAACTTACTCTTTGGGTGTTACTTTCCAGTAGTGGTTATGGTGCCTTTGTTCCACCTCCCCACAGGGTTTCCTTTATAAGATGCGTGCTGTGTATGCTCACTTCCCAATCAACTGTGTAACGACAGAAAACAACACTGTGATTGAAGTTCGTAATTTCTTGGGGGAAAAGTATATACGCAGAGTGAAGATGGCACCAGGTGTGACAGTTACTAATTCTCCTAAGCAAAAGGATGAGCTTATTCTCGAAGGCAACAACATCGAAGATGTTTCAAGATCAGGTAAGGATTATTTTGCAGTGTATATGGGAATAATAGTTAAATGATTTCAAGTCTTCTTGTATTTGTTGGAAGTTCTGTTTATACTTGTTTGCGTCAGTTGAGGTTTCATTGTAATATGCTTAATCACTATTAATGAGGTGATGGGAGATTCCTTGGTGATTACTTTGCCACGTTACTAGGTAGTACATAACATGGAGGCTACTTTGTCAGAGTTCAGAAACTCAGTGTTGAGAACTCCGGCATTTATGTAATATGTTGATATTGTGTAATATAAGGGAAGTTTGTTGTAACATTTTCAGTGCCGAATGTTTTGGGTGGGTAAGTGAATATTGCACCCGTCATCACCACAGAGTTTCTGGTGCATTTTTAGATGATTGTAGGCTGACACAGTCCAGAAACAGCCATATTCTAAATAGCAACAGAGAGCTTAAGTCTTTGTATGGTACCTTGTTTTGCTAAGCTTTGTTGCAGTCTTTTGACATGGCAGGGAAAATTGTCACTTTGGTGTCATGATTTTCTGATCTCTGGTTTGGTGTAGAATGGTGAAGTAGCCAGCAGTAAAGTGTTTTAACAAAACAACTACAGATGTATGTTTGTGGAAGGTGATGGCATGAGAAGAACCATGGAGTTCATCTGATTTTTGTGCGTTAGTGACCTTACTTTACTTGTGCTTTATGAAGGGAATGTGGGATGGGAAAATTGGCTTGGGACAGTACAGATAGGAAAATCCATCTTCATGTGTGGGATCTAAATTTTATCCAGAATGCATGGAATTTGTGGTTGTCTCATTAAGGGGCTTTCCAATAGTTTGGAGTGCCATGCCTAAAATCTGTAAAAACACATTCAAACATGACAAAAATAAGTAACTAATGCTTGAAGGAGTGTTGGGTTAACATTAATTATAAGGCATCATTTAAAGGGACATTGTCAGGACATCTGGTGAAGTTGGGAGAGCTTCAGAAACACTTGAAATGTATTGGTTCTGGAACACAGAAGGTTTTCAGAGTGGGTGCCTGATAGAAGATGCCATACATGTATCAGTTCTAAGTGTATGAACTGTAATTTCACTGTGTTCATTCCTGTGTTGGTATCAGGTTGACAGGGAGAACTTGTACATATCCAAAACCAAATGTCAGCTGAACTCATTAATTAATGGACTTTTTTAATTGTATGTACTGAAATTTGGTACACATTTGTCAAAAACTACAAGTGAAGTGCATTGGTTTATATATTCCGTTGTAAATTTGTGCAGTGAGAGAAAACATCACTTTCTTTAATAATGACACTCATCGGGTACAACAGTATAACAACAATTTAAGGAGAAATACTATTGTATAGGCATCAGGTCAAGAATAAAATAAGATCTTGTTTTTTAAAAAATAACTTTCTAAATGAAATGGCAGGTTTCCAAAATGATCCTAATAGTAAAGTAGCCAAAATTGTGTAAAATGTTTTCTGCAAAATATATGGCCTCTGCCTCTTGTGTGGAGTTTTTTTCTTATGAACTTTATGATATTCATTCCATGCATTATAATCAGTAATCTGCAATAATGAGCCAACAAAATACAATTTGTCATTTACACATTTATAACCGGCCAATTCTCAAATTCGGGAACACTAACTCCACCCAGGGAATATAATGCGTGGTGTTCACAGGAAACATTAAGTCTCTACCGACTAGATGACAATGAGGATATTTGTGGTTATGCCTCTTTAGTTTTATTCCCACAGTCACTTCAGTTTTTGTACTTTAATATTCACAATCACATTATTTGTGTCCGGCACTGTTAGAAATTGTATCAACAAAATATACCTCTTTATTACCGTCACGCTTCCCCTTCAACTTCCTCACACAAGTGTCTGCTAAGAAGTCCTCTAACCCAGCCTGTGCTAGCTTCACGGCCTCTACTCTCCTCAAGCTCAACAGCTGTCAGACTGATGCATGCCGAAAGGGGCATAGAATGTACTGTTCCCAGGGAAATAATGCGGCAGTATGGTTGTAACCCGAGGTAAAAGCAAGCCGCCTCCCTTCGCGCGATTAACACAGTCATGAACTTAATACCAGTAACCTTAAAGTTCACACGCTCACAATGTACCAGTGTATAGTACACAAGCGAAATTCTTTCTCACGTATCTTTGCATGTCTCTTTGCTGAGCATAATTTTTGATCTGGCTTCGAACCAGGATCAACGGTAACACATTCATAATTATATTAAAACAACGAAACTACATCATCAGGGGGTACATCACGTAGTTTTGTGTGAAACACGTCCCATTATGCTTTAGGTGTTTGAAACTTGGTCTCTTGAGTAATGTGTATGACAGAAGAATAATGGAAGTGCTCCATGCAGAATGGTTAAGTATACAAAGCAGAACAGAAGGCTATTATCCAGCATATAGAAGGCAGCAAGTGTATGTCATGGAGGTTGTCATGTGACATAGCTCATACCTCTTTCCTTCTGCTTAGTATAGAACTAGAACTTGGTGCTAGACAGTCCTGAACTCAATCAGCATACCAGTAAAATGGTCACTTATTTGTGAACATAAAGGAAGGATCAGGAAACACACAGAAATTCTCTTAGTTATGAAATGATTGAAGAATGTGTTTCTGTTTAAGTCGGGTAAAATTTAAAAATAAAATAAAAGGAGATTCTTGGTGATGTTTATTGGCATAAAAACATTTTATATGTTTGTTGTAACCTGTCTTCCAGCTGTGGTTGCAGCGAGAGAGATGTGAGCCAGTGCAATTCACAGACATATTGATTATTAGGAACACTGGCCTTAGCTTAGTCTAAACACTGCGAGCCTTTATGCAAGGACTTTCCGCATCAGCTTTCAGCACTGCTTATGCACAGGGTGTCCCAGGAGTTAAGGTCAATATTTCGGGATCTAATTCCAGAGCTGATGCTGAGTCAAAAACGTCATATACACGTGTCCAATTTACAGTGGTTCAGGAGTTAATGAGACTTTAAAGTACAGTAAATAAATTAGAAAGGAAAGAGGACCATTGTGCATTTTTGAGATATGTTGTTAAATGTACAGTTACAGATTCCCCGCCCAACACTTGAGCAAGTTGTTCGAAGTGTCCGTCTGCTTGGATACATTTTCTGACTTGTGACCAGAGAACTTGTAACATTACAAAGCCTGCAGTGTTGTTGATGCTTCTTGGAACACAGGGAATTCACTGGAGTAGTTCTTCTCCCCCAGTCGGGGTCTCACAAAACACTCTCCCAGTCTCAGCGAAGACCAGATCTTGGTCTGCTAAAGACAACCTTTCTTTTGAGTGATCTAGGAGGATTTCTGTCTTGAGGTTGAGCACAGCTTCCTCATAAGACCCAGGTTCCAGTGGATGTCTAGGCTTTTTGGGATGCATTTCCTTGTAACAGCCCCAAATGGGTTTTGTTATTTGAAACCTTTGGAGTCTAGGATCCACCTCCACCTCAGGCCAGATGACCCAGCTATAGTAGGTCTTGGATGCTCAGTATCCGTAGGTTTGCTGAGAGTACCACCTCTCTGGGGTGGTTTGCCAGATTGGCTGAATCCCTGTTGAGAGAAGCTAAATAGGTGCTTCTGTACAACAGAGTACCTGTGTTCATTAGGTATTATATTAAGTCGTGTTTTCTCCATATGAGTCCCACATGTAATGGGGATATAACAGTCACCACCCATAGAGCTCCTTACAAGTGTTAAGCATAAATACAACTGGGTGCTGCCTGGTGCCCTGAGGGGATCATTAGCAGCACTGCTATCACCACACCATTGTCATACATCCCATGACACAGTACCTCACACCTTGGCGTGGGTGGACTATTACCTGTTTGTAGCCATCAATAGATGTTACCCCTGCTCTGTGACAGGGCTGTCCAGGGTTGGTTTTTGGAGGGGATGTGACCATTCATTCTGAGGGATGTTTCTGATGAATCTAGTATAGGTGCAAAGTGACTTCTGGCTCACTCTGTAAATCATTTGCTCACACTGCTTAACAATCCTGCCATTTGTACATCATCAGGAGGGCTATGTCTTTGAAATGAATGCCACATCACATTGAATAATGTTTTCATCTGTTATTTTATACTTAGAAAACCTGTGAGCTTGTATCAGCATAGTACTTTGGCAGTAAAACATAGGCCAGAATATAGGGACCAATGCAAAATGAAGAATACAGTGTAGTCAAATCAACAAAACTGGCTCTGGTGACAGGACACTATCCAATTTAGTGGGTACCTGGGTTCTTTCCCAGGGTTAAAGCTGCCCTCTTAAATTCCATTTTGTGTGGAGTTAAGAATGAGTGGAGCTATACCTCCGTTCCCCTCTATGCTTTCATGGTGAGAACGGAAAGCTTTTTTACAGGGCTACAGTTACACTGCCCTACATCTAGGAAGGTGGTAAAGAGAGCAATAAGTGCCATCCTAGATGTAGGACAACTGTAAGGAAAAGATTAAATCATGTATGGTTTGTATCTTGGCATGGCATCAGTAGTAATACTTCACTACAACAAGAAAACTGTGTTTCATCACCACATTGTCTGCGTAAAGAAGCACGGTTTGTAATGAAGCTTTTGTTATAGAAAAAACACATTTCATTGTTTTATTATTTTCCATCATTCACATCCCCTTGATCATTTTTTTAAATGAACAAAATTTTGAGTTTTTTTTATTGTGAGACTGAGGACTGCCTAGTGGGTGGCATCACTGATCACTATGCAGCAACAGTGTTATGAGCTGTATGGCAAACAGTCTGGCAACATAAGATGCTTTATGTACCATATTGCCTATTAATGCATCATCGGCTATTCTCTAACACAAATTGTGTAGAATTTTTTGTGATGGCAGCAGTTTTGTTGGGTAATGAGAATTGTTCTGGCTCTTAACCACAAAATGCAATGGTCTGATTCCATTGCACTTCATAAGAAAATAACGAAATGAAAACAATAGCTACTGTGTTCCACTATGAGCACTAGCCACCCAGGGTATGGTGTTTATGCATCATGCACAGGCAAATGTGTGACAGATACCACATTCTTAGATATGCACAAGTTCACAAATTTGTAAATACTGTACTATGAAACATGCTGCTCTTTCTTTTTTTTTTTTTAAGTCTAAGCAGAACAAGATTACAGTGAGTAGGGGAAAAATCACTTTGGCAATGAACTTGTAAAACAGTGCAGAAACTACAGTGTATAGACATGAAAAGGTACCTGCAGTCTGGAAATTATTTTTTTTTTTAATTTGGTTTTTTGTGAGATGATGAAATTATACACAGTATTACACTGGAATACATTTGTGAAGCTTCAGGAATGACATCTTAGGTGGAATGTTCTCTCATTTCAGCTGCCCTTATCCAGCAGTCGACAACAGTGAAAAACAAGGACATCCGAAAATTTCTTGATGGTCTTTATGTCTCTGAGAAAACTACTGTTGTACAGGATGAATAAAGTGCTTTCCTAAAATTCATTGGAATTATGGGTGCATTTTTGACCTATTAATAAAATTTCAAGCCATTAATTGTGTATCCATACTTTCTGGTTTTATGAAACTAGTTTCATGGTATGATCAATGTTGTGTGTGCATGGTCCAGCAGCCTGAGTGGTGAATTTTTCAGTACTGAAGAACCTTTACTCCCCATATTATAATGGGGCTGCTAGTTCCATAGTACTGGGTGATTGAAAATCCTTTGTCCCTGTGGAAAGTATTACCATGAATAGAAACCCACATACCAAACCTGTAGTACTGGAAGATTTAAAATCCCATGTTGTGGGTCAGTAAGAGGTTAATAATGCCGATCCCTATGGCTGAATGGTTTAAGGCATGTGTCTGTGGCTGGCTGCTTGCTAGGATGGCACGTGAGAAACCCAAAGAGGGTATGGATGTCTGTGTCTCGTGAGTGTTGTGGTTTCAGGTAGAGGTCTCTGCAACAGACCGTTCACCTGTCCAGAGTAGAACTAGGCAAACTAGGACTGTCAAGGCATGAAAAAAAAATCAAACAATTGGGCCTTCGTATGCTTTTGGAATGGATTTTATAAGTCAGTTTTTATTTCTTTAATTCTTAAACTGCCTTGTAATGTGTGTATATATGTTAACTGTGGTAAGAGACCTGCTGCTGCTGATATCTGGTTTAAATTTAGGCAAAATGTAAATGACGGTAGGTTTGTCTTGAAATGTACTTGTCAGGGTGTATACTGTGGCTATGTAGAGCTGTTTCTTTTAGTATTAGTCTTAAAGTGAGGGTTATCTGTATGATTTACTATCACAACTAACTAATAAAAGCACATCAGTCACTGACAGGTCAAAAAGATAATTTGAGGTTTGATAATTTGTCTGTACACGCATTTCAGAATGGAGTACACACATCTTTCAGATCCTTTCTTTGAGATTTTTTTTTACATGTGACTGTTATGGCAACTTGTTAATGATGTTTACAGAAGGAATTATCCAACCCATACAGAAAACCTGTGAAGTCAACTACATGAGGTTCCATGCAGACTGTTGTTCCCTGATGTCATTAGTGTCACCTTATATGCAGTATTAATATTGTTTTAGCTCTTAGGGATTTGTGATAAGGTTTCTGGGTGAAATTGGGACATGTGATGTCACACATGAAAGGAAAAAGGGATCTTTTTACATGACATAGGGTAGATGATAATGACAGGCTTTCCTACAAAAACGTATAACGCAAATTGTTGCTAACAACATTCACATAGCTAATCTAGCTGGAGATGTTTCTACAGATGGTAAGATTTTGCTGTGTACATGCCATTTACGCTCGTATGCTTGAGAAAAGTCCTGCTTGAGAAGTCGGTAGTCCCATACATGGTCAGAAGAATCCCACATTGTTTGGAATCAGAAGGTTCATTACTGTTTTCACAACAGCTTGCCATATATCTATCCTAATGCAGACTCATCCAGTCCCTGCCCTTCCATCCTATTAATGTATGATCCATTTAATCAATATAGCAGTGTATGTGTGCGGATGCACTTTGTAGCTACAGATGCTTTTATAAACCTTCAGGAGACACGTTTAAATGGTTAATGTACTTGGTGGTGGCCAGACTTGTTCTTGGGTGGCTTGAACTTCAAATTTTGGAAAAGTGGGGATTTAGAAATCTTACAAAATAACAGTTTTGGCGTTAGAAGGTCCAAATTCAAACTGTTACAAAGAAGGAATGTGTGCTGTGTTTATTCAGTTTGTATTAGTCTCTTAGATTGCATCTTGTTACCGTGTATCATTTCTTTGCTCCTGTTTCAATTGTACATAAAAATTATTCTGCTTCAGAGTGTACCAGAAAATAATGACAAGGTCTCTAGGTGCCTCGTAGTACAATTCTAGCCTATGGGTTAGATTTTATGGCCTTTTTCTGGTTGCATCATGTGTCAAGAAGAGGAAAATTTTGCCCTTTTAAAATTTTTCTTGACGGCTAGTACCCTTAGTGATGAGGCAGCCATTTGTGTGTCTGCTGTTTCCTCAGCAGGTGCACCTTGTTAGTGTTTCACATGTAAGTTTACACACACACACACTTCAAAAGATAAAGCTTCAAATTCGGAATGACAAGGGCTAAATAGAGACTATTGTTGAATTGAAACATAATAGATCACAAGGGTGACATCTCAGACAGTGCCTGATAATGACTTAAAATGCTGTTCAAAAAGTAAACGACGGGATTTTTTTCCGCGGAAACTAATGAAGTGTGGGAGGTGTGCTGTGGAAGGGAGGTGGAGGGTACCTCCATGCGCATGCGTGGATCCCCCCCGCCAGCAGACAATGACCGTTACGTGCAGCCAGCGTGTGAGTGAGAATGTATACGCAGCGCGCGTTGCATTGTTGTTTTCTGCGAAAATGACAGAACGACTTTAGCAGCGGTATTGCATCAAATTTTTCCAGAAGCTTGGCAATAGCCAAGTGGAAACTATTTGGAAGAGTCAGCGGGTTTTCGGCGACAATACCATGGGCATCATACATTAAGGCTAAGTCCTGCGTGACAGCGACCGTCTAGTAGCAAAATGGCGTCAATGAGAGCGCGCCGTCTGTTTTCTGCTGGAGAATAGTGCCTTAAAATTTGATTGAAGTGGTGTGGGGAGGCGAAGCAAACATGACATACTTAAAAGCCGGTATCAATTAGGAGAATTTCATCACCTCTGTAATGACGTAAGGAAAGATTCCACGAAATTTTTTGAGTACTGCTGAATGTCGCCTTCAACATTTGACTATATAGTGCAGGCTATACGACTGTACATTTCAACAAATTTTCAGAAAACAATATCCGTGGAAGAAAGACTTTGTGACACTGAGGTAAGTCCAACATGCTACACATTTAAAACACTTTATTCAGTTCCGTGATGGAGCCAGTTTGGTTCACTCGAAGACCGCTACATTCATAATGACTCAAATACATTGATAAAATAATATATGTGGCAAGATTAATGTAAATATATTATCACGATTACATGATTTACAGTAGCTGTAATATGAATTAATTAATACCTAATATCTGTGGTCCCTACATTAGCACACTCGTAAAAAGTTCCAGT
>Ga0123357_10012474_pt1 | contig 10966 bp, 16 predicted proteins | sample TergutEmb28metaG_FD_89873 | JGI IMG/M metagenome (GOLD analysis project Ga0123357, IMG submission 89873) | Embiratermes neotenicus P4 segment gut microbial communities from Petit-Saut dam, French Guiana - Emb289 P4 | ecosystem: Host-associated > Arthropoda: Insects > Digestive system > Gut ... | reverse complement strand
GCCCAACGATTTACTGTAGTTCTGTTAACAGTGTTTTCACCATACACAGCCTGTAAACGGCGATGAATTTCAGCTGGCGTTACGTTTTCAGCACTTAAAAATTCAGTCACCGCATGTTGCTTCAATCTCGTTGACATACCACCATAACACGACTCCTTGCTAACACGCACTGTTTTAGAACTGGTGTAGAGAAAGGAATGAAACTTTGCACCGCTGTGCAGGAGGGTTGTGGCTATAAGGACACACTGCACGTTCATCGCTACTTTGCTCCATTGGCAAAATATTTCACTGTGTGCATTACTTATCAGCCGCCCCTCGTACTTACCATGCCATACAACGCCACATCCCACAGTGTCACACACACAACAACTTCAAATGAATACAAAAAAGACTGTTCTTCAGTCAACTTTCCCCTGTATTTTGACAACTCTGTTTACCAAAGAGATGAAAAACGTTGAAAATCATTTGAATAAACCAACCTGACCGAACTCCATAATAAGTTCCAACACCCAAGATGGTTGCCAATGGAAGGCAGCGCTGGTAGAAACTATCACGATTGCACTGTCTTAGCACCCGCATCTCCTCATTTGAAAAGCGATAAGGCTGGAAAAAAAAATCAAATTGCAGCTCTATCACACTTTATAAACAGCATACATAACATCAGCATTAAGATTACAGTCTCCCAAGATTGGCAGCATATACTAACACTTCAGACAAACCCTTATCAAATAACATGGCACTGCTTCAATGATGTGAGAACCTTGAACATATACCTACATTAAAACCATGGCTAATGTTAATGTTAAACAGGTCTAACATACCAGTATTTTTCATTTTGTTCAAAGAGAAAAAACCTGATTTCTCATCCTCTGCAGAATCCAAAACAGAGGAGAAAGACATACCAATTTTCCTCACCTAATACTGGAATGGTAATTAAACCAACAGCAATGATACGAATAGGGCATTTAGCCCTTTCTCTGGCTGTGGGGGGCTTTTAAATGCCACCAGTATTCTAGCAAGCCTTTTAAAGAAAATGAGTCAATATGATGGCAAATGTAAAATTATCTTTTTTACATCAATGCAATTACAAGTTAATAACAGGGTTTCTGAAGGAAATGTCCGAATATCTGCCTGGAATAATATCAACTTTCATGTGCCTGTTTAGTACTTTTTCTTTGTGTGGTATTCACCAAAACATTAAGAGTTTTTTTTTTTTAAAATGCCACACTGCAAATTGAACACATAGCACTGGTTCCTTTTCTTTATTTTATGCTGAGCAAACTCTACATTTTCCCTCACCTGTACCTTTCTTTTTCACTCAGAGGCACATATACCATGTTATAGATTTTGAGGCCACCCTGTAGATGGTAAACTACATCTGCCACCGGCAGTTGTTTGCATGAAGGTTCTGTCAGTGCTGTTGGTGTTGAGGCTAGCGACACACCTTCTGTGCTCAGATTGCCACCTTCCCTCTGTGATGGCTGTGTCATTTTCTTAACATAGTCGCGTATCAAGCCCTCGAAGGCATAGCTCTTGCCCTTTTGATTCTGGTTTGTAACGTATTTTTGAAACACAGAACTGTTTGAGGCAGCAATCTGTTGCAAAAATAACTGAAATCCCTCAGTCCATTTCACAGGTTATCTGCAGCATGTGCAATAATGCATAATTAGGTCTGCCCTATCCATGCCATGCATAAATATATGACAGCCATCATTTACTTTCTGGGTTCATGTTTTCACCATTCCAGTTTTTTTCCTGTCTCCAAAATCTTTCCTGCGTGAAGGGCTGAAATAAGCTTTACAACCTACTTATCCAGCCCTACTTGTAAAAGAACTTGGCATTTACACAAGTATGTGTACTCCTTTTTTTCAGATATTTGATATCTTCTTTCATTTCCTTCATTTCAATTTATGTTGAAGGACTTACTACTCACAAGATAAAAACCTGGTGGTGGACCATTCTCCTGGCCCCATGCTCCCAATAAATCATACCTTTAGATTTTGTCCTGTAGAGATGTGTCACGGATTATATTTAAAGAAAAGCTATGGATGACACTGCAGCCCTTCACACAATGATAATTGAAGCAATCCAAAACACAGCGAGGGAAAGTTGACCAGTACAAAGGCAGCACTGGTCTATAGGCTTCATATGATCAGGGCCACTAAAGGTTCCAATGTTGAAGTCAAATGAAGTACAAATGCACTTTTTGAGCGAACGAACAATTTGCAAAAGACTGCATATTTCTGTTGGGGTTATCATGTAATAAATTGTTAAAAATACAAACAGAACTATTGTGGACACATTGTATCAGAGTCTTTTATTCATGCATAGATGAAGATTTTGAAGGCCTATGTTGAGTCACTGAGTTGCACGAGCAACCAAAACACAGTCAAATGTAAATGCAGTATTTGAAAGAGCCAAAACTATGAATGCATTATATCATTTGCTATGCTACAGAACCACATCAGTCAGCTGTCTAAGCAAGGAAGTTGTGTTCAAGGTTGGAAATTTCTCCATGTGTAGTGAAGATTTCACATTCATATGTTCAGTCGCTGCAGGACGGCAGGTAGCAGGGCAATCCCACGCAGCACAGTGTTAAAACATGTCTATGCCAGGGCAAGGGTGGGATCAATTTGCCATTAAATCATGGCAGCACCAGGGAAAGAGTTAGTACCGTATACCTATTTTATGAAGTATATTCCAAATACTGTGTGTATTAACCCACATTGGCCATGCATTGCCTTCTTATGACAAATCACATGTGCAGTCCAGCTACAAAAACGTGCATTCTTTAGATGGCAATACTGTTGCCCTTGAATTAAAATATAATCACCACCCTGTAAAAAAAAAAAAAGAATGAGATTCCCAGATGACAGCAATTACACCTACCTCAAACAAATGACTGGTCTACTCTAAAACAGCAGAGCCACTTCCTGTGTTTCTCATACTCATGTTTTTACTAACCTTCATTCAGTAACACACTGGAATACTGAAATTACTTATCCACTGAAACATATTTTATCAGAATGGTGAAGAATAATATACATGCTCTTTACTCTTACTGACTTTGAAATTACTCACACCTTCACACCATGGAATGTTAGGGCTGCCAACATATGACGAAAATTCAAAATCAAGTTATAGTGATCTACAAAGGCCCACATGATAAAACAGAGAGAATGCACCCAGCAACTTTACACTACCAGTTTTGATGACACAATGTTACATACAGAAGTTATGCTTAGATATTCTGTGACTGAAATGTTACACTATCAAGCTTCACTTTTACTCAGTGTTTGTTGCCACAGTTCTTCCAGCAGTCTTACATTTGTCAGGTACGACAACACATGCAAAAAATTATGTACTTCATGGAGGTCAGACATGTCAGAAAAACATTTATATCTTCAAGGAGAGGGTTTGAGGTATCATTCTACTGACACTCAGGGAGGTTACCTTTGCAAATGACTATGCCATGTATAACTTCACATGTACCACTATGGTACAGGAACAAACAACAGAGTAACACAGTCTTTCCAAAAAACCTTACTCACACGTGCCATGTACCTAACAGTCAATATCAATGTTAGCAACTCTGTCAGCTTAGCCTGTGTTTACTTCGAGCACAAACTGCGGGCACTTAAACAAGGTTCATATATTACAAATAGTGGGCTGGGATAGCATAGCCCGTATAGCAACTCGGCATGGGCTGGACAGCATGGGGATCAAATTCCGGTGGGGGAAACATTTTCCGCAACCACCCACTGGCCCTGGGGAACACCCAACCTCCTACACAATGGGTACCAGGTCATGCCCTGAGGTAAAGGGGCTAGGCATGGCCTTGACCACTCACCCCCATCTAGTAGAGGTTAAAGAAAGAGTAGTCATACATCCACTCCCCCTCTGGGCTTTCATGGCCTGTTCTAGGGTGAACTTTACCTTTACCTTTTTCACATTACAAATATATTAACATGCTGTGCCTCTTACAACAATGTTAGTGCTTCAGCAAGTTGGTGTATGTACAGTACTACTCTCTTCCATAGCATAGATGTAAGAAAACTGGCTCTGCCACTCTGAAGTAGTTCCCAAATAACAGTGCCAAACACAATGCTGTTATAATGTATGACCAATTATCACAAATCTGTACCTCCACAGAATCATTACATGTAGCACAAGTTCAAAAAATGCATGAACAGTTTATATGTGTTGCTTTTCAAACTTCAATGGGAGGATGCGCTTTCAGAGTAAGTGTAGATGTGAATATGTGAACTATATTCAGTCGACAAAGAACACGCATCTGTGATGATAAAGTTTAGGACCCAACCCCGGGAATTTCTTGATGCAGCATGACGAAAACTCCGTACCACAAAATTCATGCAACAGCAATATTTTCGCGGGATTTATGTACTGAATGTGAATTGGTGATGTCTCTTACATTTACCACCATTCCTTGCTCATTTTGGACGGAGATTTGAACACAGCACCCCGACATTACCCATTACATAACCACATATACTCTCTACCGTTGGTGGTTGTTGCTGAGATCCATAATGGTGCGGTGCTGATGGTAATCCACGGTTCGAAGTGTCTGGACCCGGGTTACTGTCCATAATTTAGGCGGATTACTTCCAAAATTCAAACCTAAATAGCCAACATTCTCCAAGCCGACAGTATCAATATACTAATCTGTGCTCTACCGAAACCACAGATTACTGGACTGATTTCGTAGCTCACGGATTAGTTCCCCAGCCCACGACACTGATTGGTGCCGGAAATATACATATCTGGAACACTCATACATTAAAATACTTGGAATGACTGTATGTGAATGAAATTACGTCTATGTTGCATTAATGGAGTCTGAAACATGTCTGTGAATGATTTATTGAGAAGCACGTATCGTTTCATGAAAAAAAAAAAGTTTTTAAAATTTGAATCCACCAATCAGATGATGTCTGCGTAACGTTAAAGGCAAGGGGATTGCACACACGTGATTCAACTAACCATGCGAGGGAAAATTCGGTGATATTACTGTGTGGGTGAATGTTTCGATGTAGTGCGGTTACTGTGAAAGGAAGGTTAATGCTATTGTTCTTCAACTGCTGTTTTTGTATGAATTAAGTGATAAATCGAGATTGTTGGGAAGGTAAATGAAATACAATAGTTCAGTTCATGTTGCTAGTTTATATAAATTTCGTGATAAATCGAGTGTTCGGAGGTGGCGTCGTCATGTTGGAGCGGTAAGCTAACACAATTTTTTTTGTCAATGTGTTTACATAGAGCAAATTTTCTTTGTAAACATGTGTTTCGTATTTAGGCCGATGAAAGTTGCGCCAACCCAGATTAGTGGATGAATGTTTTTTAACTGTTGTACAGAACTTACGGTAGGTGGAGGTAGACATACTACTGCTGTGTGATTGCGTGAGCTCGAAGTGATTTCGGTGGATTTTACCAGTCCATCATCAAAAACTGAAGGAAGCAGAAGCAGCCTTCCCACACATTGTTATGCAGACGTGCACAAAACTGCATTATATATTTGGATTATTCGGATAATTGCTGATAACTCTGAAGGGCACATGTGCGTTTCTGTTTAATGGTGGTACCGTCTAGGGCTATTGCCTTGGTCAGCTTTTGTAACCGGCGTAGGCAATACTGTTTTACAGATGCCTCGAAATAGGATAAGAGAAGAAAAAGGAAACAATTAAATCTTATGCTTTAAGTCAAAATGCTTCATGCTTTGAAACCGTTGCACGTGTAACATTGCTTTTGCCTGCAGTGGGGGAATCAGAACATCGTTTTAGGAAATGTTACGTTTATGATGCAGTGTACGAAAGAGGAATCCGGGGCTAAATTAGTTAACCCTTGGATTATGGGCAAACAAGGAACTTCAACTGTGCTGGGTACATTTTTCCTTGGCCCAACCATTTTCTTCCAAGTTTATTTCTTAAGCTTCGTTAGTGGCAAAAATTGCTGGTATGCAAATTGTTCGTGTATCGGGCAGTTGTATGAAATGAAGGGCATAACATTTATGATAACAAGGGAAATGTATTAGGATGGAAATATGGGTGAAATTTGTGTTTTGATGGGTCACTGCAGTGGTTGCCCATTATATGAAGTGATAGTTGAAGACCCATTTAATTCGCTGGGAAAACTTAGTCTGTTTTTTTCTATGCTTGGCTGGTGGTTTTGGTTTGCAATGTACTTATATAGCTTGTTTTTATTGCATTTGAAGGTACAGTGTTGTGGGAGTGCAACTTGTTGGTCTGTTTATCATGGAGAGATTGTAGATTGTCTGTTTTTATGCAGGATATGGTGGAGAGAGATTAGCAGCCATATTAACATTTGGATCCTGCATTACTTTTGTGCTGCCTGTTATGTGTCATCACTTGCCAATATATCTGCTGATGCAGTTACTAGATGGGTGACATGGCTGCAGCAGAGAAGGTAGGGAGGGTACCCTGTCACATTACAGGACTGTTGTGAAAATGCAATAATGCAAACTAGCACCAGTAGTGTATCGCATGATGAGTGAAATGATTTATAATTCTTTTATACCTTACTGGGCTAGAGAAGTCTGCAGAGGGTAGTTGGTATGACTGACGGAGGCACAAACCCCAGTGGGACAAGAGATTCTCTTTACCATTCTCATTCATGCTGGCCCTGGGGCCCATCTAGCTTCCTGTATGTTGAGTACCTGGTCTCCTGCATGAGTGAAAATTGGCTGTGTGGTGTGACCACCCCCTTCGCCATCTATAGCCAAGGTCAAGAATTGGTATAGCTGTATCTCTTCTCCCTCTCAGTACCAGTAATTGCATGTATACCTTGACCTTGTCCCTTATTTTGGCCCTACGTCACAGGAGTGTTATATTGTTTGATGTTGAAGAAACTAAAAACCACTGTGGTATAACACTTCAGACTCAAAATTTTGGCATATATTAGTGAAGATACAAAGCAATAATAATTGTGCCTCATGTTCTTTTCTCACAGATGATTTAGGGCTGTTGGCCTTGTTGTTTACTGATGTCTTCTCATACTGTCTAAACAAGGAAGTCATATGTTGGCATGCATATGCAGAAGTGGTTCAGACTTTTGTATCATTTGTTTTGCGTTGTTACGTACTGTGTGACTTAGTCCAGGGGTATGTAAATTTTCAAAATTTGGGAGACACCTCAGTATTTTATGTGTCAGTAGGGTGCTGTGAAACATGTCCCATACTGAGGACTCACAAATATTAGGTGCCCCTGTGCAAAAGAAGCTAGCTGGGCAATGTTGTACACAAGATGCATGCACCTCTGTCGTAGTGACACAGTGGAGCTTGCGGAGGTGTAAGAAAGAAATGAGGCCAGTCTGTCGGTATATACAGCACTTGTTTCACAGGAGTTATGGAACTGCTGGTGGCAGGAACAAACCTTTATTAGAGGTGGTATTTGGCCTGGAGGGATGGATGATGGGCCATCATCTGTTGGTTACGTTGCCTGGTATGTTTCTTGTCTTGGCTGTTACTGTACACATGTTACTTGACATAATGGGACCCTGAAGGATTGCTTAATTGATGTAGAACTGAGCACTTCCATGTTGCTTTTTTAGAGTGACATCTTGTGAGATTTCCACATGAACTTGGAGGAGAATGTTTCAAGAAGGATGGAACTGTTTAGTAGGAACAGAAGATTGCCTTGTGTTGAGGAACAGTTTGCACCAGCTCTGAAAGGGCGGCACGTTGAGATGTCTTGCGTTCTGGTGGTTGGGTGACTCACAGACATTGTGTAACAAAAGTATGAAGTGGCGATATATGTGTGTCTCTGATCTGAATGTTATCCCTTGAAACTTTAAGTCCAGTTCCACAACAGAAGACCATGGACATGCATTTTTCAGTTTTCACAACCAGTGATGTGTTGCGGGTGGAATTTCTTTCTGCCTTGGAATGTGAAGTCTTACTTTAGGTTTTGTGTTCAGTAAGTCCCTCACATGGTTAATTTGTTCTGACGGTCCATGTAGGTAGGAGCTGTGTAAGTCGCAACAGTGATTCACTGTGGTATATTTACTGACATATACATGCGTTTCATATTTAAAGCTTAATTATGAAAATTGTGTTGAAATACTTTTAACTGACAAAATGTAAGTTTCTGTGCAGTAGATTTGTATGAGAATATAGCATATTGTGAAGTATTATAATATATACACTGCATAAATGGTACTAAGGAGCATGGAAGTCCTTCATCTGAATATATTCAGATGGACAAGCATTGCCAAAAGAGAACACTCTGTATCTGCAGATTACATACTTAAACCCGTGTAAGTTGGGGACTTGCTGTAGTAGGGTGCTTAATCTATAAAATAGAACTTTATAATATTGTGTATTTTATGGTGGTAAAATTGTTTCTGTTTGTACCTGGTATTTTAAACAGAATGTATAGAGTCATGTATGTTGTCATGTTTTCTGAGGCACCATTACCTGAGTATTTGAACTGGCTGACAGTGATTTTGCACTGCATGAAGGAAATCTGTATGTGTGTGTCGCTAGGTGGGACACCATTTGTGTTGCTTGTCATAACGGTATTGTTCATAGCCATCAGTTGTGTTCTGTGGAAAATTCATTCACTTGCATATTTAAAGGCTTTTGCTGTCTCATAAGTTTTGTATTCAGTAGTGACTGCAATATTCAGTTCCTTCTTTTGTCTTGGCTGGTAAAATACCTGGCAGGATTTGGAAAGTTCAGCGGTAATTGTGTGAGTGGGAAAATGTGGACATTTGGTTCTTTAAGTTCATTAAGTGACATTGCTGCCACATGTAATGTGTCCTGTTACTGTGATACATGGAAAGAGGCACCCTCAATGTATGACATGTTGGGTGAAATCAGCAGGAAGGGTGATATCTGGGAACTGTGAATAGCCTTCAGAGAATCAACAGCCTCATAGATGGATTCCAGGAATCTTGAGTTCATCACTCTGGTTGATGATGCTATTCTGGAGTGAGCCACCTTACTTTCGTGTGGTGAAACTATTGTTATTGGCCACTTAGGGGATATTTACTGTTTGAAAAATTGGATCCATAAATTTTATTACAATCCAAAATGAAGTTTATTTGTGCAAAACTTATTTGCATCTCTTTTCACTGGAGGCTTATACAGTGTGTCCCACTCGCTACCGAACCCAGCATTTCTTTAATAATTTTACCTCTAATGAGGATATTACAACGAAATTTGAAGCAGATGTACCTCATTGTATAAGAAATGTGACGACATCATAATATGTGCTGGAAGTGGCCACCATTTGCGTCCAGACAGGATTGAACCCATCGCGTCATATTTTGGAAAGTCCTTGCCAGTACGTCCACTGTCACTGCCTGTATTTCTTCGGTGATGTTTGCTTTCAAGGTGTCTATGGTTTGTGGTTTGTTTTGGTAAACTCTCCCTTTCAGATATCCACATAAGAAATAATCAGGCGGCGTCAGATTGGGTGAGCATGGTGGCCAAAGTCCCTTCAAAATGACACGGTCGCTGAAAAAGGACTGAATTTCGGCCATGCTGGTGTGTGAAGTGTGGGATGTCACTCCATCCTGCTGGAAATATCCAGTTGAGAATTCCTCATCATCCAATTGATTTACAAAGGTGTTGAAGATTTCCGTATATGCAGCTGTCATGATGGTTGCATCGAAGAAGATGGGACCAATTATGTGCCGCCGGGACATCCCACATCAAACACCAATCTTCTCTAAATGAAGGGGTTCTTCGTGTATCGCGTTGGGATTTTCACTTGCCCAAATACGGGAATTTTGAGAATTAATGTATCCTGAAAGGTGAAACCACGCCTCGTCCAAGAACCAAATAAATTAAGGCAGTGACAGCAGATGTACTGGCAAGAACTTTCCAAAATATGGCGCCCCGGGTTCTTATCCTGTCTGGATGCAAATGGTGGCCACTTCCAGCACGTTATGATGTCACATTTCTTACACAGTAATGGTAAGTCCGCTTAAGATTTTGTTGCAATATCCTCATTAGTGGTAAAATTGTTAAAGAAATGCCAGTTTCGGTAGCGAGTGGGGCACACTGTATATTCAATACAAGTGTTATATAAAATTTCTCACTGCTTGTAAGATATGTCTGCACAAATGTATAGTTATTGGCCACTGACTAATTCCATGGAGCAGAGTCCTGCCTGAGAAGCTACCAGGTCTGCATCTAGTCAAGCAGTTCCCCTCAGTTGGCTGTACCAGCTTGTTCACTACTGCATTCACAAGCAATTTTCACCCGTCCCTATCTTGAGCGAGATTTATGCAGTCCATGCCTCCCATCCCACTTCTTGAAGATCCATTTTGCTGTTATTCTCCCATCTATACCTAGGTCTTCCAAGTGGCCTCTCTCCCTCAGGTCTCCCCTCCAAAACCATGTATGCATGTCTCCCATCTCCCATACATGTTTCATGCTCCACCCATCTCATTCTTCTTGATTTGATCACGTGAGGTTGTACAGATCATGAATCTCCTCCACACTCCTGCTACCTCATCCCTCTTAGGTCCAAGTATCTCAGCACTCTGTTCCCAAACACCCTCAACGTGACAAAGTTTCACACCCAGACAAAACGACTGGCAAAATTGTAGTTCTGTATATTTTAATCTTGATATTTTTGGATAGGAAACTGAAAGACACAACATTCTTCACCAAATGATTCACTGACTTTCTGCTCCTAATATCTTAATGTAAAGGATTTATTTATTAACATTGTTCCCAAATATCTGGACTGTACTGCCCTTTTAAAGGATTTGTTACCTGTCTTTATGTTGTGATTTTGTCCTGCAGGCTGTTCTTAACATGACCGTATGTACAGGGTGCGGCAGAATGGACTCCCATATTTCTCAAGGTCACTGGTAACGGTGTGATGGGGTTAGGGCGGCGCGGGAGGTGGCAACGGTTCGGGCGGATCGTCTAGTTGTCAGGAGACACCATGAGTTGGTCCGGTGAACATCGTGCTTT
>Ga0123357_10012473_pt1 | contig 10966 bp, 8 predicted proteins | sample TergutEmb28metaG_FD_89873 | JGI IMG/M metagenome (GOLD analysis project Ga0123357, IMG submission 89873) | Embiratermes neotenicus P4 segment gut microbial communities from Petit-Saut dam, French Guiana - Emb289 P4 | ecosystem: Host-associated > Arthropoda: Insects > Digestive system > Gut ... | reverse complement strand
TGTGTGGGTGTGTGTGTGTGTGTGTGCGTGTGTGCGTGTGTGTGTGTGTGTGCGCATTTGTTGGTACAAATCAAATGATAAACAATAAACAACACAAATGCACGGCACGTACAGTACATACAATTAATAGAACTAATGCTGTTGGGGCCAAAGATGGGCGCTGTACTACCGACTGAAGCGCCTATTGCACTGCCACTTTGATGGGATATTAACCGACATTCTCTGGTTTCCGCGGAAACAAAACACAAACAGCTGATGGACAAATATCCCGAAAGACAAACAATATCCGTATAGCAATGTGTAGCTACTTTAGACGTTTTTACTCGTCCATTTTTTTTAAATACAAGGATTAGACACTGCAGGCTCATATGCCTTCCTCGGGCGGAAGGAAGCAGAAAAAATGCACTCACATGGGCTCGACCCTCGGACCCAAGCAGCCAGTGCCACTGGGCCAACTACAGGAACATGTAGTTTGTCACACTGTACAGTGGCGCCGCGGTGGCTACGCTCTGTAATTACCATGCTGAGGCATGCCGGGCGCCTGGCGGACTGACGCGGGAATTCCGTGACTCATCGCGAGTTGCGAAACCCCCAGTCGAATGTTATTTCACACGTACTTACCAACTGCTGACGGTCAGTTAGCTGCTCGATAAAACTCCGTGCAGGCTGGTTGCCGCGTTCAATGGGGCCGGCCACTGAGCCACAAGAACCGACTTACATCATTGCTCTCTCTCTCTCTCTCTCTCTCTCTGTCTGTCTTTAAAGACTTAACTTTAACGTTACCTCTCCACTGTGCTACGTCTTCGAAGAAGTCTCTTCACTTCCGGTTGCCCGATCAAAATTTTATACACATTCCTGGCCTCTCAGTTGCATGTTAGTACCCTGCCAATCGTATTGTTGTAACATAGTCTTTCTAATAATCGGCTGTTGTAAAGGATTAGTGGTTCCTCAAGTGCGTGGCCAGGACAGAGCAGTGCCGTTCTGTTGCACAGAGATACTTTGCACTTTGTACTTTGCACTTTGTTCTGTCGTCTCGGAGGGTACGATGTCTGGTTCACTGCGCATCTTTTTCTGAAGCTGAACAATACGCAGTGTTTCAGCTAGTCATTACGCACTGACAGTCAACACAACTAAGCTTATATGTACAAGTATGTATTAGTGCGACATGTTTTGGCCTAAGAGTATTTCGTCATCAGACACTACAAACTGTATACAATATACAATTTGTAGTGTCTGATGAGAGCCTACTGTCAGACCGAAACATGTGGCACTAACAAAAACAGATAAACGCTTAGTTCATGTTGACAGTCAGTGTGTAGTTACTGGAACGCCTCACCAGCTGAGGCACTGACTTAACTTAGGTGTGCGTCGGTGTGAAGGGCGTAGTTTTGGGCTTGCATAATCATCAGCTGGGGGTACGCGGTGTCACAGTTGGTTGAACCACTGCGCTACAAACCGGAATATCGGGGGTTCGACTGCCGATGTCATTGGAATTTTTCATCGACATCCTTCTGGCCGCACTATGGCCCTGGGATCGACTCAGCCTCTAACAGAAATGAGTGCCAGGAATATTCCTTGCGGGTAAAGGCGGCCGCTGCGTAGGGCTGACAAACTAACCACTAGCATGTGTCGAATTTCTTGAAATCTGGGACCCTCGACGTCCTGGAACCCTCAGGGTCTGTCCAGGTCTGTAATGGGATAGCTTTAATAATTATCAGGTGAATAATGTACAGGTGCATTCACACAGCACAGCCTCGGTATGTCCTTCCGTCCTTTGTATGTCCATATGGAACAGGGCGACCGACACCAGACGGAGTTTCCTGAAGTTTCGGACTTCGGGATTTCACTGCGCTGTGTCGCTGTAATCTGGATTGAGTTAGAATTATAGTGATTAGTGATGAGTTCTTTGTTATGTGAGGACTGGGGCCGAAGAAAAGATCTGAATAGGAAAGAGGCAGAGTCGGTTGTAGTGCTCGTCCTTTGCGGAATGAATGAATTACACTCTCTCATGGGTCTGGCGGAACTTGGACCACCACACCACAATCCTGCTGTGAAAATAGACATACTGTTAGACGTACCGCCTTCATCTTCAGTGTCGTGCGTCAGTTCGCGAATGCATAACCCTGAAGGTGTGGGCATGCGTTTCTCCGAAAGGTCGGGAAGCAATTAGAACAACCGCACAGCGCAGCAGCCCTGAAGACTTGGTCCCTCAACACGGAAACAAGCTTGTAGCTCGTAAAAATTGTTGGCTTTATAGCATTTACAGTAGGTATTGCGTCACGGGTCCAGCATGACCTAACGCACTGCAACAACCGTGTCTTGTCCATTGTCTTCCTTATCTTTCTCGTTTGCTACACCAGCAACTAAAAGTATGGCTGTGTTGTCTCCGCATGACTTGATAAGCTTATTTAAAAGAACAGTGCTGATAACAAACCATGATGCCTTCTCTCTGTTTCCCTGTCTGTCACACACACACACACACACACACACACAAACACACACACACACACACACACTGCAAACGGCCAGGTATAGCTGCCAATGTTCCGCATCCCTAGCGCTGAGAAAATGCGCTGCGCAGTTCCCATACAACACGAAGTACCGAACTTCGTGAATTTCCAGCGTCACTCTGTTCTTTTAATAAAGTAAGGAAGTAACTTCTTCATCTTATTGGTTTGGCGGCGCAATATCAGCCATACCGCAGAATTCGCCACTGGTGGGCCTATATTTTAAACTCCACGCCTACAATATTTCGATGTTGACCAATTGTATATTTCTTGCTAAGATACACAGACAGCTTACGGTGTGCGTTAAAATACAGTCTGTGTTGCAACTGTTCTCTCGTCCATTGTCCAGTGACAAAGCAGCATGCACCCGAAATGTTGCGCTCTACAGACATTTCCTAACTTTTTAAAATTTGTAATGGACGTCAGGCCTCTCCCTCCAGAATCATCCAACGCCTTACATTTTAAGTGCTGTAAGCGGTAACAACTTGGCGGGTGCGCGAAATTGTGAGACAAGACTGACACTAAATGTAGGATGACGCAATGGCGTAAAGCAATAGAGCTTGCAAATCGTGCGACAGGTAAGTTTGCTAATATTTGTGCAAAGTGCAGATGTGGTGTGTAACTTTCCGATTGGTGCATTGTTGGGTGAAGACTTTAGATATTTTGTTGCCAATATAGAAAATGTAGGCTGCAGGCTGCATTGTGTGAAACAAGCAACAAGATGCCTGACTGTGAAGGAGAGCCAATCAGACAGAAAACACCGAACCTGTAAGTTGTCTAATTAGCTCTCCAGGGAAACAAAAGGCACATAATAAATAATACTGATGTCTGTGCGTGGTTACAAATATGTGCAATGCGAAGGTAGTGTTTAGAGGTTATGTCTGGAGCAGCTAATGCTAATTTTTACGAAAATGGCGGTCGTGTAGCGAGACATTAACACCACCATACGTGCGATGGTGGAACTGTTTATAGCAACAAATGTTACAGACATACATAAGATTTTTTAGATGATTTTCTTTAAGAATTTAAATGTCAACCGTTCCGCAGCTACATTTATAGGCGCTAAGCTTTTCTGTTTCAAGGTCACAAGGGGTCAGTCATGCGGGATAGACATGCGACAATTCGTATTCATATGGACAATGGCTACGAGGTACATTTGTGTCCGAATTACGAAAGTATTGTTGCGTTTTAACAGGTATTCACTGTGCTGTGTCTGTGCTGAAGCATACGAAGATGTCAGTGGGTACTGCATAGCTATCAGGAGTCGAAACTTGCCCGGCATTTCGGAAATCCAGAAAACCAATTCTTTCAGGTGTTAACTGTTGGTTACTTCAGAGCTGGCCGTGAGCTGTTACTGGCAAGTCCACTGCAATTTATCATTCGCAAATACAGTCATATGTCGCTTAACGACGGGGATACTTTCTGCGAAATGCGTCGTTAGGTGATTTCGTCGTTGTGCGAACGTCGTAGGGTGTACTTACACAAATCTGGATAGTATAGCCTACTACACACCTAGGTTATACGGTATAGCCTATTGCTCCTAAGCTACAAACCTGTACAGCATGTTACTCTACTGAATACTGTAGGCAAATGTAACACAATGATAAGTATTACAATATTATATTATAATCTTTTGCAACCACCGTCATACATGCGGTCCGTCGTTGACCGAAAGTCGTTATGCGACGCATGATTGTAACGCTGTTACTCTAGGCTAAAGCAGCGCCAGTAGCCCAAGTGTGTCCTCGGATAAGACAACATCGATTGAATGACAGTCAGGAACCGTTTTCTTAGGATCAGCTGATTCTCGTCTTATGACGTCACGGTGCTGGCAGACAGCTGCCCGTCGTTCGCGCCAAACCGTTGATTTCAGATTTGCATCTGCCTGGGGGAGCGATCGAGGGGTTGGGGTTGCATGAACAGGGGGCGAGCAGGCGTCATTAGGCACGCGAGGGGGCAGGTGGTGCCACCAGGTGTGAGCATGACGTACTGACAGCTGTGCACACTGATTGTGAGCAAACCCGTTAGAATTATCGTGCGTATTGCTGGCTTCTTCTATTCTCATGTGTGTGCAAGTTTTAAACCCACAAAAAGCAAAAATTATATTTAACATCATCTCTGTTGTGGAGAGCATCTGTCTGTCTATCTGTCTGTCACATGGAACAACTCGGCTTCTACAGGACGGATTTTCATGAATCTCATATTTGAGAATTGTTCAAAACTCTGTCGAGAAAATTAAAATTTGCTTAAAGTCCTAGTAGAATGCAATGGTTATCGGGTTTATTTCCCCGGGAGTAAAGCGGTCGGGGTGTGGCATTGACCACACACCCCCATCTAGACCTCTGGGCATTCATGGCCTGTTATAGGGTAGACTTTACCTTTCTTCTGACAAGAATAACGGGTAATTTTTATGAAGACCAATATACATTTTGTTTATTACATCTCGTTCAGTTCTTCGTAGAATGAGAAATGTTTCAGACAAAAGTTGTAGAGAAAATCAAAACACACATTTTGTGTTCAATAACTTTTTTTTTATCGTGCCGTTTATGAGACAATGTGGAAAAAATATTGTAGAGCGGGGCATGCCACAGATGACAATATGGCGCAAGCGCATTGCATGCTGGATATCTCAGAATATACAATACTCATTGCTTTTCCACAGCAACAATGGTTGCACGAACGCACCTTAAGGTTACGTTATACGTACATACATTGGTTTTCTTTTCATATTCTATTACATGTTGAGAGGCGAATAAAAATTACACAGCAAGGAACTTTATGATTTATAAGCCACAACTGCGTTAACGTCAACTGAACGCGTGGCTTGGGCGGGAGAAACTAGAAATACACAGGGACTTTGGCGGTGGAAGTCTGCGACACTCTTGAGCAGTGTCTGTTCTGTAGCCTGTTACTTGAATTGGACAAGGATTGCTGTGGCCACCAGTTTGTTCGGTGGTTCTTACCAGAACTGTGTCTGTTGTTGGTCCACACGCAGACGAAATATTGCCGTGTAAGGTGGGCGTGAAGGGCAGCGCACACCACACAACACACCACACACCACACTCCACACACCGCACACCGCACACCACACAACACCCCATTCACCACACACCACACACCATACATAACACCACACACAACACACCGCACACCATACACCGCACACAATACACAGCACACCACACCACACACCCCGCACACCACACACCGCACACCACACACCGCACACCACACACCGCACACAATACACAGCACACCACACACCACACACCACACACCCCGCACACCACACACCCCGCACACCACACACAGCTCACCACACACAGCACACCACACACACAGCACACCACACACACAGTACACCACACACCGCACACCACACACCGCACACCACACACCACACACAAAACACCGCACACCACACACCACCCGCTGCACACCACACACCACACACAAAACACCGCACACCACACACCACCCGCTGCACACCACATACCGCACACAATACATAGCACACCACACTCCACACACAACACACCCCGCACACCACACACCGCACACCACATACCACTCACCACACATAGCACACCACACACAGCACACCACACACACACAGTACACCACATACCGCACACCACACACCACACACAAAACACCGCACACCACACACCACCCGCTGCACACCACACACCACACCTAACCGAAAGAAACAAAACGAAGGCCACCCAATCACCAAACCTTTGTTCTTCGACGTGCTACATTGAAAATAATCTGTTTTTATTCAGTTCTTTTGGGTTGTGTTTCAGGCTGCATGGGGCTGGCCTAACTGCACAGTTCTCTCGCAAATTGCAAGGAACGTATTTCACTAGGAAATGGGTGAAGCCTACTCCAAGAAGTTCTATTTTACGCGAAGTAGTATTCCTATTAGCAAGCGATCGAGGTCAGTCTCCTGTGCTTACGATACAACTAGCTGATGGCAGCAAACAGCCGCATGCCACCAGGATGCACCTTACGGCATCAACCGCCACTTTAACACCCGAGAATATTTCTTAGAATTTCCAGGTTTTCGTTACTCACATCTATATATTTTATTGTCGTAGCTGTACCTACCGGTACATGAACACTGCCATAGCTGTATCTACCGGTACATGAACACTGCCATAGCTGTATCTACCGGTACATGAACACTGCCATAGCTGTATCTACCGGTACATAAACACTGCCTTAGCTGTACCTACCGGTATATGAACACTGCCATAGCTCTACCTACAGGTATATGAACACTGCCCTAGCTGTATCTACCGGTACATGAACACTGCCATAGCTGTACCTACCGGTACATGAACACTGCTCTAGCTGTACCTACCTGTATATGAACAGTCATAGCTGTATCTACCGGTACATGAACACTGCCGTAGCTGTACCTACCGGTAGATGAACACTGCCCTAGCTGTACCTACCGGTATATGAACACTGTCATAGCTGTATCTACCGGTACATGAACACTGTCATAGCTGTACCTACCGGAACATGAGTACTGCCCTAGCTGTACTACCGATAGCTTTACCTACCGGTACACAAACACTGCCATAGCTGTACCTACCGGTGCCTGATTATTACAGTTTCTACAGCTCCCGGTACCTGAATATCACGCGTACTGTAGGTACGGTGCTGAATATTGCCTCCTGCTGCCGTCTGGTTTGTGTAACAGAAACTTGTGGCCTGGAGGAGCCATTATGGTGTCACATTTCCTCTCTCATTAGTCGGCTGCGGATTTCATCGTTGTAAATTTGACCGGGTTAAGGGATAACGCTGTGCTTATCTGCCCTTCAGTTGCCTTGATAGAACTCTGTTTGTTTACTGAACTGGCACGTGTGAGTTCTGTTCTACATGATCTGGTTGTTGAATTAGGAGTTACCGGACACGGACAGAAACACGAGTGCCACAGCAGATGTGTCAGCATGATGTAGGAACTAAGGACCTTTGTTAGTTCTTTTAAGCAAACATTCCAGGTTGGTATTACCGCAGCATGCAGGAACAACAAACCTGATTGGCCTACAACCATTTACTTTTACCTTCAGGCTTCCGCCTCAGTGTCGTTAAGGCTTTCGGGATTTTTATGCGGCGTAGGACCGGTAGGTGGTCCCGAAACGTCTGTAAGCAAATACGGACCTACTCCGCGCAACATTTCAGAAGAGCAAATGACTTTTCTTTTATAATTTTTGCAGCCCCAAACCGCGACCAGCGCTACAGTCGGCTCCCCTGGTGCTTGTGCCTTAAGTATACTTGTAGAGACGCGCAGTGCATGAGGGCCAGCAACTGGAAGTATGCTGTTGGTTGCTGGAGAATGCTGTAGCTTCCTAAACACTTCCAGTATTACGTTATTGCTGATACTGGATTTTGCCGGCACATTTTGTCTTGCAAACATTAGCACATCAGGTAGATCTAATAAATGACGGAGCTCTTCATGATATCTTAGTCTCCACGCTGCCACCTTCATAGATTCGTTTTAGTATTTTCCTTTCAAAAATTGCTAGCCATTCTTCTGTTTACTCATTGTCCATACCTGGCAGCCATAGCTCGGTACTGGACTGATTAGAGTCTTGCATGTTCTTTGTGTGTGTTTGTGGTGATCTTTTGATGGGTAATGGGCAGTGGTACAAACCCATTGTTTGCTGACAGCATGACGGAATTCTAAACGATAACAAGACAGAGACAAATGGAATGTATATATGATACATCATCGTCAATTTTTTTTTTGTATTTTAAGATTTGCCTGTTTTTGTATCGTGCGCTCACACACAAGCACTTCTGCAGAAGGCAGTGGGTCTCTTTGCATGCGATCGTGTTGACTTGAACAAGAACCGAGCCCGATTAGCATTTTCACGGCATTTGCTAGCACCTTCGTTGAGATACAGCGTGTTTCATGTATCAGAGGCAAAGTATCAGAATTTGCGAATGAATGTGTATTGGAAAGACGTGGGCTTGTTTCATAGCAGGTGGTTGCAGGCCAACATGCGTAACCACCTGCTATGACACTAAACAAGATGCGCGATGTACGCATAACGTAACATTATGTCGCGTTTGCGTAATATTTTTACCTCCTCAACTATCCTAATAGCCTGATACCACTTCACTCGAAGAGAGCGCTTTTGTGACGGTTGCATATCGCCAGCAACAACAGTGAAACGTACTGAGATAGATCTTCATATAAAGTGCCCGATGTTTCCGCCCAAATTTAATATAATTTGGAATTTGTCGACAAATTTTTATAACAGTCCCTACGTGCAATTTCCGTACTGAAATTCTTGCTTATCCGCAGTCCATATTACTTATTGAAGTGGTGTCTTCTGCAGTAGCAAAACTCCGCCATGCTGCATAAACTGCATTAAACTTTTCTCCTAAGGCACACAGATTAACCGCACCTTCCCACATCTCAACCTTTTCCTAAACCCAAGTTTACCAACAAGAAGAATCATCACAGTGTGGCTTAAGATCCGAAAGCTTTCTCCCACTCTCCCCAGCTCTTTTGTTTCTCTCCTCGTACTTTCTCCTATTCAACTTCTTTGTCTCGGGGTTGTATTGGTGTGGGTAAGGTTGTTAGAACACGTCGAATTACAGCATTACGTCTCTGTGCTCTAGGTTTTCGGTACTTTTGACTAGATAGTGAGTTTTGTCACGTGTCTGTCTGTCCGTGTGCGTAGCTGTATGGAGACATCAGACGCAAATCTCAGGCAGCAAATGCAACGAAACATCTCCCGACCCTACGGCGATGACAACGTGGCGCAAAGCTTTGTGAGTTCAGAGCATGTCGCCACTTAACAGCTTGTGGTGGCAATAGACCAGTAATAGGCTCGCTGTTGGTCTATTGTCCCCCTTCCCATAACCCCAGGACCAAGCAGTCGTGGGAACGACCAGGTTCACTGTTGTGGCTCAGAGCTGAATGGGGGTCATAGGGTGTGTAATTGGATTGGTGTAACAGCACGCCTGCTGAGCCTTGGTGAGTTAGCATCACGCTCCGGACGCCTTAGTCTGGAGAAATAACATTCCGCTGGAGACCGACTGGATCAAAGAGCTGTGGCTAACAAAGTATCTGGAATCGAACTTCGGTCTGCAGGTACCTGGACAGCCAGTACACTGGATGGACCGCGTGGTTACACTGCAGGCTGAAATGCACGTAGCCTTTTGCTTACGTCACGTGTGAGCGACATTCTGACAGTTGTGGTAGGAAAACCTGAGGAAGGAAGCCGCTGTGGGGTGAGGCGTACCGCTGCGACTGACTGAAAGGCAGGATAGGGCATTAGACTGAATGAGTGAGAGTGTGACATGGCTACAGTAGTGGTACACGGGGACAAGCCGGACGGAAGTTGTAGCATGCATACACAACAGAAGGAAGGTACATAGCTACATACATACATACATACATACATACATACATACATACATACATACATACATACATACATACATACATACATACATACATACATATGTATGTATTTATACTTGCACGCATGAACAATAAAAGCCCTGCAGTTGGCCCCTATGGAACGCCATGTTCTATTGTTCCTCAGCTGGATAAACCATTCTGAGTTCCAGCAACTTAACATATTTAAACTTTCTGTGTATTTCTGTCCCAGACGATCTGAAGCAGTTTGCACTGATCCTTGCTGCCACAGCAGTGTAGTGTAGATACGACAGTTGTACTGTTTGCACTGTCAGATGCAGCAGAATTCCTTTAGCATGTGCTGCTTGATTAACAGGCTTGAAGGCGCTGGGCGTCATGGTCAGACGAGCGAGATGTAGAAAGCGCCTGTCGTCTAGTTTTGTCCACACATGTACTGTACTGTCAGTGACAGCAATCTGAACTGTTGTTGTTGCCACGTTTAGCGTCGTTCGCAAGTTGTGCGGCGTTCTTGTTTTTGTTGTTGGTGGTGGTGGTTGTTCGCAATCAGATAATATGTGTGTGTGTCTACATGTGTTGGTGTGTGTGTGTGTGTGTGTGTGTCACCACAAATTCTATATAAACCGATCAAAAACTCCTGTAGGTTGGTTATCTTTCTTTGCAGTGCAGCAACCCAACTCGGCCTGGGCCACCTGACTGTACAGATCTCTACATCACACTCACACACAGTCGGTAGGTCTCCTCTGAATGAGTGATCAGTCCGTCACATAAGCCGCTACCTACACAACACACAACAAACACAACAGACAGATATCCATTCCCTCAGCGGGATTCGAACTCACGATCCCTGCACTCGAGCGGCCGCAGACCTATGCCTTTGACCGCACGGCCACTGGGACCGGCTTGGTAGAAATTACTGCCCCCTTATTTAGGGTAAGGGCCGGGTGGCGTAGTCGGTATAGCGACTGGCTACGGGCTGGACGGTCCGGGGATCGAATCCCGGTGGGGGCGAGATTTTCCGCACCTGTCCAGACCGGCCCTGGGGCCCACCCAG
>Ga0123357_10012472_pt1 | contig 10968 bp, 5 predicted proteins | sample TergutEmb28metaG_FD_89873 | JGI IMG/M metagenome (GOLD analysis project Ga0123357, IMG submission 89873) | Embiratermes neotenicus P4 segment gut microbial communities from Petit-Saut dam, French Guiana - Emb289 P4 | ecosystem: Host-associated > Arthropoda: Insects > Digestive system > Gut ... | reverse complement strand
GCAGGCTTCAGCTGAAGCCTGCAACACGGATACCACTCCAACCCAACCACACCGAAACTCCAAGACACATCGAACCAAGAACATTACGACCAATGTGTTAATTCAACAGAACAGTCGTAAGCTCCTGATGATGGATATATTAATGTCCGAAACATATTGAGTACATAAGAAGTGAAATAAAATAGCAATTGACATCAAGTTGGTCTTTTATTCTTCAACTATTACAATGATGCACGGTCCAATAAACACAAAATTAACGCATTTCATATTAAATCCACAACTTTGTGGACTAGCGCCTTACTATATTATTTCAAAATTAATAACGAATTTAAAATCTGAAATTCCTTACACTGTAAGCTGAAAAGTGTCAATTAAAAGAGAAAACGCCGAATTTAAGAATGAAAATGTAATAATATGTTGCCTGTTCAGAGCTACATCACGTCTCAGGCCGGTGGTAGGTGAATAGAAGAATGACGGAATGATTACTGTCAGGGGAAAACCGAACAAATTGCAGTGAAACCTGAAGTACAAATTCAGCACTTATTATTCGAGGCTTCGTAATGAGAAATCAACGTGAGATGCATAACGAAGGGCCAGGAAACTGTAAAGCTTTCCACATATTAAGAAAAGAAAGAAGGTATTAGCAACATACAAGTAGGTGCAGGCAATATTTTAATAACCTAAGTAGTATCCACTACTTCCACAGTCTTTCCAGTAATCCCCCGCCCTCACCCTTTCTTTCTGTCTTTCTCATGCTGTCACAATGTCATTAGGAGGTTTCCTTTAGTTCTCCGTATGCTTTGTGTGTTAAACTGTTTCGTTGAATTATGTTATTTGCTGCAGAACGTCATATTTGTTCTGATCGCCAAATGTGTTAAAGAGTCCAAAACAAGGGGTTTGATATGGGTGCTTCATATGTATATAAAGAATGTCTGCGGAAGAAGTAATATACATAGCCTTAAACATTACATATATTATAGTCAAAAACACTAAAATTATAATCAATTTTGTAAATATTTTTGCAGGCGATAAGAACAACTAGCAGCATGAATACATTATACATGAGATCGTCATCACACGTACAAAGTGGTGCATTTTGCCAGTATTTCATTACACTTTGAAAAATTGTGGTTACGATATGGAACAGCGTTTCTGACATTAAAAATTCTTTCTACTTTACACATAGCGCATTTACGTGTTTCGTAAGATTTTCAAAATAAACAATAAATATTTCCCTAGACAGAATTAAATGACTGGTTCTTTGATGTTTTACTGATCGTGCATCTCAGTATAATCTTAGTAATTGACCAACTTAAAACACAAATTCTTATTTTATAATAAGTTTATTATATATCTCTACATGTTTCTAGCTCTATGAGCTAATTATCAGGAGGTCAAAATTGTATAGACAGCATCTGGTATCATCACACTCTGTATGTGGCCGTCCGGTGCACAGGTTGAGAGAGTCCTCTCTAACCTCTGCACTGGACGGCCACCTACTGGGTGTAACGATATCAGAAGTTGTGTAATACAATTTTTACCTCCTGATGATAAGCACATAGTGCTCGAAACATGTAGAGGTATATAATAAACGTATTATAAAACAAGAATTTGTGCATTAAGTTGGTCAGTTACTAAGATTAAGTGATTGGTGTTTCTAATAAAGATAATAAGAGGTAAGAACTAATTCTGAGTGCTTAGCTCAATTTAATTTTAGTCGTTTAGTAATCAATGTTGCTGTCCCGTACCCTGGAATACTACGTATTAGATAAAATGCTTGTTTGGAGAGTCCTAATTCTTGGCGTCGCCTGTATTTGAAGCTAGTCTTATGGAGATTGAGCAGTGACGTCACTTGTAACTTCCGGTGGGTCGGCAGTAGAAGAGGCGGTAGTGAGATAAGGCGACGACCTGCCGGCCAGCCGGTGCTCTATTTCCGGTCGACAAGGTGCTCCAGGAGCAGCCTGAACTGAATGACGTTCAACATGGCCGCGCCCTAACCTCATCTTCTGTTGATGCCACTGACGTTATCACAAGACTTGGCCTATTCTGTTCATGTAGAGAACTATCTCTCCTGTCCATGCAGAACACACAGCTTCCAACAATACACTTCTGGAGAAATCGATTAACAGTTCTCTGAAAATGGTGATGTATTCTTGTTAATTTTATTAAGGAAGGTTTTTATTTCGTCATTAAAACACGTTCAGACATTATTTTGCGGTTCAGCAGTAACGACATACAGAAAAAATGACGTTATTGTTACGGGTACTTGTTGGCAAATGGACATAACTGAAAATTAAGAAAATGTAGGCACTTTACACATCGTATAACCCTTCAAAGCCTGCTGGTTACATGATGCACCAACGAGTTTAACATTCAACAATTTTATGTTTTGCCCACACTCTAATTATGTGTTTTGTATTTATCTGAGAACAAACAGCGACTTATGCCACTTACACCATAACCACCATAAACTGATTGGTTTTTATAACCGAGATGAAAGGTGTTTACTGCGCGGTACGGACTGGGTCTTTAAATAAAGCAATCAGAGCTTCGCGTTTAAAGGGATGATACTGAGAGAATCTCAAAGACAAGCTTAATACTCGAAAAAAAAAATTCAAGTTCTCAAAAGACGGGATATGGAACAAACTAAATTCTCTATCAGTTAACCGAATATTTTGTCCTATATTAGCGGCGTACATATTTTACTAATATAAACAAAACGCCTCAAAATTCTAGGCATCAGAACAATGGCATAAAGAAGTTACGTAGCGAAGGCCCGCAAAATATTACGAGGCACTGTGCAGAATTTATTCAACACGGCGAATTGGCGCCTGGGATTTTGACATCCGTGCCAAACACGTAAAATACATTACATAAAGGTTAACTTTCCTTACTGCTTCCTATTGCAAAACTTAACGTCGATCTATACTATAAAGGATATTCTGGGACAATCTGTGACAACTGTAAGATGATCTAAGGCAGTAGGATTAAATGTTGAAGAATAGTAACAGGGTTTGTGACCCATGCATGTGAAGTTTTCATCATTGTAAATTACAAATACCGGAACGTAAAATTCAAAATACATTACGCCCAGAAACAATTAATATAAACAAATTTCATGTTTCGAAATTTGTAATGGTTTAAATTTTAAACGCTGAAAACCGAACTTTTCTAGAATGCTTTTCCGCGTCGAGGTTTATTTATTGACGATTCGAAAGACAGTAATGTCTTCATCTCAAGAGTCAGAAGGTCAAAAAGGCCAGACTTATCTTCGAAACTTCCTTCACTCATTAACCAAATAGAGAGCGCAACATCTTAGAGGAGTTTAGAAGAACTGAATCTTCAACAACATCGTTATGTGAATTTAATCTCTACATAAAAATTCCGCAGCCTATTATATTTAGTGTTAAAATAGTATTAAAAGAACCCGCCATTCGGTCCTAAATTCGACAAACTTAAACCAGTCTCTCACACTGTGTTTCTATAGCAACTATCTCGCTACCGCCAACCTATCTTCGTCCAGGTCTGATAATAAGTACCTCCTCTTCAGATTTTTCATCTAAAATTCTGCAAGTACTTAACATCTCCTTTACGCGTGTTAATCATCCCACTTACCTTATAATTTTCTGATTACGTCATCTAATAGCATTTGATGGAAATTAAAAATTATGGAACTTGCCAATATACAAATTTCTGTCTCTACCAGTTACTGTCGACCTCCAAAGTTCATATATTCAACTCTGAATGTACACTACGTCATAGACTGGTGTAGCCACTTTGTTATTGTTGCTGAAGTCAAATGTCGACGTCAGTGCGACCCTCTGAGACATAAAGAGAAAAATCCCAACTACAGTGAGAGATATTATCACTATGCTTCTTCAGACCAACTTACTTACTTATTTACTCCATGGTGCAGAGTCCTTCTTGAGAAGCTAACTGGTTTGCAGCTAGTCCAGAAATTCCACGCATTTCACGGAACCCGAAGGTTCATTACCGCACTCACAAGCTTCCGCCAACTGTCTCTATCCTGAGCCAGCCCAATCCAGTCCATATAACCACATCCCACTTCCTGGAGATCCATCCCAACATTATTCACCCATCTACGCCTAGGTCTCCCCAGTGGTCTCTTTCCCTCCGATTTCCCCATCAAGACCCTATACACCCCCCTCTCCTCACCCATACGCGCCACATGCCCAGCCCATTTCATTCTTCTCGATTTTATCACCCGCACAATATTGGGTGAGGAGCACAAATCATTTAGCTCCTTCTTATGCAATTTCCTCCATTCCCCCGTTACCTCTTCCCTCCTAGGTCCAAATATTCTCCTCAACACCATGTTCTCAAACACCCTCAGCTTCCTTCCCTTCCTCCGTGTCAACGACCAAGTTTCACACCCATACAAAACAACAGGCAAAATTATAGTTCTATATATCTTGATCTTAAAATTTTTAGATAGCAACCTGGAAGACAGAAGATTCTTCCTGACCTTAATCTGCTCTTAAATTCTTCCGCAATAGACCAACACCCGGTTAAATGTGCTCCCAAGTTTTGTGAGAACAGAGTGCTCGTAGACAAACGTTGGGATAGACATTACTGCGTGAGCAGCTATTTAAAACTGTTATAGATACTAATTTGACCGCAGGAGATTTCGTAGTTAAATTTAAATGGGGAGAGGAGCATAATACCAGAAATTTATTTCGCCCGCACAGAAAAACACGAGCTTCTATGGGATGCAGTGAAGAGGGGCGGGATGAAACAGGGTGGTGATACATCAACACACGTCACAGTAACTGATCCCCAACATCACCACGTGACCAGGGAGGCTTGATGAATTCCAACAGCCCATTCTCCCACTCCAGCTTGTGAAATTCATCTCTCTGTTACTGATGCGAAGATCTAGTGTCTAATCCCGAGGCCATCCATCAAAACGGGCCTCCAAAGCGCAAGAGTTCTGCTATTTCTGGAGGGATGGTCTTAAAAGAAAGAGGGTTGGGAATTTGCAGAACAGAAATTTAAGAACGATGAAATTTTATATTGATGTAATTTGTTATCAAGATGTAAGTTCGTAGCGACAGTTCGTCGACAGTCTTTTGCAATGTAAATGCCAAGCTGTGAAACCGCGTGTAGCAATCCTTCTTGCTACGTTTAGCTCACTCTTGAGCTTGTTATTTATGTACCTTCGTGTGTCATGAATTAACTACGTCAATCCATTCTGAGTATTGCCTTTGTATTCAACACACACATATTAAGTTATTATTTGTAAATAAATAAATAAATAAAATATTTCGATACTGATATTCGTCTTCGGTTTGCACTCACTGTCAATAAATAAATCCTGTATTTTTTAGTCTTACTTCATACATTTTTGTTATATATGAATAATACATTGATGAACTGTGTGAATTATAGTGACTTCAGAATGAAGAAAATTCATAAAAAAATCTCATTTCCTCATTTCTAGCACCTGCAGTAAATCACAAAAAGAAAAATCTAGTGTACCCTTTCGCAAGGGACTAAAATAAATACACGGGGTTAGTCTGTAAAGGGGACTGTTGCTCTACATGAAATTTGTTAAAATTTTTGCAGAATTTACTGTTTATTTCATCTTATTTTAGACGCTGCTGGAATCGGATATAGACGAAAGAGAAAGGTCAGGGAAGGAAGTGGTAATGTTGGTAAGGAGACTAGGCCTACTACTGGGTGAGTAATAGTCCAATCACACAGTAACAGCCCAATCACACAGTAATAGCCCAATCACACAGTAATAGCCCAATCACACAGTAATAGCCCAATCACACAGTAACAGCCCAATCACACAGTAACAGCCCAATCACACAGTAACAGCCCAATCACACAGTAACAGTCCAATCACACAGTAACACATCCCAGACGACTTTAATCTTTGCATCTTACCTCCATATGTTATTCAGTCGAAGTAACTGTTATTCAGTCGAAGTAACTGTATCCCCGCAATAGTAAAAACACAGCATTTCTTGTTCTTAGGAATGTATACTTAAAACTATGTAGAGTACATTTCAGTAACATATGAATTAGTTTATGTAAGTTCTTACTGTCATGACTTCAGGTCACATCCAGCTGACAGTCAAAGGCCAACAGCGCGACTAGCCTCTTGGACTCAGAGACAATGGATTATTTTACCCAGAAAGAGATCGGAGGGCCATGTAGACGGAAATGGGAATGACAAGTGACCGCACTGACGAGTCTGGTCTGTGCGAAGAATAAGCAGAAGAATAAAGAAGGCATTACTCCTTGTCTAACCTTCTCCTGTTACTTCAGTCAGGGGCAGAAAGACAAGTTATAATGCCGTTACTTCACTGTCCGTTCACCAAATGCCACAGCAAAGGCTGAACTCCGTAACTTGCCTTGTGAAGTACATTTTAGATTTGCAGATTACAGATTTTTGAATATCTTACAATTGAAATTTTGCTTAAGCCGAAATCAAGACAAGTCTAAAGTCACTGTAAATTACTAGATTATATAGCGCTGATGATAGAGGATGGCGCACTGGCGGAGTGATTATGACAGATGAAAAACGAAGTACTCTGAAAGAAATTTTCCCAAACGCCACTTTTTATACCACAAATGGAATAGCCTGGGACTCAAACAGATCCTCCATGACTAGAGGCCAGAGAAGAGCCGCTGATTTCATGGCATGGAAACACCCTAATTACCAGTAAGGTGATTACGTAAGAAGGCAGGGCCCCAACACTGTGCTTCTATAGGCTTGGTGTTACGTAAAAGTACAGCAGTCTCTAAGAGTGACTAAACATTTACAACTGCAAGAAAATGTTGAATAGTGAAAAGCGGGCTTCGTCTAAGCAGGAACGTGTAACTTTGAAGGTGAAAGGAAAGAACGGCGGACATATGGCATGAAAATCTGTTGAAAGCTGCAGTTTGGAAATGACAACAAAAATAAGAGAATAATTTTGTAATATTTACGCCCCTCCCCCCCAAATCCAGGCTGGATCTGAGCTTTCCTACTTCCCTGTTCAAAGGCTACAAGCTTCTGTCCAGGTGTAAACGCTACGGAAGCGTGAAGTTAGCTATTTACCCCCATCCAGTACGGAGGTTAAGAATGAGGGGAGACACAACTCTACCCCCGTGTGTGCCTATATTTTCAGATGGGAGAACTTTTCCTTTTTAATTCATTTTATAGTTCTTACCGAGGTGGATTTTGGGCTTAAGAGTCGGAGAGAAGCAGTTCGAAATCGTACCAAATATCTGACCTTGTCGGTTGGCATAATCAGAAATGTGCTAGTCTAGACAGCTTCGTATCTCCTCTTTCATCACTCCTTAACCGGAGTTGGTCTTCAAGTGAAATTAAATTATAAAGAGATATTTTATTTATTGAGATTACTTAAATACTCCAAGACTTCCTGGCCCTCCATTCTACTGTCTGTGCTACGATGTGAGGAGGGAAATATAAACACACACACACATACAATCGCTAATATTATTTGGTCATACAATTATTAGCTCGTTGAATAGCCTCCAATAGAAATTTCCGGTAAGCTATTTTCCTTTCATATACATAATTATATTTCGTAGAATAATTTCCTACCCAGTATGTACGCAAACACTTTCAAGTTTCATACATTATTAGTTAGAAAATTACCGATGTTATGAAAAATGTCAAGATAACATGTAACAGTAGAAAATTATAACGTACAGAAACTCAAGGGTAAAGAATGTTATGTTCGACATTAACTTGTCAAGAAAGTTATTGACTGTCAAAATGACTGAGATGGTAATTTGAAACATCACGTATTCATGACTAGCTTGCCGTTATTACTGTCCATAACACTTCAACCAAAAATTAGAGAGTTCTTCGAATTCCACAAACAAGTGATAAACAGAATGCCGTTTCGGATGTTACACGTTGCTCTGCCTCAAAATGAACGTGACATAAACGTAAGTTTGCTCTCTGTTTAATTGCGCAGAATAGTAAAATTAAAGGTAATATTTTCCATGTACACGGCACAAAGACCTTGTCTAACACAATTATATGATGGTAGAGATATGTATATAATTTATTACATAAAGAACAACTAAATTTTTCGGCACTTTTCATTGGCCATCTTCAGGTTGATAAATCAACCTAAAGATGGCCAATGAAAAGTGCCGAAACATGTAGTTGTTCTTTATGTAATAAATTATAAACTTATCTCTACCATCATATAGGTGTGTTAGACAAGTATATACATTCCACAACGGGGATGACGAACCTTATTATATGTGGAGAGTAAAGTGCAGTTCCATTTGTTCTTAAACTTACCCACATAAGGGAGTGGCCAATTTCACGCCTTTGGCTGATTTACCGCCAGCCAAAGTGCTGCGGTAACCACCGACTAAAAACGTTGGTGGGACCCCAAATCAGGTCTGAACATTTTGAACATGTAATAAATCTCTGGCTTCTTCGGGAAATCTGACCTCAATTCTGTGATTGTGCAGCCCTTAGTCTGGTCACTATATCGACGGAGCTAGCGGTACGAGAATGGGCGGAGGTGAAACTCTCCGCATTCGAGCCTTAGGCAAGAATTGGAGATACGTGGTGAGCATCATGCCAGAAATGAATTATACTCGAACAGACTGGCTGTCGGTGTCTGTGTAGCTGCAGTTCTGAAAAGAATTTCAATCCACTAAGCAGTGGAGTTAAAATTTAAAATCTTCACTTAATTGTAAGAAATTACGTACTTTGGACGTTAAGGAATGCATCAATATTTATCAGATTTCAAGCTCAGAACAGAAAGAGTCAGCTGCAGCCTCTAATGGCTTGTAATGAGCATGTTATCTGGTAGGTACAGTAAAGTTGAGTAATTTAACGTTCAGGTGACCGTGCATCGCGGTAAATTCTTATAATAAAATCAACTAGATGCACTAATTTCTAAAATTTATTTTTGGAATAAAACTCTATATATTTCGGACAGTTCCTCTGCCCAACATCAGGAGTTTTTCACTGTACACTCAGCAATGGTATATGTCAAACAGGTTTGCTGACAGCTTGCGGGCAGGATCAGGACGGAACTCAGTTGTACCCGAAACATGTCGAGCTAAAAATACATCAATATAATTACCTAGTTGCATCAAGTTGGCATTCACTTTATTTCAATATTTTCAAATATTCCATTCCGTCCATTCTCATATATCCGACACCTCTCTAACGACACCAAATACATGCGCAATATTTATTTATAACATATATTTACTATGTTTTTTTTACACGTTTCGATGTACCACACACCATCATTTATTGGGACCTCACCGTTTTACCTTTCCCATTTCATGACACAACTGCTGTATTAATCATAGATAATAGTTGCGTAGCAGCAGGTGGTTTTCAATAAGGGGCACTTGAGATCTCCCTGATGATGGTGCGTGGTACACCGAAACATGTAGGAGACATATAGTAAATTTATGTTACCAGGATGCTGATAAGTCCTTAACCCGACCAGGAAGGAAACAAGCTCAGAAGCATGTCAAGGACGCGCGTGATTTCAACAACATCGAGACGCGAGCTGTCATCAAGATTTTTTTTTCTGCAAGGCAAAACGCTGAAGGAAATTCACGCCATTCTGACAGAAATGTTAGCTCCTTTCCTTCCTGGTCGGGATAAGGACTTATCAGCGCCCCTGTATAAAGAAGTATTGTGCGTTTAATGGGTGTCGTTAGAGAGGTGTTCGGAATAAATTTTGTATTTCAGGGACGAAAATTCAGAAGCCACACTTTTTATCTCAGTGACAAAACGCTGATTAATTATTACCTTATTTAAAGAAGCTGACTTAAATTTAGGGATTATACAGCTTCAAAAGAGATGAGAATATGATAATTTATAATGAAGTAAGGGCATGAGATGAAGTTGCCCCTTCAAGTTAGCAGTTCGTACTTGGATATTCACAATAAAACTTTTAGAAAAGGCCTAAAATTGTCAATCACAAATCGAGATCCGAAAATTTGAATGCTAGAGCCGTAGTACTACAACATCGACTTGATGCAAATCATCAAAAAGTTCTCGATGTCCAATTCTAGATTTTCAAGTTATGGGTAGCAAAGGTATCAAAATTGTACAATGCTTTAAATTATGTCTTTCTCTTTATGTGTTTTATTCAAAAACGGTGTCTTTGCGGAGATTATATAGCTTTGGTGGTACATGAGCAAGTAACTATGGGACGTGAGTGGGATAACCCTGAGAGGGGAAAAAAGAAGTATTTGTAGAGAAACATGTCCGTGTATCACACTATCCACCACAAATCGCACAAAGGATGATCCGTGATTGAACCCAGGCCTCCAAAATGAAAGGTCGGAGCCTAACTGCCTGAAACATGAAACGACCTCTTCACTTTCTTGTGATAATCTCCTACTGGAACACTCAACATGAAACATACAGATCTCGGAATAAGGAGCAACCTTAATACAAGTATCTGAAAGCTGTACCTTAGTGCTGACAGACCATGGAATCACCGGCAGTTGATCCCCAGGAAGAAGAGGCCGGTAAAGAAAAGCACCTCCAATTCTCATCAACCTGAACTAAACATCCACCATTACACCACCTGCAGGGCGATACACTCGGCCAAATTCGTCAGCACTATCAAAAAAAAGGAATAGTTTACTACTTAGAACACGTTCCATCACATTGCACACAGCAGCTACGTCCAACACTGTTGCGAACAACATCCAGACTACACTGTACGATAGGGCCGTCAAGTTTCAAAGCCGGGGCGCGAAACAATGCAGTGTGACTTTTGCATGCAAAAATATAGTATAAGGCGTTCCTTATGAGGAACTTTACGTCATTCATGGAGACGACGAAGAAAAAGACAGAAGCTCCTTTTTATTCCGTTCATTTTGAATGATGTTGAAAAGCAAAATGCGACCACGGTTGAATGGCGAACATGCTGCTGGCACTACTTCTACTACAATAAATACACTGTATTCTTCAGGTCCTTTTCT
>Ga0123357_10012469_pt1 | contig 10968 bp, 8 predicted proteins | sample TergutEmb28metaG_FD_89873 | JGI IMG/M metagenome (GOLD analysis project Ga0123357, IMG submission 89873) | Embiratermes neotenicus P4 segment gut microbial communities from Petit-Saut dam, French Guiana - Emb289 P4 | ecosystem: Host-associated > Arthropoda: Insects > Digestive system > Gut ... | reverse complement strand
GTTATTCTTGCCTTCAAATTTGTAATATCTGGAACTGGTGTCGAAAACACTTTGTCCTTAACATACCCCCATAAAAAGAAGTCAAGAGGGGTGATATCTGGCGATCGTGGTGGCCAGGGTGTCAAACCATCTCTCCCATTCCACCTGTTTGGAAATGTTGCATCCAAAAACCAAATGTTACCATAAACACATGACATAAAATTTTAGAAACACACATAAGTAATGGTAAAAAAAATATGTTTGTCTTCCACATAGTTTTCTTGTAATAAATGTTTGTAATCAGGGAAAGACTTTATGCTCATACTGTATAATATATAATATATAATATATAAGGCAACATGTTTCGACCCATCAGTCGGTCATCTTCAGGCCTACATAGCAGACTAAGTCATCGGTGTTGTGTGCACATTTGGATCCCAATGTGCACAAAGAACCAATGACTTACTCTGCTATGTAGGTCTGAAGATGACCGACTGATGGGTCGAAACATGTATCCTTATATATTAATAATAAAATTAGTGCTGACATATATAATTAATTTTATTATATGCACTCTAAGTTAAACTGTGCAGTTTAACTGAGTAACAAAACTGCACCAAAAACTGAATTGAATGTTTTCTGTCACAGCACAGGTTTCCCATCAGGTTTGTCAGCTTTTTTGTCAGTTCTGTGTGTTTTCTTGTGCGTGTGACTATGGTGGATAAAAACAAGGCTGTCGTTTGCTGTTTGCTAGCCACATCGGCCATAATGTTATCCGAAAGGAAGAAAAGAAATCGTAAAATGTGTGGTAAGAAGTGGTATTTGAAAATGAATATTTTATGTGATGCTCATCTGTTGAACGAATTTCTAGAAACGGATGGTGAAGATTGTATAAACTGATGAAACTATGGGATTCCCTGAGTGAACTGCGCAGTTATGTGTTTGAAAGACAACTGGAAAGGACAGTTCTGATGCCTGCGCTATTGCCTGTAAAACTCCACAGTTTACTCAGTTTTTTCGTCAGGTATGACTTCACACAGTAAAATCGTTCAGTTTAACTGAGAGTGTATAGGGCGCTTAAAGATAAAACCAAGAGAATTCCAGCAACTCTAGATTGGACTTAGAAAGGGGATGGGGGATGGGGGTGGGGTAACCACTACGGCCATTTTTGTGGTCACCGACGCTACAGTCTCTTGTTGAACAATTTAGGTTCCTTGAAGGTTATTTTCGGTTTCACGCTTGGAAACTCTTATATTGGGGTCTGTGGTTTTGTGCTTGTATCGCGGTAAATGTGAGTAACCGGGCCATGACGAGCGACGTTCTGTGATTGCAGAATATCACCAGACAAATATGTGCAACTAATGAACCTGTGTAGACGTTATTATTGATATATAGAATTCCCGATACATGTTTTGTGTACTTGAAAAAAGACGTACTTAAATATTTCAAACGAATGACAGGAGAAATGAACGGTAGATTACATTGTTGCTGTTTTGATGTAGGTGCCGTATATCCTGTGTAGTTTGTTATCCGGACCAACAAATGCACAACATATATATAAATATATATATAAACAATATTTTATAGATAAAGAAAAGAATCAATGTATTAGGCAAAAAACGGGATCACAGAGCATAGTAAAGGAAATAAAACAGTACCAGAAAAAGTGGCTAAAACATATACAGAGGATGGACACAAAAACACTACCAAAACAAGTACTACAATATAAACCGAAAGGACGAAGGAACATAGGACGACCAAGGAAGAGATGGAGGGACCAACTTCATCTTGAGGATCAAGGAACAGGAAACACGCCTAATCTTTCAGGAACATGATGATGATGATGAACAATATTTTATATATGATAGGTCCTGCTACATGTTTCGATGCAGTTGGATCATATTCAGGGAGTCTTATACTTCTACTTCTACAATGATAAAGTTACAAAAATCATTAAGGTTATAAATTCAATAAAATCCGTACATTAAAATGTTACATGTGTGATCTTTACAATTTGACACTAGTCATCCCGATGCGTTTATCTAATTCCTAAAAGATATATGTTTCAGTCAAACATAACAATTTATTACACGAAATTATCTTGTGGAGATTCTTACAGTTGATGATATTATAGTCTACAAAACTCTGTGAGCCGCCAGTTGTTGTAATTACAGTACATGGAAGTTGTTAGCTTGGTGGCAGTATGGACTGTCTTATGGGTGTGATTCATATGTTGGTGTTTCCTGTATGTCGGTATGATGATTTTTGTAAATTTAGCGAAAGAAAAGGAAAAGACTGCCTGAAAATTGTGCAGATGCATCGAAATATGTAGCAGCACTTACGATAAAATAATAATATTAATAATAATAATAATAATAATAATTATTATTATTTACTGAAATTGAGTTTTCACTCTGTGGCAGTAGTCCTTACACTGGTAACTAATAAAGGTAAAGGTAAAGTGCTCCCGTTACATGCCTTGTGTGGGCCGGAGGGTGGGTAGAATTATAGCTCTACTCTTCCATGACTGCGGCACTAGAAGGGGGTGAGTGGTCAGCAGCACGCCTCGACCGCACTTTACCCAAAGAAAAGAAGCGATACCCATTGTACAGGAGGCTAAGTGGGCCCCAGGGCCGGTCTGGACGGGCGAAAAATATTGCCCCCACCGGGATTCGATTCCGGACCGTCCAGGCCGTAGTCAGTCGCTATACCAACTGAGCTACCGGGCCTACTACAGTAGTAAAAAATAAGAATAATATGCGTAAGCGAAATAATACACACATTACCAACAATACAAAACACAGTGAATACAAGTACACATATTAACAAAACAACCACACAATTGTCAAAACACCCACACACACACACACACACACCCACACCCACACATACACACACACACCCACACCCACACATACACACACCCACACATTACAAAACCCACACATACACACACCCACATATTACAAAACAGTTTTCAACAACCACAGTACAAGGTACACACCAAAAAAATAGTCACAATACCATGAACACCCTCAGTGTACAATGAAGTATAACATATTGGTAAAGTAAGCGTTGTGCATTTGTTGGCCTGGTTAATTAACTGTTAGTGCATAAATTCGGTGTATTTGGAACATCATGACGAAGAACTGCATTACTGCACTGGTGGGGGGGTTGAAATGTAATTACTGGAATACAACTGAGTGCCTCACGATATTTTATATGGCGACCTTTTGTTGTGACTGTTTTTACCACGCCGTTACAAAAGTCTTTCATCACTGAATAATGAGGATATTTCAGTGCGATCCAAACAAGAGTAATTTTGTGTAAGTTACACGTTGAATTCCCATTAGTTTTAATTTTCTTTGCAAAAGTTTTCTTGTGTACAGTTGATCTAGTTTTCTTTTGTTCGGCCCCTAAAAGATTAAGATTCAACGCCTGTAGCGACTGCAATAACTGTCTACATGTTTCCTGAGTGGTCTGTATCTCGATGTACGTCAGCAGTCCCAGACTTGCTCTTTTCTTCGTTGCAACCGAAAACTTCCGGAAAAATTTTATCCATTTTTTTCCCCGTCCCTGTGCCTGGAGAGTTGCTTCCGTCATTTTCGCAGTTTTGCCTCATTTGTTTTCTCCTCTTGCCCAAGGTAACGTATTCCCGTACATCCCTGTTTTTTTCTTTGACCTTCCGTTTCTGTCTCGCTCTCTTTTCCTTCTCAAAAAAAATTTCTATAACGACGTCATAACTGACATCTTCATCTCGGTCGTGGTATATTTTGTAGGTTATGATTTCAAATATATACTTAGAGCTAAATAGTGGGCCCGGTAGCTCAGTCGGTATATCGACTGACTATGGGCTGGACGGTCCGGGATCGAATCCCGGTGGGGACGAGATATTCCGCCCGTCCAGACCGACCATGGGGCTCACCCAGCCTCCTGTAAAATTGGTACCGGGTCTTTCCCGGGGGTAAAGTGCGGCCGAGGCGTGCTGCTGACCACTCACTCCCTTCAAGTGCCGCGGTCGTGGAAGAGTAGAGATATACCTATACCCACCCTCTGGGCCACACCGGGCCTGTAAAGGAACCACTTTACCTTTACCTTTACTTAGGGCTAAATAAGTAGAGAAAGAGGGAAGTTAAAGCAAAGAGAAGATTGTAAACAAATTGTGGAAGAAAATTGGAAGGTAAGAAAGAAGAGGAATAGAGGAATAAAGTAGGAAAACATAAAGATGTGAAGTAATAAGTGAAGAGTGGGTAGGGTGGATTGGAGGAAGGAAGAACCGGGGACAGTGCCGGCAGTTGTAAGGTTCAGCTTTCGTTTCTCTGTCTAGCCTGCTGTTCGCGTCTTCGTGCTAAACAAGAAAAGACAGAGCAGAAGTCACGTTTCGTTGTGGTGGTGTGAAAAGTGGTGATCCGTGAACACATCCTTCACCTTGGCGTGCCCACTGCCTGCTACACTGCCCTTCTGATCAGTGATCCAATAAAACATTACGGTACAGTCTAAATACAAGGCGCAATCGTGGTATCTTGCTTGTTCCAGCCCCTTCCTTATTAACGTAGTACCGGTATATTTCACTTTGTTGCTCGGGTAGGAAGCGTGACTTTTTTTATACGGATGAAGTTTCCCATAAATAACTGTCCCTTCTCTTCTTATATTACATTACTATAAATCTTAGAAGACACAAGGTCGTGTTCACTCGGTACCTGGCACTGTAAGGCTGCACTCATGCTCAAACTCTTCTCTCTGTATCATCATCATCATCATCAACAACATCAGCTCTACAACCCTGGGTGGGCCTTGGCCTCCTCAAGCAAATGTCGCCAGCGACCTATATCCTGGACATCCGCCCGCTAATATCTACAACCCAGTTTCCTTGCTTCTACCTCTACATACACACAAATGTAACTACACGTTCCATCACTGACTCACATACTTTAAATCGCAAGTTTTAATGTTTCTGTTTTGTTTATATTTCGTCTATGGAATCCTAAGTTTATTTTCAATTTTTTTAATTCAAATTTTGTAGTCATCAGCCGATTTACTCTTTTAACCTTTTAAAGCCTAGCAGTTTCTTTACCTACCACCAGGCTTAACATTTAAAAATTCAACATGGTGCTCGCTTTGCGTTGAGTGTTTTGTAAGGATCTCAGAACAGACAGCGACTTTTGCTGTATACGTCATTAACTGACAGGTTTTTATAACCGTGGTGGAAAGTGTTTACAGCGCGGTACGGACTGATTCCGTATATAAAGCAGATTACGTTGCGTCTTTAAACGGTTAAACACCGAGTTAAATCCCATCTGTCATTTGCTGGCATTATTAGGATCTCACCATATTCTCCACGTAAGCAGGATAAGAGTTAATTTGCTGATTTTGACTGAAGGATAAGTCACGCAAAACTTTCGGTACCTTCGTGTCTAAAATAGTTTTTATATATATTTGGATTTAAAGGGACGGCTGCAGCCCGGCAGAAGTCTCCTTGCCTGCAGCCCGGCAGACGCCTCCTTGCCTGCAGCCCTGCAGTGCCGAGAATAGAAACAGTTTTAAAGGCTGTAGCTATTCGTTCTAGTGATGGAACTATCTGGGCTCTGTTGGAAGGTTGCTCTTTCTGAATTTAATTTTTGTTCCAAGTTACGAGTTAGAGAGCGTCCTGTTTCAGAAGTTCCGATATCGACCAAGTACGTCAGAATTACATTACAAAACGTGGGGAGAGACGCGAAGTAGTCCTGGAGATTTTGTAATGGAAAGGAGATGGTTAAATGCAATAAGGTAAGTGGAGGCCAAGTTGAAGAAGTGTGAAAATCTGAACACTGTTGTAACGAATACGTCTGTAATTACAAGGAATTCTGGGAAGAACTAATGACAGTCACATTCCTCCGATTGCCTCCGTCTGAAAAAAAAGGCGATGCCGGAACGCAGTAACTTGGAGCGTAAGGGGAAGTGAGAATGGGATTGGGAAAATTACCGAATTAATTATAACTTACACTGTTCACAAAATAGTGCCAGTATTATTTAATTACTAGCATTGTCATGTGAAGAGTATGTGTGGCACATATGGAGGAGAGGAGGGGTGCATACAGCGTTATAGTGGGGAAACCTGAGGGAAAGGGACCACTTGGAAGATCCAGGATTAGATGGGTGGATAATATTAAGATGGATTTTTCAGGAAGTGGGATGTGGGGGCATGGACTGGATCGATCTGCCTCGAGATAGGGAGAGATGACTGGCACTTGTGAATGCGGTAATGAAACTTCCGGTTCCATACGATGAGAGGAATTTTTTGGCCAGCTGAGAACCGGTTAGCTTCTCATGATGGAATCAGCTCCATGGAGTAAGTAAGTCAGTAAGCAGGTAAGTATTATTTAATTACGGACTAAGTGACGGGTTAGATATATAGAACTCATGAAAGCTTTAGTCGCGATACTTCGTGAGGAAAGTGGAGCCCTAAGTCTGAAGGGGGCAATAGTGTTCAGACACGTGCAGCTAAATACGGTATTGAACGTCGTGACCGAGAGTTTCTGAATGAATTTCAGTGACAGGTTTTTGTGAAAGCGAAAATGAACCTCCAGCTTTTATAACAACCGGGCAATTGCTGGACCATCTCTAATTAAGGCATAGCGACTCGCAACGGGCTGGACGGTCCGGGGATCGAATCCCCGTGAGGCGGAGATTTTCCTCACCCATCCAGATCGGCCCTGAGGCCAACCCAACCGCCTGTACAATGGGTACCAGGTCTTTCCCGGGGGTAAAGCGGCCGGGTCGTGGCGTTGAATATCCACCCGCATCCAGCGCCGAGGCTAAAGGAAGAGTAGAGCTATACCTCTACCGCCCCTTCTGGGTCTTCGTGGCCTGTTCTAGGGTGAACCTTTTCAAGGACAATTCTGTATAAATGTACCGGTTTTAGTACTGGAATTTGAGTCGATCATTTCGTTTATACGCACGCATTGCGGGCTTCATTTCTTTTTTCATGTTCGGCCATTACTGTTCTGCGATAAAACTGTTGACTTCTGCCAGTATGTTGTATGACTACACTTGGGAAACATCAGGTTGTACGAGCCTGTACTTTCGTACATATTCATGCAATGATAAACACCGGAAACGGGTTGTTTTGTGCGTTACTTTACACGCGGTTGCCTAGCAACGAAATAGATACACGTACGTAGAGGTCATTTTTAAGAATATAAATATTTATGACCCTCTCTCCTGTCTCGTAATTCAATGAACTAGGGGTGACGGGTACCCCGTAATATGCCAATGCAGGTGCAGAGGGGAGGTAGAGGTATGGCTCCAACCATTCCCACCTTTGGCGCTAGCAGGGAGTGCGTGGTAAGCGCCACGCCGCGGCCGATTTACATCTGGAATTGAGGCTCGGTAGATATTGTACAGTAGGTTGGGTGAACCTTGGGGGCAGTGTGGAGGCTCCCAGAAAATCTCGCCTCCACCGCGTTCGGCACCGCGGACCGTCCTTCTCGTAACGAGTCGCTGTACATACTACACCATCCTGGACGCCAAGTAAATGAAACACGCCCGTTGAACTGTGTGTGTGTACCCCGTGTCACAAACCGCTTTACACAAAACGTATTAAGGAAGATTTTTCATTAGAGGCCCCTCTAACGGACAGACGGACGGACATGCCGAAGGTAATACGTGCTTTTTGGTGAGTTACGCGAAAGCGCCTAGGAAGTTGTGTTAGACTGACCATTATTTTGAGATTGTATTATTAGTACTTAACTACATAATGGGGAGCTTAGTGATCTGTACTGCTCACCCAATATTTTTCGGGTGATAAAATCGAGATAAATTAGATGGGCGGGGCATGTAGCGCGTATGGGGAGAGGAGAGGCATATACGGGGCATTGGTGGGAAACCTGAGTGGAAGAGGCCACTTGGAGGTCCCAGGCGTAGATGGAAGGATAATATTAAGATTGATCTTCAGGAAGTGGGATGTGGGGGTATGGACTGGATCGATTTGGTTCAGGATTGGACAGGTGGTGGGCACTTGTGACTGCGGTAATGAACCTTCGGGTTCCCTAAAATGCGGGGAATTTCTTGACTAGCTGCAAATCGGTTAGCTTCTCAAGAAGGACTCTGCTGCATGTAGTAAATAAGTACGTAAGTAACTAAGTAAGTAAGTAAGGCACTAAGTAAGCATTATTAGAACTACGACTTTAAATTTTGTGGGGCGAAGTTTGATTTTGGATTGTATTGATTCGCTATCATGGGCCAGGATAGCTCATGCGGTATAGCGACTTGCTACTGGCCGGATGGTCCGGGGATTCGAACTTCGGTGAGGGGCGAGATTTTTCTAACCTCTCTAGACCTGCTCAGCTTCCTGTACAATGCGTACTGGGTCTCTTCCCCGGGTACAAAGTAGTCGGAGGCGTGGCGTTCACCACCCACGTCTTCCAGCGCCTAGGTTAAAGAAAATGTACAGCTACACTCTTGCTACCCAATTGTGCCTTCATGATAGGTTATATAGGATTAAATTGGATTGTTTCCATCCCGTTGTGTACATGTAACAAATAGCCGCAGTACGAAGGTTCACAAGAATTCTTACATACGACTTGTACGCTACAAAATACCGGCACGTGGTCATCCAGATCCAACTACAGAGATAACTGTGAGTTTTTATAGCCAAATATTACGGAACGGGAATTTCCACCCCGATGAAAAATAGTGCACAAAACAAGTGTAGCCTAATAATACAGGTCGTCAAGTACGTCAAAACTGGAATACATAAAAACTGCACACAACATAAGTGTACAATTTCATACGAACCCAGGATGCAACTAAGCCCCACTGAAAATATTGCGAAAGATTGCCTCGAGTGCCCCTTATACAACCAGGCAATCAAGTGTATCCACAGTCGACCGCATAACTTACGTCCATTCCTGCTAGAATATTAAAATTACATAACATTTTACATTTTATTGTATTATATCGTTTTTAATCAATAACAAATAACTTTTAAAAAGGCATAAATACCAATGAAACCCAAGGGATCCCATCGGTATAGCGAACGAATGTACCTTAATTAACACCATCTTTCTGTAAGCCTGATGATGGCCGAACAAGGACGAAACATGTCGCTTAATTGACCAGTTGTAGATTTGCAACTGTTATTTGTGTGTTGTGTAAAGACGGTTCAATTTAATAAATATATAGGATTAGCTTTTTGATTCTGTGTCATCTATACTTCAAGATCAAATAAAACTTAATTGGCTTTCTGGGGTGATCATTTACCAGCACGTTTGCAAAATTTATTTGATTTGTGTGAATCTTGAATTTAGAAACGTATCGTCGGTCCTTACCTATGAGTTATGTTCTCATTGTCCATTGCCGGGATAGCTCAGTCGGTATGACGAATCGCTACGGCCTGGACGGTCCGGTGATCGAATCCCGTAGACGGCAAGGTTTCCCACACCCGTTCAGGCCAACCCCGAGGCCCACACAGTGTTTTCCAGGGGTAAAGCGGCAGATGCGTGGCTTTGACCATTCACCCCGTCTAGCGGCGAGGTTAAAGAAAGTGTAGAGCTATTTATCTACTCTCGCTCTGAGACTTCGTGGCCTGTTCTGGGGCGAATTAGTGCGAATGCTGAGTGATTACAGTATCGTGATGCATGTCTCTGGGGTTGAAATTCATCATTAAACAAACCGACTCTACTTAGAAATAAGGGACTATGAAGCAGGACAACATTAGTTGCCCTCAAGGCTTACGTTTTAGGCTGCGATGAAACAATAAACTGAATTATACCACCCCAACATCTACACGGTATAGTTCCCGAGTCATCTGGCAGGTGGCGGGCACATCGCCGGGAGCTGAATTACAGCAACTTAATTACGTCGAAGAGCCCAACTAATTACAAAGCTCATTAGTACTGTTCGCCGTCTGGTGGCAGGTCGTTCTGTAGTGTGTGACACAACGGTATGTACAGTCCTGGCGACCGACACCCCCTGAAGGATAACGTAGTTTCGGAAGAACCATTTTCCTCTTTCTTTTAGGATAAATACCATTTTTCTGCCATCAACACTGAATCCTCTATCTTCAACGTAAGTATCCTACCACAAATGTAGAAGCAACAGGTTGTTTTGAAAGTTAGTCCTTATTTACCCAATTACACGACGTCTGGTACCAGAAAATTTCCTGTCTTCAAATTTACCGCCTTGAGAAGCTCATCTGCCACTTGACTGCTATTATTTATTGTATAAAGTGGCTGTTTGACCGCATACGTAGGAGTAAAGGCAACAGTCAATTTGTCCTTACAGAAAACAGCCCTGTTGGGCACTGCACATATACTGCGGAAAGTAAAAGGTAAAGTGATCCCGTTACAGGCCCGTTGTGGCCCAGAGGATGGGTAGAGATATAGCTCTACTCTTCCATGACCGCGGCACTAGAAGGGGATGAGTGGTCAGCAGCAAGCCCCGGACGCACTTTACCCCCGGGGAAGACCCTGTACCCATTTTACAGGAGGCTGGGTGGGCCCCAGGGCCGGTCTGGACGGGCAGAAAATCTCGTCCCCACCGGGATTCGATCCCGGACCGTCCAGCCCATAGTCAGTCGCCATACTGACTGAGCTACCGGGCCCACACTGCGGAAAGTGCTAATTTAAAAGTAACAAACGGTTATGAAATGATACGATATTTATTTACTGCATTTGGGTTTCCACCCAGTGGCAGTAGTCGATAGACTTGTACACAAAAACAGGTAAGAGACAGCTATACACAGGGTGTCCCAGGAGGAATGTGCCAGACTTCGGGAGGGTGTTCCTTATGTTATACTATACCGATATAACCCAAAACACCTGTATCCAAAGTTGAACGGTTTGGGAGATAATGGCAATTGAAAATTGTGGACTTCCTTTTGGTCCAAGAACGATAGCTGTCAGCTGGGATTCTTATCTACTCGTAAGTCTGCTGGCGGAGCAGCGTGGCAGGCGTGTTACGTCACCACACTACATTCCAGTGTGATGTATAGTACTTCGAACCGTAAGT
>Ga0123357_10012468_pt1 | contig 10969 bp, 7 predicted proteins | sample TergutEmb28metaG_FD_89873 | JGI IMG/M metagenome (GOLD analysis project Ga0123357, IMG submission 89873) | Embiratermes neotenicus P4 segment gut microbial communities from Petit-Saut dam, French Guiana - Emb289 P4 | ecosystem: Host-associated > Arthropoda: Insects > Digestive system > Gut ... | reverse complement strand
GGCGACATGGAGAACAGCTCGCGGATGGCCTGCTCCTTGGCGCCCGCGTAGCGCCACCACTGCCGCTCGAAGGTCAAGATGTCCCGGTCCCGTCGGCTCAGCCCATCGTCGCCGACGTCGTCGGCCATGGCTGCGTCGGCAGCGGCCGCGTCGGTGAACGTGGACGCCGGCTGCGTGCCAGCGCCGGACACGACATCGACGCTCCGAGCCTGCGCGAACTCCATACCTTGCGCTCCAAGTCTGACAACTGTGCGGGCCGCTCGCCGGCCCTCACGCGCCAGCGGGCTTGCGGTAACGAATTGCATCGATGTGATTCGCTCCGGCCCATGGCAAGTCAACCACAATCGCCTCGCGCCGCCGCCCCCGGGGCGCGCCCGCGCGCACCGTGCCGATGGCGGCGGGCCGCGCCGCCACCCGCAAGCTGATTCGCCATCCACCAGCTGGCTCGTCGTCCACAGGCTGGTTCGTCGTCCACAGGCTGGTTCGTCGTCCACAGCTTGGCCGGCGCCCCTGGCGATCAGCCACCGACGAGGCGAGGCTGGCAGACATGTTCGCTGATGCCGACTCCCTCGACCGGCTGGCCGGTCGGATCGCCGAGCACGCCGACGACCTGCGCGCCCGGGGCGGACGGTTGGCCGCCGCCGCCGAGGCGACCCGCTGGCAATCCACCGCCGCCAACAAGTTCCGGGCGGAGGTCCAATCCCTTGCCGGCCAGTACCGGCGCTCGGCCGGCGGGGTGGACCACGCCGCCGACGCGCTCCGCCGGCACGCCTCGACCGTCCGCTTCGAGCAACAGCTGCTCGCCGACGTCGAACACGCGATCACCGGTGCCGTGTCTGCGGTCGGCCACTTCCTCGGCCTGTAGCGCGGCGGGCGACGATGGGCGGGGTGGACGTTCGCGGTGGAATCGGCGGAATCGAGGCGCACTGCGACGACATGGTCGCCGCCGCCCGGCACTTCGGCCGCGCCGCCACCGATACCGGCGAGCAGACGCTGGCGCTGCACCGCTACCTGGTGGACCCGCAGGTGCTCGCCTCCGCGCCACTGGACCCGCCGGGCGCGGCGAGTTTCGAGGCGGCGCTGCTGGACGCGCTCGACGGCCCGCACGGGCTGACCGCGCTCGCCGCCCGCGCCGGATCCATCGACCTGGCGCTGCGCGGGGCCGCCGCCAGCTATCTGGCCGCGGACCGGCTCGACGAGGCGATCACCCCCGAGCTGTCCGCCGCGATCCACCTGCCGGGGGCCCTCGCCGACGCGCTGCCCGCCGCAGCCACCGGCGACTGGTCCGGTGCCGGCAGCAAGCTGCTCGCCGACGATCCGGCGCTGGTCGACGCGGGGCTGAACGGGGTGGCCGCGGCCACCGGGGGGTCGGTGTCCAAAGACGCCTTCCTGCTCGGCGAGCTGTACGACGACGGGCACCCGCTCGTCACCCCGCTCGGCACCGACCCAGACGCGGACGCCGCCGGCCCGCCGCGCTCCCTGGCCGACCTGGTGACCGAGCTGACCCGCCGTGACGACCAGTGGCCCGGCGACATCGACGTGCGCATCCTCGACGAAACCGCCACCGGGCCGCGCCAGGTGATCGTGGACATCCCCGGCACCAAGGACTGGTCGCTGCTGGCCCGCCACAACCCCGACGTCACCAGCCCGGTGACCAACCTGCGCGCGCTGGCCGGGGAGAGCACCACCTACGAGCGAGGCGTGCTCGCCGCGCTGGCGCAAGCCGGGGTGCGGCCCGACGACGACGTCTTGCTGATCGGGCAGAGCCAGGGCGGCCTGATCGCGGTGAACGCCGCCACGCACACCGCCGCCACCGGCCAGTTCCACATCTCGCACGTGATCACCCTCGGCTCGCCCATTGGCGCGCTCGCCGCGAGAGTGCCGACCAGCGTGCAGGTGCTCGCGGTGGAGAACAGCTCCGACGTGGTGCCGCACCTGGACGGCGCGGAGAACCCGGACCGGGTCAACGTGGTCACCGCCACGGTGCGCCACAAAGGCTCCTCCGTAATCGACAACCACGGCCTGCAGCAGGCCTACCTGCCCGGGGCCGAAGACATCGACGCCTGCGACAACCCGTCCATCCAGGCCTTCCTGGGCGGCATGACCGGCTTCCTCTCCGGCCAGACGGTGACCACCGCCGCGTTCGGGATCAGCCGTGGCTACTGAAGGTTGGCGGCACGGCGAGCACGACCGGACCGTGGGCCGGCGCGCGGCGGCCGGCGTGCGAAAGGCGACCGAGCAACGCGCGTCACTGGTCGTACGCTTTCCACGTGACGTACGTGGCAGCGGCCGACCGGTACCAGAAGATGACCTACCGCCGCAGCGGGCGCAGCGGCATCGAGCTGCCGGCCATCTCACTCGGGCTGTGGCAGAACTTCGGGGGCGACCGCCCGCTGGAGACCAGCCGGGCGATCCTGCGCCGCGCCTTCGACCTCGGCGTCAACCACTTCGACCTGGCGAACAACTACGGCCCGCCCTACGGGTCCGCCGAGGAAACCTTCGGCCGCGTGCTGGCCAGCGACTTCGCCCCGTACCGCGACGAGCTGTTCATCTCCACCAAAGCCGGCTGGGACATGTGGCCCGGCCCGTACGGGGAGTTCGGCTCGCGCAAATACCTGCTGGCCTCCCTGGACCAATCGCTGCGGCGCATGGGCCTGGACTACGTGGACGTCTTCTACTCCCACCGGTTCGACCCGAACACCCCGCTGGAGGAGACGATGGGCGCGTTGGACGCCGCCGTCCGCGCGGGCAAAGCGCTCTACGCCGGAATCTCGTCGTACTCATCGGAACGCACTGCGGAGGCGGCCCGGATCCTGCGCGAGCTGGGCACCCCGCTGCTGATCCACCAGCCGTCGTACTCGCTGCTCAACCGTTGGATCGAGGCCGGGCTGCTAGCCACCCTGGCCGAGCACGGCGCTGGCTGCATCGTGTTCTCCCCGCTCGCGCAGGGGCTGTTGACCGCCAAATACCTGGACGGCATCCCGGACGACTCGCGGATGGCCGAGGCGAACACCTCGCTGCCCGCGGACATGCGCAACGCGCAGAACCTGGCGCACATCCGGGCGCTGAACGAGCTGGCGCGCCAGCGCGGCCAGTCGCTGGCCCAGATGGCGCTGGCCTGGTGCCTGCGCGACGAACGGGTCACCTCGGTGCTGATCGGGGTGTCCAGCCAGGGGCAGCTGGAGGAATGCCTGGGCGCGCTGGACAACCTCACCTTCACCGACGACGAGCTGGTCCGCATCGATCTGTACGCGATCGACGGCGGCGTGGATCTTTGGCGCGGCAGCGCCACCTCCTGAAGCGTGCCGCCCTGAGAACAACCCCGCGCTGGCTGATCGTGGCCGCGCTGATCGTCACCGGTCTATCCATGCGGACCGCCGTCACCAGCGTCGGCGCGGTTCTGGACGACCTGCGCGCCGGACTGCGCTTCGGCGGCGACCTGGCCGGGGTGATCACCACGCTGCCGGTGGTCTGCTTCGCGCTCATCGGCCTGCTCGCGCCCCGGCTGGCGCACCGCGTCGGCGAGCACCGGCTGCTGATCGCCGCGCTCGCGATCATGACGGTGGGCCTGCTGGCCCGCGCGACCGCCGGTTCGGTGTGGGTGTTCGGCGTCCTGAGCATTCTCGCGTTGACCGGCGGGGCGATCGGCAATGTGCTGCTGCCCAGCCTGGTCAAAGCGCACTTCCCCGACCGGATCGGTCCGATGACCGCCGTCTACACCACCGCGATGGCGGTCGGACAGACCGCGGCGGCCGGGTTGACGGTGCCGATCTCCGACGCGGCAGGCAGCTGGCGGGTCGGCGTCGGGGTGTGGGCGCTGCTGTCGGCGGTGGCCATCGCGCCGTGGCTGGCGGCGCTGCGCGGCGATCGGCTGGGGCGGCGGAGCGACGAATCGGCGGCGTCCGGCGAACAACCACAGCCGCAGCGCGATCGAGCCGACGTGAGCGACGAGCAGCCAGCGGCCAGCGACGAGCGCCCCGCGCCCAGCGACGAGCGGCCAGCGGCCAGCGACGAGCGGCCCGGCCAGCGCGCCGCCGCCCGGCTCCCGCTCATCGCGCTGACGCGCAGTCCGACCGCCTGGGGGCTCGCGGTGTTCTTCGGCGCGCAGTCGTTCCAGGCATACGTGTCGTTCGGCTGGTTCGAGACATTCTTCCGCGACCACGGGATGACCGCGTCCGAGGCCGGCTGGCTGGTGGCGTTCTACTCCGGGTTGGCCATCGCGGTGGCGGCGGTGGTGCCGGGGCTCGCGGTGCGCGGCAAGCTCGCCGTGGTCGGGCAGCGCCGGCTGGTGCCGGTGTTCGCCGGCTGCTACGCCGCCGGGTATCTGGGCATGCTGCTCGCCCCGGTCGGCGGGGCGTGGGCATGGATGTTCCTATCCGGGGCCGGTGGCGGCATGTTCCCGCTGGCGCTGACCATGGTCGGGCTGCGCACCCGCCGGGCGGAGACCACGGCGGCACTGTCGGCGTTCACTCAGGGCGTCGGCTACGTGATCGCCGGCACCGGGCCGCTGCTGGTCGGCGTGCTGCACGGCAACCACCGCGACTGGGCGGGCCCGTTCACGCTGCTGTTTCTGATGGTGGCGGTGGCCATCGTCGGCGGCTGGCGAGCCGCGCGCCCCGGCTACGTGGACGACGAGTTGGCGCCCTGCGCCCGGTTGCGCCACACCAGCTGAGCGCCGGCCGATCGGTCGCCGGTACCCTGCCGGCATGCGTCGCACCGCCCGGCTCGGGTTTGCTCTGACTGTGCTCGCCGCTTCTCTGGCCGCTGCCGCCTGTTCCCAGGGAGTCAGCGGCCAGGGCACGCCCGTTCCGCCGCGAAACTCCGGGGCGACCGCGCCGGCCATGAGCGCCGCCCCCACCGCGACGCCGCCAGCACCGCCGCCATCAGCCCCGCCCGAGTCCGAGGCGGCGACCACACCGGCGATGACCCTCAGCCAGCTCGCCGCGAAATCGAAAGCCCACGCCAAGAAGATGGCGACGCAGAGCTATTTCGACATCAACAAGTGCCAGTTGCCCGAGTATCCGGGGCTGAGCGCGACCGATGTGGGCGAGGCGTATCTGCCAGTGCTGATGGTGGGCGCGTTCCGGTTCGGCTTCCAGAACTGCTTCCAAAACATCCAGGACACGCACGGCGCGGGCGTCTACCCGACGGTTTGGTACGACGCCGCCCACAGCTACGGCTGCGAAGGGAGCAAGTGCCGCAAGGTGCCGATTCCACCCAACGTCAGCTTGGACAAATTGCCCAAGGTGGCCAAGCAGGTGCCCAGCGGCGGGTCGCAGCCCACCGGCCGGTTCCTCGCCCTGCAACGCGATCTCACCCAAGGCAAGCCACTCAGCCCGGCGAACTGGATCGCCTCGACGCCAGCGGAAATGAACAACCTGGCCTACGACGCCAAGAGCTTGGCCACCATCGTCCTGATCGACCACACCTATGTGGACGTCAGCGCTTCCTACAACGGCGGCGGCGCCAAAATCTACCGGTGCGACACACACATACTCGGAATCAACGTCGCGCAAGGCCGGTCGTTCTACCAGCAGACGTTCGAGGGCTACATCGATCTGCGGGTCAACGTGCCGATCGGCCAATCCAAGGTGTATCTGGCCTGCCACGACGGGGACAGCTTGTTCAACAACGCGGTCAACAAATTCATCGACACGCTGCGGGCGTAGCGCCGACCGGGCCGCTTCCCGCGCCGCCGGCGCTGGGGTCAGCCGCCGGCGCTGGGGTCAGCCACTGGCGCTGGCGTCAAGCCAGCTGACCCACCTCCGGTCGGCGGCGCGGGTCCGACGGGATCAGGCGAGCGCGGGAATGACCCGCTGGGTGAACAGGTCGAGGCTGGACCGGTCGTAGGCGGCGTCGACGAAATAGCAGATCGCGTACGACATGCCCAGCCGCTCGACGGTTCGCAACGCCTCGACGATCTGCTCCGGGGTGCCAACAAGCAGGCCCGACCGGAATTCCTCGACCGCCGAATCGGCTTCGGCGGCTGGCATGTACTTCGCGTAGTGCGCGCGAAGCCAATCCAGCTTGTCGGCCACGTCCCGTTCGGTCTCGCCGATCACGATCTCGTAGTCGGAGGTGCGGGTGATGGCGTCGAAGTCGGTGCCGACCTCGCGGCAGTGCTCGGCGAGGATCCGCGACTTGCGCGCGAACGTTTCCGGCCGGCCGTCGAAACCCGAATACGCGGCGTGGCGCGCCGCTATCCGCAGCGTCTTGCGCTCTCCGCCGCCGGCGATCCAAAGCGGGATCCCCCCGTCCTGCAGCGGCAGCGGGCGCACGATCGCTCCGTCCAGGTGGAAGTGCTCGCCGTCGAACGTGACAGCGCCAGTGGTCCAGGCCTGCTTGAAGATCTGCGCCACTTCTTCGAGCATCGCCAGGCGGGTGCCATCGGTGGGGAACCCGTAGCCGTAGGCGCGCCACTCGTGCTCGTACCAGCCGGCGCCGATGCCCATGTCCACCCGCCCGCCGGAGATCATGTCCACCGTGGCGGCCACCTTGGCGAGGTAGGCGGGGTTGCGGTAGCCCATGCAGGTGGCCATCTGGCCCAGCCGCACCCGCTTGGTGGCGGCGGCGAAGGCGGCCATCAGCGACCACGCCTCGTGCGTCGCCTCCTGGGTGGGCACCGGAATGGTGTGGAAGTGGTCGTAGACCCAGATCGACTCCCACGGCCCGTCGTCGGCGTAACGGGCCAAATCGAGCATGGTCGCCCAGTGATCGCGCGGATCGATGCCGGCCAGGTCGTGCCGCCAGCCCTGTGGGACAAACATTCCGAATCGCATTGCCCCACCCTACGACCGGTGACGGGGCTCACCTGTGCGGCGTGGGATTCAGTGCGGTGTCGGATTCAGACGGTCACCGTCTCACCGGTGGCCAAATGGCGATAGGCCGTGCCGAATTCGGCGCCGATCCGCGACACATGCCCCTCGACCAAGCCCAGGCCGGTGTCGTTGAGCAAGGCGTCGTGGATCTGGAACGCCTGCGGCGCCCGGACCGACACCACGAAGTCGATCACCTCGGCGACTTTCGACCACGGGGCGTGGATCGGGACCAGCAGCGTCCCCACCGGCCGGGCGGGCACGGTGAACGAGTCGCCCGGGTGGTAGAGCGACGCGTCGATCAGGCAGCCGATGTTGGCCACCACCGGTATCGACGGGTGGATCAGCGCGTGTTGGCCGCCGAAGGTCTCGACGTGGAAGCCGGCCGCGTCGAACTCCTCGCCCGCCGCCATCACGGTGACGGCGAGGTCGGCGAACGAGGCCGCCACCACCGCCGGCGCGTACACCGCGAGCGCGGGATTCGCCGCCGCCGCCGCGCGCAGCGCCACCGCGTCGATGTGGTCGGCGTGCTCGTGGGTGATCAGCACCGCGTCCGCGCCGGACAGCGCGCCGGCGGCGTCGCTGAACCCGCCGGGGTCGAGCACCAGCGTCCGGTCATGGTCCTCAAGGCGCACGCACGCGTGCTCAAACTTGGTCATCCGCATGGCATGACCCTAGCCAGCGGCGCGCCGATCCGGTTCGCCTGACCGCGCCCACCCGACTGCGGCCGTCCGACCGGGCACCCAGGACCCGATAGTTAACCGGAGTCGAACAGGGAAACCGGAGTAGGTACGATCTTCGTCACAAATGCCAGCAGCGCTGGCGGCGGTCGCGCGGACCGCCGCTGCCCCCCGAGCACGACCACATCGCAGCACGCCGAGTGCTCGCGCACCAGGAGGTTGGAATTGGCTATGCGACGCCGGCCGGCGCTACTCATCGCGGCCCTGACCGTCACCGCTCTGGCCGTCAGCGGCCTACTGATCCACCTCTCCTCTCCTGCCGGGGCCGCCGGGACCACCTGGCAAGTCGGGCCCACCCGAACGCTGAAGACCCCGAGCGAAGCGGCGGCGGCGGCCCAGGACGGCGACACGGTGGAGATCGACGCCGGCACGTATGACGGCGATGTCGCCATCTGGCCGCAGAACAACCTCACCTTGCGCGGCGTCGGCGGGCTGGCGCACCTGGAAGCCGACGGGCACAGCGCCGACGACAAGGCGATCTGGGTGATCCAGGGCGACGACGTGACCGTCGACTCCATCGAGTTCTCCGGGGCGAGCGTCTATGACGGCAACGGGGCCGGGATTCGCGCCGAGGGCACCGGGCTCACCGTCACCAACAGCTCCTTCCACGACAACGAGATGGGCCTTCTGGAAGGCATCGTCGACCCGAACAGCGACATCCTCATCGAGCACTCCGAGTTCTACCGGTGCGGCGGCGGCGACGGCTACACGCACAACCTGTATATCGGCGGGGTGCGCTCGCTGACCGTGATCGGCAGCTACTTCTGGGGCGCCAACGTCGGCAACGAGGTGAAATCCCGGGCAGCCAACAACACCATCGTCGGAAACCTGATCGACGACGCGGACGGCACCGCCAGCTGGTCCATCGACCTGCCCAACGGCGGCCAGTCGCTGATCGCCGGCAACGTCGTCGTCCAAGGACCCAACTCGGAGAACTCGAACCTGGTCAACTACGGCCAAGAAGGATTCACCGCGGGATGGTCGCACGAGCTGTGGATGGTGAACAACACCTTCGTCAACAAGAAGACCGGCGGCACCTTCCTGATGATGCAGCCCGGCTCAAGCGCGAACGTGTTCAACAACCTCTTCGTCGGGCCCGGCGACCTGTACAACCTCCCGCTGGCCTCCGAGGGCGGCAACATGCGGCTGGCCGACGCCACCGGCTTCGTGGATCCCGACAACGACGACTACCGGTTGCTGGCCAGCTCGCCGGCGATCGACCAGGGGGTCGCGGTGCCGACGCAGTGGCGGGCGCTGTGGGAATACGTGGCCCCACTGGACTACATGGCGCGGCCGGTCGTCGGGCCGGTCGACGTCGGCGCCTACGAATACGGCGCCCCCGCACCGACCACCGACATCGACGCGGTGGCGCTGGTGGGCCTGGACGCGCCGGTGGCCGGGGCACCGCTGGACACCACCGCCGCCCCGGCGTCCGGCGAGGTGGGGTACACCGTGGTCTCGGTCGCCTGGTCCGCCGGCGGCTCTGCGGCCTCCGGCGCGGCGGCGCCGGGGACGGTCTACACCGCATCGGTGAGCCTCAAGGCCGACGACGGTTACGCCTTCACCGCCGGCACCGCCGCCACGCTGAACGGCTTGGACGCAACGCTGGTGGCGATCTCAACCGGCGCCTCGGCTGTGGTTTCCTACGAGTTCCCGGCGACGGACAAGGCTGCCCCGACGCTGGCGCTGAGCGCGGATCCGGCTGGCTCGCAATCGCTGCCCGGCGACGTCACGTTGACCGCGACCCTGGCCGGCTCGTATCCCGCTGACACGGGCCGGACCGTGGTGTTCACCGCCAACGGCGTCACCGTCGGCACGCAGATGACCGGGCCGGGCGGGGCGGCGAGCGTGACGCTGAGCGACCCGGACGCCGACAGCTACACCTTCGGCGCGTCGGTGGCCGGGGATGGGGCGAACCAGACCGCCACCGCGACCCCGATCACCGGCTACCTCGTCGAGTCGCCGGGGCAGAGCTTCGCCATCACCAGGCTCGCCACCGCATACGACTACGGCGACGGACCGATCACCGTCTCGACCATCGGCGGCCCGGGCACCGGCGCGGTCTCGTTCGCCTCAACCGACCCCACCGTGGCCAGCGTTGACGAGGACGGGCTCGGCGGCTGGCTGGTGACGATCCACAAGGCCGGATCGGCCACCATCACCGCGACCAAAGCCGCCGACGGCTCCGACCCGCAAAGCGAGGACTCGGTGGCGCTGACCATCGCCGAGGCGCATCCGGCCATGGACCTGTCCGCGACCGGCGGTTCGGACGTCAATGACCCGGTCGTGTTGACCGTGACGGTGCCGCCGGCGGGAACCGGCGCGCTGCCCACCGGATCGGTGACGTTCCGCGACGGCAGCACAGTGCTGGGCGCCGTGGACCTGGAGGCGCTGGGCGGCGCCGGGGTCGCATCGCTCACCATCCCCAATCCGACGGCCGGCCCGCACCGCTACGGTGCGAGCTACCCAGGCCAGCCCGGCTACTACACGACCGCGACCGCCCAGACGACCCGGGAGGTCGCCAAAGCGGACCAGGATCCGCTGACGATCGCCGACCCGGGGGCGCTGGTATACGGTGGCGCCGGGTTCACTCTCGGCGCGTCGGGCGGCTCGGGCGCTGGCGAGGTGTCGTTCGCGGTCCCGTCCGGCAACGGGGTCCTTGACGTGGCGGCCGACGGCACGGCGCTGATCATCGGCGCGGGCGCGGTCACGGTGTCCGCGACCAAGGCGGGTGACGGCGGGCACAACCCGATAACCGAGACCCGGCAGGTGCTGGTAGCCGCGCGGGACATCGCCGAAGCGTCGGCGCAGCTGCTGGGCGGGCCGTTCGTCTACACCGGGTCCGCGATCGAGCCCGACGTGACGGTCTCCGACGGGACGATCCCGATCACCGACGCTGACTGGGATATCGCGTACGGGCCGAACGCTGCCGTCGCCGACGGCGGGACGGTGACCGTCACCGGCCGGGGCAACTACGCCGGGGAGGTCGTCCTGCGCTTCGGCATCGCCAAGCGGCCAGTCACAGTGACCGCCGACGACCAGACCAAGACCGTCGGTGCCGCCGACCCGGTGCTGACCTGGACCGCCGATCCGGCGCTGGCGCCCGGCGACACCCTCACCGGCTCGCTTGGTTACAGCGGCACGGGTGTCGGCGACCACCCGATCACCCAGGCGACGCCGCTGTCCAATCCGAACTACGACATCACGTTCGTGGCGGGCCGAATGCGGATAACCGAGGACACGTCCGGCGGCACCGGCGCAAGCGCGTCGCCCACCGGGAGCGCCTCGCCCAGCCCATCCGGCGGCGGGGGCTCGACCAGCCCAACTGGTGGCAGTGCCTCGCCCAGCCCATCCGGTGGCGGGTCGCCCAGCCCAACTGGTGGCGGCGGCTCGTCCCGCCCATCCCCCAGCGGC
>Ga0123357_10012467_pt1 | contig 10970 bp, 5 predicted proteins | sample TergutEmb28metaG_FD_89873 | JGI IMG/M metagenome (GOLD analysis project Ga0123357, IMG submission 89873) | Embiratermes neotenicus P4 segment gut microbial communities from Petit-Saut dam, French Guiana - Emb289 P4 | ecosystem: Host-associated > Arthropoda: Insects > Digestive system > Gut ... | reverse complement strand
TCACCGTGTATAATCGTGATGAGAATGGAAAGACTGGGGTGAAAGCGTGAGCGAATTAAAGATTAAAAACAATTACAATAAACTGTACACAGTACTGTCTTGCTTGGGGAGATTTATGTATTGTACAAGTTGTATTCTAAATAGTCTCCTGTGTTTTGTTGCTAGTTTTAAGTTGTCGTTTGTGTAATGGTTTTTAATTGACTGTGTGTGTTGTTGAAGTTGTTTTGTGTGTTGTTATCTTATGTGTAACTGTTGTACAGCGTGTGCTTTGCTTTTTTTACTTTAGATGCCCTTATTTTGGCTAGAAGTCAGTATTCGGAAGGTCCTGCAACCGGTCACTTCGACACAGGATTTTCTTGCTTTCCTTGTGTCTATAAGCAAATGCTGAGATGGATCACAAGAATCCAAGTTGCCACAACATGCTTCTCATTTAGCCCTGCCAACTTAAATTTAGTAGTAAAGAATTTCATGATTTTAAATATAAAATAACCACTGCCAACAGGAAGCAACCCAATTGTAGTAATTAATAATAATAATAATAATAATCGTCAAAAATTAAGGAAATTTGAATTCTCTCGACATATTTTCAAAGTATTCTGTAATATAAAATTACATGAATTTCCGCCCAGTGTGATTCGTGTTATTCCAGAAGAGTAACAGAAAGGCAAGGAAATTTTAAGGGACATAAGGCAACTTACTTGTCTAAAACGTACATATTTTCCGGTACATTGAACTGCAAGCTGAGTTTTCTTGCAGTGGGAATTCAAAGACTCTGCAATATTAAAGTGAAATAAAATCAATATCCCTTAACCGTACATATTTCATTGTGCACTGAATTGATCATTCAGCTTACCTGTAGCTGGCGTGCAGTAACTGTGTGTATCTGAGCACGGCTAGTTCTTCAAATTGCAACTGAATTTCTATATGCATTTCGGTCATTCATTACAGATGCAAGAAATTCTTCACATTGTTATTATGGAGGAAAATGCAATTTGGAGGATCTAGGGCTAGATGTGATGTTACAGGCAATGTGATGAATTGGACATGAAGGATTACACTAGGAAAATGATATTTAGTCAAATACAACTGTGTTCCAATAAGTGTATTTAGTGACTATAATGGGAAACCACAAGTTTCGGCCTGTATTGCCCACTTTCTGGTTTTCTTAGGATAATTTAAGTAAAAATCTTAAGTTTAGTTACGTTCCCGTTAGGCAATGCGAAGAGGGCCAGTACAGACCGAAACATGAATTTGCCCATTATAGTCACTAAATAAGCCTATTGGGACACAGTTGTGTGTGACTAAATACCATTTTCCTAGTTTCATACAAACAACGGGGATGACAAACTTCTTAGATAGAATGTAATTCGAGTTGCCTTCGACTAAGTAAAATAGAAACACTTCCTTCGATATATTAGTTCTGATTTTTGAACGATAAAGTTAGAGAGGATTTAAATTCTGTGAGTACGGTTAGAAATAGATGTTGTAATGAAGGTTTATATAAATCCATTTATACATAACTAATATGTGACATGGCAGACAAAAGAGATCAAATGGGCGATAATAAAACGGAGCTGGAATAGGAAAAGAATTATCAAACTCATTAGACAGAATGCGGCGTGAAAACTCAGTCGGTAATTGTGGGTTGAAAACATGAGAAATTGTTATGAAATGTTAGTAGCGAAAACTGGATGAAAGCTGATGGATAGTTCTACAATTTAATTCTAAAATTTAAGCCAAATATTTATGTATGTATCAGACGTTACTTGATATTTTGTTTACATAAAAATAGTCCCGTAAATTGGAGAGGCAGAACGTTACTTTTAATATTATCTACAATAACACATTTCGGTAATATTCCGTTGTATTCTCAACAGAAATGCTAAATATTACAGTCACTTCAGATATCAATTCATGCTGACCGGTATATAATTATCAATTTTCGCTGCAGTTTACTGCCTCCACCTTCATAGGTCAGGCAGTCCAACGCTTCAAACAGCAAGCAATTAACAACAAATACCGAAAGACACTAACCTTCACCAACAGCGCTGTACCAATCTGCACTGCAGCCAGTCCACTCTTTACAGTAAACTCAGTTCCAGACACTTTCACAGAATTCAGCCTCTCCTGCTCATATAACTGCAACGTAATACCGACGGGAACTTTGTATTGTGCATCGTAAATTCGGAACTGGATACAAGTGATTTGTTAGGCTCACGACCCGGCCAATTTATCCCAGTGGTAGAAGGCAAGTACTTACTAACCGTAAGGCTGTGTGGGACACAGAGCCAGTCCGAGAATTCAAACCTGGAATCTTCCAGGTCACAGCCTTGTCCGCAGAGTGACTGCACAGTTTTCCTTCAAGAAATCAAAAGTTAAGTATGTAGGTAACTGTCTGACACACGCTTGTTGATTTTATTCGTTCAGTTTTATGTACTTTTCCCAGCAAGTTTCGCGCGTTATATAATTTATTTCGCCACGCGTGGTTGTCAGTAACGAGTGAATTATATAATGAATGTCAGTGATGAGTCAATAATAGGCAATGACGGTAAGGCGTTAATAATAGAATTATGGTCTGGTGAAAGTAAGACTATTTTAAATAAATGTGTTACTGCTAATGAAAATACTAGACAATGATGATAATTATGATGATACTGATAGTGAATCATCAACCGTACTGAGGGAGTCCATATAAAAACAGTGCGGTGATTAATCAGGTTGCGATGGATTAAATTGTCACCAGATATGGATTGTAGCTGGTAATATAGAGTAAAGAGCAGCGGACATACAACAAGGGGTGCCCTCCAGTTTGGTGGCTGGGTGTGTTGCTAACAACTCAACAACTTAAGAGATTAAAGCGTAACTGAATTTTTCGTAAATCTTTTGACTGATGGTTGGGAAAAATGAAAGGAATGAGAATTGGGCATTCTATTTGTCAAATGGAAGGTTATTAGAGGGCAACGGTCATGGCCATGTATAACATTAAAGTGGATATCGAAGAATATGTTGGCGAAACCAGGAACTGAGTCAGGGCAGTGACAAGTAGAGGAATTTAAAAATATTTTAATGAACTTTTTGTTACTACACAACGTGGGATATTTCTTGTGTAACTGGGAAAATGTTAGCTTTTCAAGACGGGCTCTGCTTCAAGGATTTCGATGTTTAATTAGTTAGTGACAAGTCCTTAAGACGCAGCAGGAAGACAACACCCAGAATCACACGTAAAACTGTAGAAATGAAATACCTCTTACAGCAGTTACATATATATTGAGGTTTAAATCAAATTAGATATAATGATGGAAACTGGAGAGAACAGATACGGCGGGTGGAGGAAGACATACTGAAGGTCGCCTTCCGTCACAGCGTGCAGGAAGACTAGACAGAGAGAGGAAAGTTGAGAGTTCTGAGGGAGCAGGAAAGGGTCCAAAGGATGGTGACGTGAAAGGGATAATAAAAATAATAATAATTTTGGGCTGAAAAATTAAGGAACGACAGAATCCATTACATTGTGATTCACACAGACCAATCAAATAAACGTTCACGATAATCAGCGCAACTGCACAGTACAGTGTGAATGAAGTACAGACAGCAGCAAGATGCGATACACAACAGAGATCAGCTAGCTGCTGCAGCAATGTAATTAAGTAGCTTGATGCAGAAGAGGGGTACGGCGGACTGCTTAAAGAATGTCACTAATTTGGCGAAGCGCTATCAAAAATTACCTACAGTCGCACACGGCTAGGGCACAATTCGCGGAACAATTAAAATTTCAAATGGATACAAGCAAGAAAGAAATTAAACCGGAATTAAACTGACTTCTTACCAAACAGAAACTTAAAATCGTTAAATTAATTTAGCGTTGAAATTTGTGGCTCTGTTAACGTTCACTGTGACGGCTATCGGCTGTGGGTGTGACGCCGTACATAAATGCAGACATTCAACGACACTGGAGAGGAACATTTCTACGGTCACTGTATGCGTAGAGGATTGAATATGGAAACAGAAATTTTTCTGTTCTATCTACCAAATTACACGGTGTCACGTTCAAATAGACCATTGCTTCAGGTTAATAATCATAGCAGTATTGTGTTTCGAAATCAGATGATTATGTGGCTTTGAAATGACAATAACTTTTCTTTGCAGATACCTGCACCCGACATGTCACTTAGCATGCTGCAGCTGCTGCTGCTGACTGAGGTCACACAAGCTGCCCCAGCGCTGACACCCAACACGCCGACCACAGACCAGCTGCACACAGTCCTGTGTGTGTGGAACGTCGCACACAAACACTTCGCACCAGCAAGAACTCTCGTCGTCTCGATGCCACGCACAACGACGGAAGTCGCCCTCAGCGCTCTCAGTGATCCTCTGCCACAGAGGGACGAACTTCAGACGGTGAGCTTATTACTGGGAAAGTTACACGAGGAAACAAGATGGCCGATTGAACTGATCCGACCAAGTGGAGATGAGACTGCTGACACAACAGTTTTACAGCACAGTTATATTCTGTTTGTGTGGAACGGAGAGGCTAGCAGCTTAAACGAGACGCTTGAAAATCAGCTGCAGAATCTGAAAGACAGCACAACCTGGAACCCTAGAGGAAGGTTTCTTGTGGTGGTAACTGACAGGAACAATATATCAGCACATTTACTGGCCGTTCACATATGTTCTATAATGTGGCAGTGGGCCAGAATTGTCAACGTGGTTGTCTTGATAAAAAACCAATTCCCATATCTTCCACTGAATACTAGGAGCACCAAAAAGACAAGAGAAGCTGACAGACTGAACTTGTACACTTGGTTCCCTTATAAATTTGGTAGGTATGGAGAGGCACAAGACGTCATTTTGCTAGATGAATGGGTCTTTGAAAATAATGGCAGATTTTCATTAAATGTACATCTGTATCCTGCAAAAGTTCCAAAGGATTTCATGGGTTTACCCATTATATTGGGTTGGTTATCAAATGATATCAGTATGAAGATTACAGAAAATTCCACGGAGAATGATTATAGGATTGCTCGTAAAGCGAAATACCTATGTGTTGAGATAGTTCAATTGGTTTGTGAGAAAATGAACCTGACTACAATTTACCGTGCACCATCTACAGAATTCAGTATCGACTCCTATTCGAAGGAATTTGGTGATTTGGATGATGGGTTGTCTGACGTTTTAACCGGACTCATTCCTTTGATTCCCTTCGTTGCGATATCTTCATTCGATGTCACAATACCCTATGATGTAGTCAGTGCCAAGATGTTTGTTCCATGTCCAAAACCTATTCCTGGACCGGAAAAGGTACTGTCAACCTTCTCGCTGTCTGTGTGGTTGACAATTAGCCTTGTACTGCTGCTAACCACAGCTGCGTTCTGGTGTGCCAGTAACGGTCCCTACCGGTCTGTGTGTAATGAGACACACACATATCAATCACTGTCCATCTGTTTCCACAACGCTTGGGCTATTCTTGTGGCAGTTTCTGTTCCACAGCAGCCCACAACGGCGAGCCTCAGAGTTTTCTTCCTTCTGTATGTCTGTTTTTGTTTCGCTATTAGCACGGTATTCCAAGCATTCTTTGTTTCTTATCTGGTGGAGCCGAAATATGAAAAAAAGTTAGAAACATTTGATGATATCGTCGATTCGGACGTAGTTTATTTCTACCTACCAATGTCAATCCTTGCCAAGGGATCTATACCTTACCCAGAATATGATAGGTTCATCGAAAACAAGAAACTTCAGGAAGAATGCAGCGATACATATAAATGTATTCTACGAATGATAACAAAAAGAGACATCTGTATAATTCATACTACAAGTAATGTTAATTATGTCGCTAGGGAACTGGGGACAGAAGGTGTCGGTAAAATCGTCTGCAGCTTTGATGAAGCCGTAGGTTCAGCTGGTGTGTCACTTCTTTTTAAGAAGGGAAATCCGCTTCTGGAAAGATTCAACATTCTAATGAGACGCTATTTAGAAGCTGGTTTCCCGGAAAGGATCCGGAATGAAGAGAAGCATCGAACGTCTTTGAAGGGTGGATGGAAATATGTTCCATCACCTGGTGATGACTATTTCGCATTCTCTATTTCTCACTTAATTCCGGCATTTATGCTATTGATTGTAGGATCTGTCTTCAGTTCAGTTTTGTTTATTGCTGAGTTAATTGTGAATTGGTTGTACAAACGTAAGACAAAAATATAATTCTTGTTTCAGGAGAGTGATAATTGTGAACTGTTTGAGCAAAAGTGGGGGGAAAAACATTTCGTACATTAGCTCATTGAGAAAATGATCTTTGTATGATCTCTCACATTAAAGAGTATTGTGTTAGTATGATCGCTCACATTACAGAACGTTGTGTTAGGATCATCGATCATATTACAGAATGTTGTTAGTGTCATCGCTCACATAACATAAGTTTGTATAAGTTTCATCGCACACATTACAGAAAGTTATGTTACTGACATCGCTCACATTACAGAACGTAGTGATAGTGTCATCGCTCACATTACAGAAAGTTATATTAGTGTCTTCCCTCACATTACAGAACATTGTGTTACTGTCATCGCTAACATTACAAATCGTTGTTTTAGTGTCATCGTTAACATTACAGAACGTTGTGTGTCATCGCTCAAATTACAGATTTTTGTGTTAGTGTCATCGCTCACATTACAGAAAGTTATGTTAGTGTCTTCCCTCACATTACAGAACATTGTGTTAGTGTCATCGCTCACATTACAAATCGTTGTTTTAGTGTCATCGTTAACATTACAGAACGTTGTGTGTCATCGCTCAAATTACAGATTTTTGTGTTAGTGTCATTGCTCACATTACAGAACTTTGTGTTAGTATGATGGCTCACATTACAGAACGTTGTGTTAGTGTCATCGCTCATATTACAGAAAGTTGTGTTAGTGTCATTGCTCACATTACAGAACGTTGTGTTAGAATGATGGCTCACCCTACAGAACGTTGTGTTAGTGTCATCGCTCATATTACAGAATGTTTTGTTAGTGTCATCGCTAACACTACAGAACGTTGTGTTAGTGTCATTTCTCAGATTACGGATCTTTGTGTTAGTGTCATCGCTCACATTACAGATCGTTGTGTTAGTGTCATTGCTCACATTACAGAACGTTGTGTTAGTGTCATCGCTCATATTACAAATCGTTGTGTTAGTGTCATCGCTCACTTTAAAGAACGTTGTGTTAATGTCTTCGCTCAAATTACAGATCATTGTGTTAGTGTCATCGCTCACATAACAGAATGTTGTGTTAGTGTCATCGCTCACATTACAGAACTTTGTGTTAGTGCCATTCCTCACATTACAGAACGTTGTGTTAGTGTCATCGCTCACATTACAGAACTTTGTGTTAGTGTCATCGCTCCAATTACAGAACTTTGTGTAAGTATGATTTCTCACATTACAAAACGTTGTGTTAGTGTCATCGCTCTCGTTACAGAAATTTATGTTATTGTCTTCACTCGCATTACAGAACGTTGTGTTAGTCTCAACGCTCTCATTTCATATGGTTGTGTAAGTGTCATAGCTCACATTACAGAAAGGTATGTTAATGTCATCCCTCACATTACAGAATATTGTGTTAGTGTCATCGTTCACATTACAAATCATTGTTTTAGTGTCATAGTTCACATTACAAAATTTTGTTAGTGTCATCGCTCACATTACAGAACGTTGTGTTAGTGTCATCTCTCACATTACGGAAATTTGTGTTAGTGTCATCACTCACATTTCAGTTCTTTGTGTTAGTGACATTGCTCACATAACAGATCGATGTGTTAGTGTCATCCCTCACATTACAGGTCGTTGTGTTTTTGTCATCGCTCACAATACAGAATGTTGTGTTAGTGTCATTGCTCACATTACAGAAATTTTTGTTAGTGTCATTCCTCACATTACAGAAATATTTGTTACGGTCATCGCTCACATTACAGAACATTGTGTTAGTGTCATCGCTCACATTACAGAACGTTATGTTAGTGTCTTCGCTCACGTTACAGGTTTTTGTATTAGTGTCATCGCTCACATTACAGTACGTTTTGTTAGTGTCTTCGCTCACATTACAGATCGTTGTGTTAGTGTCATCGCTCACAATACAGAACTCTGTGTTAGTGTCATGGCTCACATTACAGTACGTTGTGTTTGTGTCTTCGCTCACATTACAGATCGTTGTGTTAGTATCATCGCTCACATTAGAGAACTTCGTGTTAGTGTCATCGCTCACAATACAGAACGTTTTGTTAATATCATCGCTGACATTACAGAACTTTGTGTTAGTGTCCTCGCTCATATTACAGAATGTTGTTATTGTCATCGCTCACATTACATAAAGTTGTGTTAGTGTCATCGATCACATTACAGAAAGTTGTGTTAGTATGATGGCTCACACTACAGATCGTTGTGTTAGTGTCATTGCTCATATTACAGAATATTGTTAGTGTCATCGCTCACATTACAGAACGTTGTTTTATTATGATCGGTCACATTACAGAATCTTGTATTAGTGTCATCTCTCATATTACAGAATTTTTTAGTGCCATCGCTCCCATTACAGAACGTTGTGTTAGTGTCATCGCTCACATTACAGAACAACGTGTTAGTGTCTTCACTCACATCACACACAGGACGTTCGGTGCCGCAGTTTCTTAAGGCAATGCTTTATTCTGTTTTCAAATAAATAATATCACAGCTCTGTGTCTAAATGATTCAGCTAAGTCTTTATGTTAACAGCTAACAAGTGTCGATATCCTAGTGTTTCTGCTCGAAAAGGTCGCCCTAAGTTACTTCCTTATCTGCGATAGAAACCCCCACACTATGCTCTGGCAAAGTACAAGTCTTTCTCTCTTTAGCTCTGAGAGAATGTTTCTGCTACCGCTTAGCGGAAGCAGCTGCTACAAAGTGTCTGAAGGGTAACTATCCTTACGTATCTCATCAGTACTTTTTTCCAACAACATATTTTTTTCTTTTAAACTCTATATTTAACTCCACTAAGCACACTGTAAATGTTCTAGCTAATTCTTCTCTTGCAGTCACAAGCTGTGCCCGATGGCAAGGCGAATAACTGTCCCGTCCTTAACCCTTTGATGACATAGACTACTCTTGTGGTCGTACCGCACCGCTAACCTCTAAACGTTCCATTTTATATATTTATTCATCAAATACAGATGCTGAATATTTTAAACACCTTATATACTCCCGGTATTTTCCTCTTCAAAATGCAGTTTGTTTCATAATTCCAATGTGTTTGTTTACTGTATTATTCACATTTTATTTACAGAATATGCTAAAATTTAAAAAATAATTCCGGCACCAAAAGGTTAATGTACAAAAGCGTCAGATTGTCTGTATGTGTCTAAACACGTCTCACTTCATAGCACGCAATTTTAAGTTTTCTTATTTCTGTTTTGCTGTCCGTAACCCACAAACAATCACTTAATTTCTTATTTTGTATACAAATGCGTTACGCATAAGCACCACAAACCCAATTGAAATAGCAAATATTTACACAGAGCATTTTCATTCGAGCTTTAATATTTTAACGCGTGTTCCAATGTAATATTTTTCGTTCTAAATATAAATATCTGTAAATAAATTAGGTACTTTTTATTCTGTCCCCTAAACAAGCAAGCTATGCGTTGTTAAGTGTTTCAAATCTATTAGGAGTAAATTAATATACAGAGTGAAATTTCATACCATTTAGTTGACCGGTAAATTAGGTTATAATAAGGGTTTTCATAAGGGCGTAATTATTTTAGCACTTTTTTCAATATAATTGTGTGTCTAAATTTATTTCTAATTATCAGTAGTAAATAATTATACATGGTGTTATTATATAGAGTTTTCATACACGCGTAATTATTTTAACGCGTATTTCAATGTAATTGTGCACTAATTGTATTTCTAAATATCAGTAGAAATAAATATAAACTGGGTCTTATATGGTGTTTTCATACGCGCTTAACTAAATTAGCGCATATTTGAATTATGGACGTTACCTGAACACAGGGTGAGAGATACTCGATCGAGCAGTGAAATACCTGCCACAGGTTTTGGCGTTCTTTGCACAGGAAGAAGTGCGCCTTACGTGCAGTCAGGCCTGTGTGTGTCCAGGACAGATATGAACACGACAGTGACGTTACAGGATTAGTTGTCCACGTAATGACGTCGTAGAGGGGCAGTGGACATATCTTTATCTTATTCTTATAAACGGCACTATGTGGGGTGAGCAGCACATTGGGTAATTATTGGATAAGGTCTTGAATTGTCCCAGGTATGGTCTTGGCATTTCTGGAGATTTGGAACGCAGTGCAGCCTTCAGCCCACAGTCCTGTCACTCCGGACTGCCTGATATTGGTGCAAAGGTTTCTTCAAATTGCAGACGACGGTGCTACGCTATGCGCTTCACAAAATTCCGTTTTTATCAATATTTATATCACATGTTAGAGATAAACGTAATATTAATATGAATTATAATATCAGGATTCGCGAACGTAGACCGTGTCTATATATATTAGAATGGCGACCTTGAATTGGAAGCTTTGAGAACTTAATTTAACTTTCAAATTCCAAAATCAGTGGGACTACCTTATTGGCCAAAAAGATGGCTAGTTTTAAGAGGAACTGAGTAGCGTGAAGCTACTTGATGGATTATATAATTGCTGGGCAATGTAAATCTCTCTCATAGCTCTACCAACAATCAGTGTTTTCAAGTATATCGCAGCTCTCCGTGCGTTTTGCTGACAGTCGAAGTGAGCCATTTCCACTGTTCATGAAAGGGTTGAAATCTGTATTTATTTGTGTAATTTTTAAATTTTATTTGTGTATGGTATTGCGTCATGTGATGCAATAGTCCCGCCGCCAGCTTGCACTGTCACGGGGGCTAGTAGTGATGTCATTGTCTTGGTATGGCAGAACTATCTAGAGCTGTACTCGCTTTGTTCCCACAAGGGGAATTACTGTG
>Ga0123357_10012466_pt1 | contig 10970 bp, 3 predicted proteins | sample TergutEmb28metaG_FD_89873 | JGI IMG/M metagenome (GOLD analysis project Ga0123357, IMG submission 89873) | Embiratermes neotenicus P4 segment gut microbial communities from Petit-Saut dam, French Guiana - Emb289 P4 | ecosystem: Host-associated > Arthropoda: Insects > Digestive system > Gut ... | reverse complement strand
CCCCGCAACACATCCGATCTGAAGAGTGTTCATTGTTTGAAACCTAGCAGGCTACTAAAACGCGCTGTTCAAACGCACGTGTAGAAGCACCGACGCGGTTGTAACGCTCTATCAGCGTGCGTTAGGAACGCTGCTGTGTAGATAATACAAAAAACGCTTAACAGCTAGCGTTTCTAACGCGGCGTTTTGAGCGCTCGTGTAGAATGGGCCTTAAAGTTAAGTTACTTGCCCACCAAGATAGGCGAAATAAAGCCTATGGCCTTCAGACTTCCAAACATGGCTACGAGGTTACAAGACATTTGTCAACCTCTACTTCACAAAAATGAAATACGGACTTTCCTTTCAGCAATTAACTGACCTCTAAATTTCAGACGATAATATTACGGAAATAAATAGGTGTAATTTTCACCAAAGCACAGAGTTATTAAATTATAATATAATAATTAAACTGCTGTAACACTTGTTTTGGCGCCCCGAAAGCTGCAACACCAAGATGGCTAAGAACGACTGCGCAGGAAGGTTCTTGCTGCGCGAACAGCCCTTAACACTAAATATACAAAGATGGCTGAAATAGTATCTCCGATCTTCCATCATTCAAACATGGCTACAACTTCATATGGACGGCATCTACTGTACTGCATATCGCAAATAAAAAGTATGCCCTCTCTGGTCAGCAACAAACTTACCTCCAGGAATCAGAAAATAATATTATGGAAACAAATATAAGAAATCTTGAAGAAACTTTATAGTAATTAATATATATTAAAATTGTTTAAATATATATTTTGGCGCCCTGAAACCGGTACCCCAAGATGGCTGCGAACTTCTGTCAAGGTTGCTTCCCGCAAGGTCTATAGTTCGAACATATTATGCAAAGATGGCTGAAATACTACCCTTGCTCTTCCATCATTCAAACATGACTACAACCTTACAAGCATGGTAACCACCGCACTCTATCTTATATATACGTACAACTTATACATTTATTGGTCAGCAAGAGGCTTATCGCTATAACTGAATCGATAACAATCAAAAATACAGAAAATTTTATTTTATTAAAAATTTTAAATATTAATGTTTAATTTGATAATTAAAATAGTTTATTATTTATTTTGGCGCCTCGAAACCTGCAGGACCGCCATTTCTTCAGACGCTTTTAATCGAAGTTGCATACTGCGTGTGTATTTCATAAATATTATTAAATTTTATGAAGCCAAACAGAACATTTTTAAGCGTACAATTTAGCATACAAATCTTTCTGAACTTATAAATAAGTCAATAATGTAGGAAGCCATAAAGACCTAACTTTCTTTACCAATATATAAAAGAGCGCCAAAAAGCCTAGTAACTTTAACTCGTGTTTCATATAAATTAACGGCAGTTATGAGCAATAACTATGCAATTCTAGCCTTCTGATTTTCAGTTTCAAGAATCATAATAGTGTAAATATTTAGTAAACTATAGTACAAAATATAGTGGACACTTTTTAGCATTGCACGTAAGCATGATTGATAAAATAGACTGTGTAATTAACAAAAGAATGCAAGGTCGTTTCTGAATATTTCTATGCTAGATTTATTTTCGTCGCGATAATATAAAATCACACACTGCTAATTTAATCAACTTACGTTATTAAAACACTTCTGATACACAAAACATATTAATAAAGCTCGAAAGATTTGGACAGGCAAGCCCACTGATACACTTTTCTCGGCGTTCAACGACTCTCTGTCGTAATTGGTCGAGAGTTGGTATTAAGAAGGGAGGACTTCTAAATTTATGCGGAAGATGTCAGTCTTATCGATATCCACTGCACCTGCATTCCAGTGTCGGCTAGTAATTTTTTTCACGAATTATTTCTAAATATCGGGGTGATCATGTACTGATTCTTTAAAGTTTAATTAACGGCTCAATGTTTTTATAGCGACCAGTAATAGGATGAATGGTAAAATGTATGGAAGGAATTGGTAATATTACCCTCTGTCTGTGCCACGAAGGCATGCTGGGGGAATGTTTGTGTAGCTCCTCTCATTTTTAACCTCGGAGGTGGATGGAGATGTGTGGTCAGCTTTACCCCGCCCGCTTTACGACCCGGAATAAAGTGTGATAAGCCTGCGTGACCCTCAGATTCAGTCTGGATGCTTTGGAAAAGACTGCCGGAGATCAAACCAAGGATTTCCCATTTCTTAACTTAGTCACTACACTGTCAGAAATATTTCTGCTCCCAAGCATTTAATTTAGTTTCCCCAAGGTTTTCTTCCTGCGGGGTCATTTTGTTTGTAAAACCTCACCAATTCCCCTACCTATGCGAGACACATATCACGTATCATAAATTCTAGGCCAAGGCATGCATATTAATCTAAAGGCAAAGGAACATAAAATCGAAGAGTGCAAAAAGCTGCGCTATCTAACCAAATTCATTGGTTTGAATTTAGTTTTTGTGACATATTCACTTTGCGAACTCAAATTACAAGATTCCTTCTATTTTATTATTTAAACCATTAGACTGCAGGAGTTCCGTAAATACGGTTTAATAACGACAGTGCCAAATTATTACAGGAGTGCTGATAAGTCCTTAGCCCGACCAGGAAGGAAACAAGGTAATGTTTCTGTCAGAATGGCGTGAATTTCCTTCGGTGCCTTGCCTTGCCTTGCAAGAAAAAAAAAACTTGAAGACAGCTCGCGTCTCGATGTTGCTGAAATTTGTGCGCGTCTCTAACATGCTTCCGAGCTTGTCTCCCTCCTGGTAGGGCTAAGGACGTATCATCACCCCGGTATAGTCAACAGTACAAGCTACTTCCTGTTTTACTTCAGATTGTAATAGTAACCACACAATATGTCTGTTTTAGTAGACCTCTTCCTTACAGAAATTTCCACAGGTCCCCACGAAACCCTTGGATTTCTCGTAATACATTTTGGCAAGCAACCATTCAACAGGTTTTTTTTTTTTTTTGTATGACTCTGAGAAGTGACTTGTATGAACGAGAAGAGATGGAAGGAAAATGAAATTCTCACGAAAATATTTTGACATTTGTGGAATTAGGGAATTGTGGTTTTCGAGGCGACTGCTCTTGTAAAATGTCCAAGTAGACGTGGGAATTGGATGGGCTTGTAACTAAGATGGAAAAGAAAGCACTACACGGATTTGTGGGACAATTCTCGAATAATGGTCTTTTAAACAACGTAGAAAAGTAATTATATTAATCTCGAGAACAAAGTAATTAAAGGTCTTGGGTGAATGGAAGCGTATCAGAACTGGGTCCAGTGGTTGATTTTGTTATTAAGGTCATGAAACTTGTGGTTCTTCTATGACAGTTACTAAAAATACTGCTCTGAACTTCACTGGAGCGACCGCTCTTCCTTACCGCAAATGTGGACTGGAGGCAAAGTAGAACAAGACAGTATCATACAATAAATTAGACACACCAAAATAAACAAAAATAAAATTAAAGGCCTAGTGCACGGGAGGTAAATCAGCCTGAGCCGGAAGCTAACCACACAGCTTGACGTTTATGTCATGGCATGGAAAGGTTACTGTATTGCCTACACCAGTAGTCTACAACCTGTGAGCAGCGGACCCTCGGCGTATTTTAGGGTTATTCCCGGGACCCGAGAAATCCTCATGCTCGAAAGGAGGTCGGAACCGAGGCCTGCACGCCTTCAAGGTCCGGTGTTATATAAAACAGTGTTCAATAATAAAACAGTTTTGTACTACACAAAAACCGTACCCCACAGTGCTGCTCTACTTCAAGAATTACACATATTTAGACAAACTTTAAACTTGTTGAGTTTCACTGTCTTACTAAAGGCCTGTTGTGTATGTTGTGTTCTGCTGGGGGTGGTCTGCGAAACCATCCGCCACTGCACATGACGTAATAATGACATCGCAAAGCGGACACCTGCAAATAAGCCAATCACGAGACAAAACATAATCTGACGACAAGCCCACCCCTGGTGAACATCTGTGCTACTACCAGGATTGTTGACAGTTACGAATATCCGTTGTGGTAATATGATACATCTACACACGAAGAGATTAAAGAAAAGAACCAGTAACTCAAGCAGACTGGGTTTACAAGAATGCTTGTTAGTAAGCAAAACTCTGGTTCTGAATATTCTCTGACTCTGTGGAGCACATTCCTCCTTGAGAAGCTGATAGTTCTTCAGCTAGTCTAGACATTCCCTCTATTGTATGGAAATGCAAAGTTCATAAACATGGTTAGATTAGAACAACCCACCATTTGTCTCAAACCTGAGCCAGGTAAATTCAACTGACGCCCTCCCGTCCTGTTTCTATAAAATTTACTTTAATATTATCTTCCTGTCTACGCCTAGGTTTTCGATGTGGTTTCCTTACTTCCGGTTTTCCCACTAAATTTGTTTGAAAATTTTTCCTCTCCCCATATCTGCCGCACGCTCCGTCTATCTTATCCTCCTGTATTTAGCCACCCGAATATTCGGTGCAGAGTAAAAATCACTAAATTAATCGTTCTGAAATTTTCTTCAGCGCTGTGTCCTCGTCCCTGTTAGGCCCTAATATCTTCTTCAGTATTATCAACCCATAATCTTTCTCCATCTGAGTGATCAAGTTTCACAATCGCAAGCAACAACAGGCAAAATCACGTGATTGGTGCTGCATAGCTTAAACTTTATTTTGTTATATTCTGTACTTAGCGGACTGTTGTATGCAGACACATAAGAACTGCAGACAAAGGGGGGAAAGAGGATATTTATTAGTGTGAACCCGAAAGCTCCAAAATGTATTTAAAAACTCGTCATTTTTCTGTAAATACCAGCAAACCTCACGTTATGGTTCACGATTTGACTCCAAAAGTGGTACAAATAAAATTGTGTCTTATACTTACATACTTACTCCAATGGTGCAGAGTCCTTCTTGAGAAGCTAACTGGTTTGCAGCTAGTCAGGAAATTCCCCGCATTTCACGGAACCCGAAGGTTCATTACCACACTCACAAGCGTCCGCCACCTGTCCCTATCCTGGACCAGCCCAATCCAGTCCATATACCCACATCCCACCTCCTGGAGATCCGTCCTAATATTATCCACCCATCTACGACTAGGTCTCCCCAGTGGTCTCCTTCCTTCCGGTTTCCCCACCAAGACCCTATACACCCTCCTTTCCTCACCCATACCCACCACATGCCCAGCCCGTCTCATTCTTCTCGATTTTATCACCCGCACAATATTGGGCCAGGATTATCTTATAATGTATATTAAATATTGCGTAGGCTTCATTAAACATGCAGAATAAACTCACTTCGCTTCCGGTGAACACCATCGTGTTTTATGCTACTTGGCAGTGTTATAAACACAACGTACGGTGCACAGCATTTGATTTAGCCTGTCGACTTGAGAACTATTATTAAGAAAATTGTAGGTTCATCACCAACTTCACAAAAGCTCACCTATAATGTTATTACTCTTCTGGTGATTTGTTGTTATATATAGCTGAAGAAATGGTTTGACATATTATTTCGTTGCTGTTGAATTAGTCGGTCACCGAATTTTTTCAACCTGTCAAAATGTTTTGTAATCTCTGACTTGCTGGATTCCGACAGGAATGATTTTCTGTGAAATTTGTATTTAGGATTTTATTTCAACATGTCGCGCAACTTCAAGTTCGGTTAAAATTTGACTTTTGCCAGACACTTCACATGACGGCTTTAATTACTTTTATGATAATATTTCGCTAAATTTTCCCTGGTATGAGAAAATTTTCAGATAAAAGTAAATCAAGACACTCATTTGACATTCAGAGGACCGTGCATCGGGATATATTCTTATAATAAAACCAACGAGCTGCACTGATTTCTCAAATTTATTTTTGGAATGGAAATCTACATGTTTCGGACAGTATCTCTGTCCATCAACAGGAGACCAGCACTGTACACACAGCAATAGGTATCTGTCATACAGGTTTTGGTCACTGTTTTGCTTGAAGTAGGCTGGACAGACGTTGCAACACGGGGAAATGAAGGAAATCAAATGTGATTAAAGTGAACGGATTTGAAATAGACTACAGATGAGTTCAGCTTGATGGATGTTCATTGTGTCACAAGTACTAAAGTATTGAAACTGATAAGTCAGCATAAGAAGCGTGGTTTGAAAATCAGCACTGTTTGTAAGACAGAGCAAAACACGGGAAACTTAATCGAGTCGTCAATAAAACTTTTTCCATCGATATAATATATATATATATATAATGTGTGTGTGTATATATGTGTGTGTATGTAATGATATATTTGTTACGAAATTTCAGGGGTTGCAGAGTGTCGTCGAGGGGTCAATTTTTAGCAGGTAACCTGTGGTTGGAAACGTCTCCTTCGTATCGAAATTTGTGTCGATATAGCTGCTTGGGAGGAATGCATACCGAGAGCGCTGAATTCTGATATCATCAGTTTTTAATTCATGCAGATACTTGTTGGTAGTATTTTGTGCTTATTAGTTAAATGGTACTATTTGAATTAATTCAAAATATATTTTTAAAATAGTGACCACCGACTTAACTGCATGTATTGCAAGCGACGCGCCATATTCTGGCGCACCTGCCTGGCATCTTCTGAACATTCTAACGCGCTGCTAGAATTCTAGCTAAATATTCCTCTTCTGTTTCCACAGGGGTCTCATAAATGGCGTTCTTGAATTGGCCCCAAAGGAAGAAGCATCGACACCAATTTCAGTAAAAAATGAGATGATTCCAAACAAACTCATGTTTCCTGTTTCAGATTGCCCCCCTTGACCTCCTGAAGTACCTAAGGCCTGAAAGAACTATTCAGTTACACTCTGTGTGTATGTATATATATATATATATATATATATACGTATGCATTTATCTATGTATGTATCTATATGCAACTTGGTAGACCAGAAGGCTGCAACAAGAGGCCCAATCAAGTCACTTCACATTTCGGGCGACGGGGTGCGACGACACTGCATGGCCAAGTTCATAAGAAGGCACAAAGGCAGTATCTTTATGTGTAACATATAAAATATTATTTGTATGTGTACAAACCGCAAGCACGAAGGCCTATCTTTATAGTCGAATTGCCGTAGAGCATAAGACAGTTGTGTTACGACATAATATCTTCTGTCTCCATTTTAAATTACACTTTAGTACAATTAAATAAACTAGAATTGTTTAATTCGTTAAAGTCTGAGTTTATCTGAAATTAAAAATAATGCTTCATTCTCGATCTCACACAAACACACTACTTGGCCATTATGATGATCGATCAACTGGACAATGCAGTTTAAAAAAAATCTGTTTACTACGAGCGTCATCGGTCTAAGGCGTAGGTTTGTGGCCGCTCGCCTGCTGAGATTGTGGGTTCAAATCTCACCGGGGACATGGATGTCTGCCTGTTCTGAGTGTTGTGTGTTGTCAGGTAGAGGTCCCTGCGCCGGGCTTATCACTCGTCCGGGGGAGTCCTACCGAATGTGGTCCGTCGTTATGTGTGATCTAGAAACTTTGTGAATGAGGAGGCCTGGCCCACTGGAGGCTGTCGCGCCAAAAACAAACAAGCAAACAAACGATCTTCGTATGAAACACATAAATACGTCATGTGGGAAAATCTAGTTTTCTTATGTTAATGCCTGTGGTAGAATAAAATAACCAGTTTGTTGTAAAGTGTTGATGCGTCACGTTCAATACAAAAAGTACATGTATTAACAAAATAAATATTGTTTTACAATTTCTTAAGGAATACTTATATACAATAGCTGTTACACACTAATTACCTTGAATATAAGTATTCAACGCACATTACAATTTTGCAATCATTTTTTCTATGGCAACAATCTTAACAAGCAGCTTTGCAAAGTAGTACGTTTTACGTACTAATGCGTTGTTCAGATTAATATGTACAGATGGCGTACCTGCGTGGTACTTACAGCTCTTTACCTATACCTATGGTCTATCCGTGAAAATGTGTACACATACAGCCACAAAGTTTAGGTCGACCCAAAAATAAATGTGCATGGGTAAGCAATAACGCCATAATAAAAACAAAAAATGTGGAAGGTACATATTTTATGAACAAAGTAGTACAAATATTGCGTTGCTTAAACACACATATTTAGTTCTGATTCCTCAATTTTTGCTGGGACCAGGCGGTTCCCACCATTTTGTTGTTCGAGGCACAATGGAATTAGAATAGGGAACTAACATTTATAGCACAATATCACTATCATTTTAACTAATAGCTTCTACCTATATGTAACAACGCTTCATGAGTGAGTCACACTCCAGTAGTCGTAGTTTCCGGGTTACCATGATTATTTTTGCAGCCGAGATTTCGTTACCTCTGAAGCACCTTCTAAGGCTGAAGAAAGAGTTTTGCAATTGAGAGCTTAATTTGTCTCTTATGCACAAGTTTAGGTTGAAGAAAGAGTTAATCACTGAGCATAAAAAACAAAGAAGCAGCATTCCAATAGACGTAATAAGCCCTTGGTTTCTCTAAGAATAAAGAAAGGGACTTCAACGGAGTCAGTAGAATGGCGGGTGAGTATTATGGTAGCCGTCCTATGCCTAGCACGTGGCTAAGTTATTTGGACAGGAAAAAAAGGACCGTAAAGAGCACTAATGCTCAAGTTTTGATAAAAGTATCAATTTAGAAAGCTGACGTGAATGCAATTATTTCCAGATTCTATACAGAGTGTCCCGTTTCATCGCGTCCCTTAACACAGCAGTTTTGGCGCCTAGGAAGTCTGCACCGGTCGGGACTTCCTGTGACAGCCGCCATGCTCAGGACTACGAAAAAATTGACACTGTCTATAAAAGTGCCACCACAGCTTAGTAAAAACTTTGAAAGTGCGCGAGTGTAGAAGGAAAGACTTTATCAGTTTTTAATTTTAAATTTGTTAATTTTTATATTTGATGTTATGTAAATATTCTTATATTCAAAAAACCATTGCACACTCGAATTGAGAACCGCCAATTTCAAAGGCTCTATTAGTCTATTCTTAAGAAATAGTTAACAACGTACTTATCTATATACATAAAATAACAATCAGTCAATTAATATTTTCTTATCTAATTAGTTATCACAATAGTGCCGTAGAGTTTCGTCCCTGCTGTAGAGGTAAGAAACTTTTATTGCTCGCAGAAGTCCAATTACACGCTGGACTTACACAGCTAGGAAAGACGATTTGTAATACTCTACCATCCACAGAGACAGATCAATGAATAAAATAAAAACTACGTCACACAAACAAGTTTATAAAAACTGTAGAACATTCCACTGATCACCTCTCCGAGAGTAGGGAAATTAGAACTCGCGTAGGCAAGGCGACTGCCGACAGTTGCATCTATTTATTAGCGCTGGAACGTAGGACGATCGTCAATTCAATTGCTATGTCCTGTACAGCGCAGGTTACCATTGCGTGTGACATTTTCTGTTCAACAAATAGTGTTCATTTGCAGTCTGCAAAATGTGCGTCGTGAGAAAATGTCAATGCAGTTCTCCTAAAAATATTCCAAATCAGTAGTGCCATCAAAAAGAACACAATACAAAAGACTGAAACACGGTCGAAATACAGGTTCAAAAGTTGAAAAAAGTAAAATAGGAGAACTTGTATTTTTATTCGATAATGGCGAGATTACATTCGTTCGAAACGTCAACAGCCAAACTAACCGGTGCTGCTGTTGCGGAAATGCTCACTCATTAAGTAAAGTTTCCTATACACGATTTTCAAGAACAGGTAGTGCGCGCGACTTCACGCAGAACCGAATTCCAAACATTAGGATAAATTAGTGCCGAAACGATCGTGAGGGGAATTACATCAATACGAGTAAAAACATAGAAATTTATTTTACTAGAAGAATTAATGGGTAATTTTCAAACAGAAACTATCAGTATTTCTAGACAAAATGCCCGTCATTTTTAGAGAAATATTAACAGAAGTCAAGAGTCTTGCTTAGAAGATGGAATTCTGCATTTTGAGACTCTTCTATGCAATGGGGCAAGCTGAACTTCGGGGGTGAGAGGCAAGCGGACTCTAAATTTCAGACGATGGAGGCATCTTATACGACACAATTCTTGCGACAGCCACCTGGCTGAGGGAAAATATTAGTGTTTTAATTTGTATTGTTTTGTCTGACACTGCAGTGTTTATTTAGTACCAAAGAACCTCAAAATTTAAAGTTATAAAAAAAGGTAAATCAGTCCCATTACAGGCCCGAGGTGCCCAGAGGGTTCCAGGAAGTTAAGGTTCCCAGATTACGTGACAATGGCCCAGGATGGTGGTTAGGTTGTCAGCCTTACGCACCGGCCGCTTTTACCCCCAGGAAATACTCTTGGTACTCATTTCTGTTAGAGACTGATTCGACCCCAGGGCCATAGGGTGATCGGAAGGATTACGTCAATGAAAAATTCCAGTGACACCATCTGGAATCGAACCAGCGACCTTCCGATTTGCAGCGCAGCACCTTAACCACTGTGCTACCGCGGCCCCCCTTAATGTTATAAAACTTTAGAGAAATGGAATATAAACCGCCAGTTTTGTCTGTATCGAAGTCTGTCTCTTCCACCTCTGAACGTTTCACCAGAATACTGAACCTCGTGGATATCTGTTAGCGGTGTTTTCCTTTGCTATATATCATGTAGTTTCACTATTCACTTATATATAAAAACCAACCTTAAGTGTCTTCCTCATTACAAAATTGAAATCAATAACAAGCAGTAACTGACACCATAGACCAATCCTCCTTCGAAAACTGTTGATAATCGCACAAATAGTCTACATTTTCCTAGAATTTCATGACATGCTAAAGTTCATTGTGTTTCTCAAGATGTTCTAAATGCCGTAAGACATCAAAATAATGCAAACTTTGCGTAAAGAGAAAAACCAACTTGATGCCACTTATTTTATTATTTATTCAATACTCATTCATTGCTCAACATGTTTCGGCCGTTAATACGACCATCTTCAGGAGTCTGCGACTAACTGGTT
>Ga0123357_10012464_pt1 | contig 10972 bp, 4 predicted proteins | sample TergutEmb28metaG_FD_89873 | JGI IMG/M metagenome (GOLD analysis project Ga0123357, IMG submission 89873) | Embiratermes neotenicus P4 segment gut microbial communities from Petit-Saut dam, French Guiana - Emb289 P4 | ecosystem: Host-associated > Arthropoda: Insects > Digestive system > Gut ... | reverse complement strand
GGGGGGGAAAAAAAACCAAAGGGGGTTTTTTTTTTTTTTTGAAGTGGTGAAGAAAAAAGAAAAAAAAAAACCTCCTTGGGGGGGGGGGGGGGGGGGGGGGGGGGGGGGCTGAGGCGGGAGCGACAGGGCATTGATATATCTTTCACTCACTTTTTGTACCGTTCTGTTGACATATTGACAACCTACATTGCTATGCATAGTAGCACATTTTGAGAGTCCGTGCCCCACAGAAAAACTCTGTTCCCCATTACAAAGAAAAATTCCAAGATGCTGTGCAAGCTGACGATTCGGCAGCTGACAAACGAGGAGTCTGGTCTGGTCTGGTCCGTTACGGATACGACGCAACGTCGTGGGTGTCTCTCCGACGTTTCAAATAAACATATCGCTTCTTCTTTAATGACTCAAGTCCATGGGTTAGCAGATGTAAAATTCTGTTTACATCAAATATTTGACCTCCAAATTTTACATCTGTCAACTCATTTTGTTGTCCTTGCTGTTGCACTGTATCAGTCGTACTGCTGAAGATGACCTTTTGAGGGATGAAACATGGCGGAGTGATACACTGTTAATAATATACGTGTACATTGGTCGGGTTTTGTGTGTGAAACTTGTTACTTATTTGTTCGTTTGTTTGTTTTTTATGTATTGTTGTGTGTATTTGTGTCTTCATTAGTTACTGCACATTCTCTGTCTCTCTGACACACTTATGGACCCATGTAATATATGTATATATGTACGTATGTGAGCAGGTAAACGTAAAACCTTACATCTCTTTTACTTTTGCAAAACACCAAGCCCCTGTAGGGGCCTACTCAGCCTCCTGTCCAGTAGGTACAGGAGATTATTTGCCAAAGGCTGGTAGCACGCAGCGAGACATGACAGACCGTGTGGTCAGTTTCTTTGGAACTTTCTGTTCTGTTTTCAGGCCAGCTGCCTCCAGGTTTGGTGGCCTCAGACATCAATTCAGGTGGACTGTTTAAGTCAGCTGAAATGTCGATTTTCTGTGAATTCATTTTTAATTTAAGGGCGCTGTATTCGAATGTCTTGTACCATGAAGAAATCTTTGATGGTTCTGTTCTAATATCATCTCTCATTTCTTAGTTTCTTTCAGCTAATTACTGCCTTAAAGTGTGTACCAAATAGCCCACTAATTTCAATGTTATGAAGGATCCAACCTTTTGTGTGACAGCAGGAATGTTCAGACAAATGATGTTTTTGAACACTAAATGGCCCAAGAAACGCCGACAGCAAGCATAGCGGGGCAGTGAGAAGGCAGAGGAACCGCCCTGCCGTTGTGTACTGAGCTACTGCAGGGAGTGTTTTTTTTAACAGGAGACTGGAGAAAAGTGGGCCATGAGGAGCTTCGTGATTTGCACCGTTCAAAGAATATTTTTCGGGTGATTAAATCGAGGATGAGATGAGGGGAGCAGGGGGCACGGAAGGGGTGAATATAAATAACTTCAGAAACTTTTGGGGTACAGGTAGGTACAAGACTTCTTTGAATTTAGGCTTAAATTGTAGAACGTTATTAAAATGGATTTTAAAATATTATGGTGGGAGAACGTGGTGTGTATTAGTGTGGCTAGGGACTTTTTGTGAGTAAGGTAATGAACCGTCGGGTTCCATAAAATGCGGGGATGGTTAGTTGAGGGAGTGCCTGCTTCCCAAGAAGGACTTTGCATATTTAGACGATTGTGAATTTAAAATATGCAACGTCGATTGACAGATTAGAGAAAAAGAAGAGAAAGAAAACCGTCCACCAATTGTGGCCCAAGTTTGTCGCTGTCAACTGTGAAAGTAACACATCTGAAGGGTTTCTTGTTTGAACTGCTTAACAGTAAGAATGACAACAAGCACTGTTGTACCAGCTACATGTATAACAGCTTTCAACTTTGCACACCAAATGGGGCAGTTGATGGGCAATTGTCCTTTTTATCCTCCCATAAGAACGCAATATGACACCAGACAAACACGTGCATCTGTCGCACACCAACACACAACACAAAACCAGGAATTATTTCAGGTCAGCAAGCTCGACTCAATGACATCCGGTCAATTTTTGTCCCCGGGAAGGGAAGGAGACAGCTAGACAGACAATTGTATATTGAATATTTATGGCAGTTCTGTGCTGTCAGCTCGTGTCATTGCCACGAGGCAAAGAGTGTCGATTAAAAGTTAACAGGTGCGTCGGGTTCTGTATGTACGCTGATTTTATGCACTGGTGCAAGACACTTGCTCTGCGTCGCATGATGACACACTGCAGCGCCTTCCAATGAGACGCATCCAATTCTGAACGGTGACCATCAGTTGACAGAAGACCTGCAACAACGAACTGAAGATGGTAAGCTGGAATTTGCAAGCTTGCGCAAAATAATTTCATATTTATACTTCACTAACTGCACTGCCGCAGTCTTGCACATTTCAAGACCCACACACGACAGTTTTACTGTCCATACAGATTAGTTCCAAACCTTGGTGAGCGGATTTTGAAAAGGGCAAAATTACAAAAGTTCTGTTTCGTTATGGTGACCAACTGCGTACGGCAATCTTAGAAAACACTCCGAAGAACTGGTCAGCAATTAAGTACAGTCTGTAAGTTATATCTGACCTCCTGAAGCAAAGTGTTTGTAAGACCAAACATAATGGCGCTTGTTCTCCGTTCTGAATAATTTCAACACATCAGCTACTTGGGACATGACGTCACACCAGTCGTGACGAAGAAACACACACAAACTTACGGTACAGTTTCACCAAAAATGTGAAACAAAATTGACAGAGGCTTGGCCTGACACAGTGCAAGAGGCAGCCACTTCAGTTCTATAAATTGAGTGATGTGCCGCAGTGAAGATTAGTTCTTAGAGTGAATGAGAGAGTTGTTAAATATATCGAGTTGCAATAAAATGAGGGACAAGTTACCGGGAGAGATCAAACCAAAAGGATGGAGGAAGACAGGGTCAGGAAGACAGCATCCATTCAAACCGTAAAGGAATAAGGAATAAGGTAGACCACGTAGAAGATGGAAATGAGGCCGAAGCAATTGAAGAGGCCTAAGTTCTGAGAGGAGGAGGATGAGGAATAAGAAGAATAGTAAAAAGGGATGTCACTTTCACTGCCACATTGTCACACAAAAGTGCTACAGTCTTGCTGGAACAACTTAAAGGCATCAAGTTGCAAATTACGCTTCTGTCTTTCCTTTCAACACAAATATGCTCTTACATCCCGTGCACAGTACACAGTGCATAGTGCACAGAGTACAGAGCACAGTGCACAGTATACAGTGCACTTTGCACAGTACACAGTGCACAGTACACAGGATACAATGAACAGTGAACAGAGAACAGTACACAGTATACAGTGCACTTTGCACAGTACACAGTGCACTGTGTACTGTGCACTGTGTGCACTGTGCACTGTGTACCTGAGATCTGTTAAAAATCAAGACCGACTCACAAAAAGCAGAAATCTTAAGACAAATTTACATTGACGTAATTTTGCTAATTTCAGTTTAATCAAGCCGCCTCAGCACAAACTGCATTTGCTTCCACCACACCATTTCAGGGGTCCAAACGTAACTGGCACCACTGTCGCTACGGCCTAAAATTTTACCGTCGGCCATGTTGTTAATGCTCATTTTATGAATGCCAGTTTACTGCTTGTGTGTTGGAGTCGTTTTTTATCTGACAGCTATCCTTGGCAACCTCCAGCCGCTATTCTGCCATTTTTTTTGCCGATCGGCTGAATTGGCTAAATAATATGATGAACGAGTCGACAGGAAGTTACAAACTGCAATTATAAAATAAAGACCCTATAATAACCTTCGTATCAAGTTTCCTGAATATCCGTGAATTGGTTCAGAAATTAAAATGAGAAAAGCAGCAAACATGGCAAATCTTTTTACTTTTAGTGCAAGAAAGAAGCCTTAAATAGACACAAATATTTCGAAATATTAAATTTCTACATTTTTTCTTGCTTAGGAATGGAAACAAATGAAGAGGTTGTTTATGAGGGAAGAATTCCTTTTTTCACTACTTGACCCTGAAGTTGGAAGTAGTACGATCCATCGAAACGTCAGGAAATGCTCACTCCAGGACACAGTGTCACATTCAAAAGTGCGTGTGAAGGGAGGCACAGTTCATTAAGACATTTTTCATTAAGACACAGTTCATTACGACATTTTTCATTAAGACATTTTTCATTAAGTCACAGTTCATTAAGACATGGTTCATTAAGACAGTTCATTAAGACATTGTTCTTTAAGACACGTTTCATTAAGACAGTTCGTTAAGACGTTGTTCATTAAGACAGTTCATTAAGTCACAGTTCATTAAGACTTTGTTCATTAAGACACGTTTCATTAAGACAGTTCGTTAAGACGTTGTTCATTAAGACAGTTCATTAAGTCACAGTTCATAAAGACACGGTTCATGAAGACAGTTCATTGAGACATTGTTTACTAAGACAGTTCATTAAGACATTGTTAATTAAGATACGTTTCATTAAGACAGTTCTTTAAGACGTTGTTCATTAAGACAGCTCATTAAGTCACAATTCATTAAGACAGTTCATTAAGACGCAGTCCATTAAGACAGTTAATTAAGACATTGTTTATTAAGACAGTTCATTAAGACACGGTTCATTAAGCCATTTTTCATTAAGACAGTTCATTAAGTCACAGTTCATTAAGACGCAGTCCGTTAAGACAATTCATTAAGGCGCAGTTCAATAAGACAATTCATTAAGGCACAGTTCATTAAGGCAGTTCGTTAAGACACCGGTGCACTTGAGCTCAAATACACGAAGAAGTTAACGGAATTAGAAACGAATCTTAATGCATTCTCAATCCTAATCTTGCACGGAGAAAGTCAGCTTCACGTTCCTCTCCCTTTGTCTTGCTGCAATTATTGCGTCAAATGTGTTTACTTCAGCCGCCTTACTGATTGGGTTGATTTGTCTAATTGTGCCAGTAGCCAATTGTAACAACCTTCAGCAACGCCTGTCTCACATCTCGCTACAAGTAAAGCACCCTTGGAGCACGAATCCTCTGTCTGTTGCCGCTAAGGTCCAAGAAAAAAATATCAACTGCGCTCTCTGCGTGACGGCAGCGGAGGCTGAAGAAATAGCTAATCATCCAGTGTAAAATATCACATAGCTCACTGAGATAACGGGAATACTATGGAAGATATTAACGGTTGATTTGCTGTGAGATTAAAAAATAAACTACAGAAGAAGGGAGGCATGGAATAGCGCTTAAATGTGACGAGGTTCATGTGATAATACAATAAACAAGTGCATTCAGAATGGCACATCGGCATGTACAGAGAGCGTCCTTCAGTATTACTCAAATTTAAGAAGGTGGCGTGGGAATTTGTTAATATTCTGCAGCAGTGGTTGGTGACACGGGAGATAATCATTTTTTCGTGTGCTGTCAGTTCTGAAATGATTAGGAAATTTAAAGGCTCGCGCAGAGCCAAGCATGGGGTCATTCGTGGTGTTTGCAGTTATGAACCCGCAGTGCAACTGGAGAGGGCGAGCTGTTGAACTTTGACACAACAGGTGCCGGAGGTGACAGGCGGAGTTAACTAGAGGCTAGAGACAGGGCGCTGCTGACCGCAGGCCTGCCACGGACCGCGTCCTGTTGTCCTGCTAATTGCACACGAGCAAAGAATCGATAATCAGCTGTTGCCAGATTCACAGTTGCCTGTGACAGACAGCGCACGGGGCGAGTGGGTGAACGTGTAGAATGGGTGCTGCGAGACTGCTTCTACTGAAACTGCGATGTTAAGAACATTGTGCATCACCATTTCCAGTTTATGTTCATTTAACTTGTTATAAATAGCTTAGATCAGGGATGTCCACTATATTTTGACAAAGGTCTCAGATTTCTTTTGTGAGCTGGTTTGCGGGTCAGACGTTAAATATTACAAAACATGACGTACCTAACATCCTGCATTGTTTTGCAAATATACATAATTTTAAAGATCTGGCTGCGGACCGCAAAACATGACCTGGCGTTTCGCATTCGTCCTGCGGGTTGGGCACCCTTGACCTAGTCGATAGTTTACGGAGTGACTCACTAGGTCCATGGTAGGATAATGGAGGGCGAATAAATTATTGGAACAGTTGGTTATTTTTAGTCTACCTTGAAGATGAAGACAACAAACTCCACCGAAATATCAGTAATTACCAGTCAACACGGTGTCATAACCCAGACGGTTCTATAGTCCGTAAAACGCAGTAAATCCCTGAAGTCACATACCTCAACTTGTGTGGGACCGACTACCTGAACTACAGTAATGAGAGAGGATTTAACAAGCAAAGGAGACAGTTGAACTGTATTATGTATGAACATTCAGCCCATACCGCGCAGTAAACACACTCCTTCTCGGTTTCAAAAACCAGTCAGTTAATGTTGTATAGGGAAATGATCGCTGTTTGTTCTGAGATCCGCACAAAACACTTAAAAACACTGTGTTGGCAGAACGTAGGATTGTTGAATTTTAAACTGGTGGTACATATAGTGACCACTTTGCGGTACATATAATGACCACTGTGCGGTACATATAGTGACCACTGTGCGGTACATATAGTGACCGCTGGGCTTTAGAGGGTTAATACAGGATAACCTCCGGCTGTCCTTATACGCTAGGAGCAGGTTCAGAAGCCACGGTGTGCATTTTTTATTGTTTACGCTCAACTGATATTAACATTTTGAAATGAAAGCTGGATTTATGCCCGGAAATTAAACGAGAAAGCCAAAATTAGTTTAGAGAGGGTAAGTACTGTTCAGTTAACAAACAACACACGCTAGCTGTATAATGCTAAACGTATTTCATTAAATATCCAGTGATTCTGAAGCGATATGTTACCAGGCGCATTCGGTTTGTGTATTCGTTTGGGCCCAGCAAAACAGCACTTCAAGCTGCATGTTGTCGACTGGAGGGTGCAGAGGACGGCCTGGGCAGTACAAAGAACGACGTGCAGAAGATCCTCGTCAACTTTGCGTTACCAGAAGTGCAGTGGAACGAACTGACTTACATACGCGAAATTGAAACCACTTTGTTTTACAAAAATCGCGTGGTTCATGCTGGCAAATTTAGGCACAGTTTGTATACAGCGAAGGTTGGTTGTGGGAATAAACGTCGAAAGGGTTCAAAACATCAGAGCAGTGAGGAAGGTTAAGAGAGGAAAAATCAGAGAAGTGATAAATGTGGAAGGAGGAAATGTGTGTACAGACTGATCCACTGCATTACGTCACGTCCGCGTCATTCTGCATGTCCTGAGGTAAGGTCGAGTGTCGCCAGGCCGACACGATGACACTGTTGAATGCCAACACTGGTGTTTCACCTGCAGGTGGTCAAGTCACTGTCGCGCAGTTCGAAACTTTATGGCAGAAATTTGAACAATTTGCTTTCCAATAATTGCAGTCGTTGTTGTTTGCAAATATTGAATACAATTTGTGTGCAATTTGCAATATGCTAACACATTTATTTCAAATGTACTGTCCTATACAAATATGTTGTTCTCGGTAACGTAATTTTAATGCAGAGCAGCAGTATGTGGTGTGGGAATTGTGCATGTATTTTTCGTGGAAACAGTTATGAATATATTTAATATATCCTGGCCGAGAGTGTGCGTAGGCTAGTGAGGGGAAAGGCCGGTTTTGTCTTCAACAAGCTCTGTAGCCCCGCTCTGGGGTCCACCCAGCCTGCTGTGCCTTTCTGCAGAGTATAGCGTCCGGAACGTGAAGCTGACCGCTCACCGTCATCTGTAGCGAGGTTAAGAATACGTGCAGCTGTAAACTACTCGCGCTGTATACATGTGCGGCCTGCACATGGACGATATTACCTTCGATAATGTGGAGTGCCTTTTGGGTGTACAGCTCAGCTGCACTGCGTCCTGCTCTCTGCACAAGCTCTGCCCTGCGTTGCACTCACCCGCGCAAATTTAGTCCCTTCCAGCGTCTGTTTGCGCGCTGTATATGTGTGTAATTACGTTTCCGGTACATATCGCAGCTCGTATGAATGGTCATTGACAGGAAAATTATGGCATAAAATTGGATGAACAGAGTATCAGCTCTTCAAACTGTAAAGTTTGCTTCAATTATATATAAATATCGAGTCCGTACTGCACAGTAAACACACTCCGTCTCTCTTATACAAACCAGTCAGTTAATGTTGTATAGGGAAAGAATCGCTGTTTGTTCTCAGATCCAAACAAAACACGCAAATACACTGTGTGGGCAGAACGTGGAGTTTGTGAAAATTGAATCTGTTCCGTGTGATCCGAAAAATGTGGCTGTGTGAGCATTGATTCAGATGAAAGTGTTTACTGCATCTAATGCAAAAAACAGTCCCAACTCGCCTCACGTCAAGACGGTGCCCATTGTGAGTGACGCTGTCTGAATACTGAAGACATTTGTTCTGTTACTAACCGCTATCCCCACAGACACGGAACAAATGGATACATCTTTTTTCACATCAGATTGACCCAAATTCCGCTTCCGGAAAAGATTAATAATGTAGCAAATAACCGCAATGTGTTTGCCGCATTTTGTAGTTCGTGAATTTGTAACAGTATTTGGTAGGCAATTTAAATATTTTCCTAATACATAGAAATACCAAATTACAAATTCCTAAAATGTTGAATACTACGCATGCACGTTTATACTTTCCTTAATCATGCATTATGTACAGCGCACGGCACAGCAAGACACATCAGCACTGATTACTGTCGCTTCCAACTACTATCGAAAAGAGTCGTTGTGACGTCAGTAGGCTCACCCTAATCGCTCTCTGTGGTGATGCATCTGACATCGAGCACAGGTGCAGCCGAACACAGTGCTCTGAAGTGAAGATTGTTGCGAACTGCACCAACTAACGGCGCTACTTTGGGCCCGTCGTTTACCCGTCGTTAACGACCAGTCGCAGTGCAGTGTGGGAAATGCTCAGTCCTCGCCAGGGCGCCCTTGCTGAACTGCCCGCAGCAAAGATTCAAGGGCCAGTAGCTCCCTGAGTGAGCGTCGCGGTTATCGCAGCGGTGTGGCCGAGGATACAGCCGGCATAGCTCAGTCGGGACAGCTACTCGCTGCGGGCTGGACGGTCTGGGGATCGACTACCGGAGGGGGCGAGATTTTCTGCACCCGTCCAGACCGGCCCTGGGGCCCACCCAGCCTCCTATACAATGGGTACCGGGTCCTTCCCGGGATTAAGGCGGCCGGGGCGTGGCGTTGACCACCCACCCCAAGTAGCACCGAGGTTAAATAAAGAGTAGAGCTATACCCTTTCTCCCCGTCTGGAACTTCGTGGTCTGTTGTATGATGAACTTAACCTTTTTTTACGAAGCAGGTTATTCCGGTCTTCTTGTATGTGACTCTGTGGGCAGCTGCGGAAGTTTCGAAGGAACTGCCTGACGACAGAGCCTCACAGTCCATAAGAAGACAGTCCCTGATATAAAGACACACACGTCGCTGAAATATTGGACCCTCTCGTTTTGCGAATCTAACCGGTTGCAACTTTCTTCTGTTCAATTCGCTGTCGTGAACTGAACTAGGAAGCTTTACCAGATGTTCATGTTAATGAACAATGGCTTGAAGAAATGTTGTATTACCTGCATTGATATGCAGAATGTGTTGTTCGCCCGCTCCATTCACACCCTGTAGAGACGTCATGACTGGATGCGCTGCACACACGTGCAATTAAATTTATTTGTTAAAGCGATCCTTCCTGTAGCCACGTGCCTTTTACAGTTAAATTACACGTAGATTTCTTAAATGTTGTCAGTGACAAACTTCAGTTGTAAAACAAATATTCAGGCAATTTCAACAGGAAAATAATGACAGACAGACGAACAAGTGGAAGTTAACAACTACCTAAAAATTTACAAGACACAGAACCATCCACAAGACCATCAGACAATAAGACAGCCCCTACTCTAAACGGCCATACCATTGCAGACAGACCAAGTGAAGATTTTGTAGTTCGGCAACAGTCGGGCCGACTTTGTGCTTGAACCTTTCTGCTGTCCATCCGCTGGCCAGAGCGAGGGCAGGAAACGAGCGGGGCTGACAGGAATCGGAACAAACTGAGAGCAAGTTCTGTGCGAACAGAAAAACACAGATCTGACGTCAGTGAATTAGCAGAGGACTCGCCTGTGCGATTTACTGTGTTTTCTGACACTAGGCTCAGAACTTAATTTTCGCCTTCAGCTTGACAACTCTTGACCACCCTTGATCTTCCTTGACCACTCTTGACCACCCTTGACAACTCTTGACCACCCTTGAACACCCTTAACCACCCTTGACCAACCTTGACCACTCTTGACCAATCTTGACCACCCTTGATCACCCTTCACCTTGGTAGGCAGGCAGCTGTGTGCTGCCTGCAGTCGTCATGTTAAGGCGGACAACTGAATGACATGATAACCCTCAGTTACCACATACCGGGTACAGGGAGGACAAAAAGGTGACAGGAAGTTACAATTGTAGTTTCTAATCCTGCACTGATACATGGCTGAAACAGAAAACGTCGATGGCTTCTTCCAGTCAAATGTGTGCTCCTCGAAATTTCGGTTATCACAGGCAAAAGAAAACGGCCAGGCTTATAGAAGGAACTTGGTAGAGTTTGCGGTGCGACAGGGTCAGGTGGTTGGTCACGGAACGTTTCGACGCTAAGAAAGAGTCATACAGCGTCTTGGTCAAACAGCCTTATAAATTCCAGTGGTCACTATATGTACCACCACATTAACATTCACAATTCTACGTTCTGCCTATGCAGTGTATTTATGTGTTTTGTGTGGATCTCAGAACAAACAGCGATTATTTCCCTGTACAGCATTAACTGACTGAGTTTTGTAACTGAGAAGGAGAGTGTTTACTGCGCGGTACGGACTGAGCCTGTAAGCATATTTCATGTTAATTTAATATTTAATTGTGTTGATGAAATTTAATATTATTTAAAATTATTATTATTATTAT
>Ga0123357_10012463_pt1 | contig 10972 bp, 6 predicted proteins | sample TergutEmb28metaG_FD_89873 | JGI IMG/M metagenome (GOLD analysis project Ga0123357, IMG submission 89873) | Embiratermes neotenicus P4 segment gut microbial communities from Petit-Saut dam, French Guiana - Emb289 P4 | ecosystem: Host-associated > Arthropoda: Insects > Digestive system > Gut ... | reverse complement strand
TCTCAATTTTTTTTCTTTTAGTGTTTAAAAAAAAAAAAATATAAAAAAAGAAAAATCTGAGTAGTTTTTTGGGGTGGGAAAATAAATCCGCTTGTTTGTTGGGGTTTCTTTTTTTTTTGGGGGGGGGGGGGGGGGAAGGTGTGAGTCGTTCCTGAGCGTATCCAGACCAGATGATGATAAAGCTGAGAAAATTGTAAAATATACAAGACCTTACAATACAAATACAGCGCATGTAGAATGTCAAAACGTAAGTTATACCAGTAATAACAGGGGCAGCTGGAACCATCTGAAAATCATTCAGATAATGCTTGAACGACATACCGGAGAAGCACGATATGAAGGAACTGAACAGCATCGAAAGGCAGTTGATAGTCGGTGACCCGCATAACACGCGGAAGTGCTACGTAGAAACAAATTGCTACCACATACACAGCTTGAGTTAACCGAACTGCGTATCAACTGCCTTACAGTGCTGTTTATCACGAAGCTGCCATCTTGTGCAGCAGTTGGATCAGCGTACGTTGTATTGACAACGGAAATAACAAAGTGTAACAAACTGTAAGCAGACTCTAAATCGTGGTTGGACTAGTAACGGAGTAATAACCCGTGAGGAACTGCGTGTTTCTTTAGATCACATGAATTATGCCATTGTACATGACTTCTAATGTTCGATTTACCTGTATTTTATGTAATTGCGAAACTACTAACACTTTTCTCAGTATGAGTTTCTAGAATTGTTAGGAGCTTGAAAGAGACATATGTAGGTCGCAGCATGTCGCTCTGTCAGATACACAAACTCTGTTGTGTTGTGTTTTGACTTACATATTGTGCATATTATCGTAACATAACGGCATGTTACGTATGAAGATAATTTACCATTGTTTACGTCCATATCGGAAACTGGATGGTACAGAATGTATGCCGTATTATTTGCTTTCATGTTCTTTTTTTATTTGCAGTAATCTCATTTGTTCTAATTGCGCTTTCACACGCACGCACGCACGCAGTCACAGTCGCGCGCGCACACACACAGTCACTCACACGCACATTCACACACAAACACACACGTACACAGTCTCTCACGCGCGCACAGTCACACAAACACACGCACATATTCACACACAAACACGCGCACACAGTCACACACACGCACTCACAGTCACGCACGCAGTCACACGCACAGTCACTCACACACAAACACAGTCACACGTGCGCGCAGTCACACAAACACGCACACAGTCACGCACAAACACGTACACAGACACGCACGCACGCGCACGCGCACACACACAGACACTCACGCACGCACACGTACACAGTTACACACACTCACGCACAAACACGTACACAGTTACACAAAAGTCACTCACACACGCATTCGCACACAGTCCCTCTCACTCACACACACACACACACGCATACATAGTCACTCGCTCACAAACACAGTCACACACACACAGTCACAAACACACGCACACAGTCACACACTTCGTTTTTACGCATCTACGTTGATTACCCAAGTGCGAAAGGAGCATTGGTCTTTGACCCGAGGACGCGAGAAGACGCTATATTGATACCCTGTGAGGCAGTATTGCGTAAGTTACTGAAATTTTGTACAGATTCGCAGCCATGTCGGATTTGAAAATTAACTGATGAACAGTTCGTGTGTAAAATAAGAATTCACAAGTGTAATTATGTGGTCGTAATGCTTTTATCATATGTTGTTAAGAAAAATGACAGCCCAGCGATGCCTACTTTACGTAGCCGAAACATGTAGCTGCCATCACAATCGCCACAATAAAAGTTGTGCGTTGACTGGTCGTATTTCTTTCATTATTTGTTGAGGATTACTCAGACATTCATCATCATGGGTATTTCCACTAAGACTCTAATGACACTGAAGAATGACGTAACTGCAAACATTTCAAAAGTTTGCGTTGGAATGAAATACAGAGACATTTAGACCACCGGGCGTTAAGTCCCTGAACATACAATCGTTTCTTGTGCTGTTGAGCTATAAACACGCGGCGATTTGCTTGGGATTCTGAATAGCTACTGGTACTGTTTGAATTGCAATGCTAGTGTGGTTGGCGACAAGGAAAACCACAGTGCGTCTCTTCTTTTACCATTAAAAAGACAGACGGAGCGCAGTGCAGGCACCACAAATTACGCAGGGTGTGAAACCGTTGTGTTGTGTATTTCGTAAAGCATTTACCGTAAGCGTATTCAGGAAAGTTTTAAACGTGTTGAAGCTGTCTCAGTAACGAAGCGTGTTTCTTCATGCACCATTTTTGGAGGGGGGGGGTAGAGCCCTTTCAGGATGTCTATAACTGGCGTAAAATGTGACGTAGTTGAAAAAAGCCAGCCAAAGTCCCCAAACAATTTTCGGCTGAAAATCCATTATTTCACGAAAAATGTATAAAATTCCCCAAACAATTTTCGGCTGAAACTCCAAGTATAAAATGAATGAAAAATGTGTCAAGTACATTGAATATGCGGACATTCTCTCATTTGATGGACTTAATACACAGAAAAGATGACAGATATAATCACATAAACTAATGCCTGCTGTAAACAAAAATGGTGAAACGGGTGGATTAGCAGTGGATTTGTTTGGTGATCCCGATAATTTCATTGAAGTGGTAGTTACAGTCCAGTACGCTGCGATCCATTCGTATTTCATATATCCCCGTAACATGTAAGTGGGATGACGTAGAACGAAGCATGTATCACCTAACCTCGTGCGTCAGTGCTGTGCAGTAGGCACCGCGGTACGTTCCACATTGCACGTATTTCCTCTGACCGTGATGGTTCAGTACTTAGGGCACTTGAAACTTTACAGATTCTGCCAGATAATGCGTTGACCCCATTACACCATGAGACTGGTAGGTCGGTAGCGGTATAACTGCACCCATTCTTAAACTCGACGGTAGCTGGAGGTGAGTGGTCGACATCACGCCACGGCCGCTTTAACCCGGTGACCATGTAATGGGAGACTGGATAGGCCCGATGCGATCTGAACGTTTGGGAGAAGAGAAAAATCTGTTGCCCCTGTCGGGATTCGTACCGACGGTACAGCCCGTAGGCTAGTCGCCAACCCGGCTTCGTGTTAAGACACATGGTATGTCCGTAACTGTCAGTGCAAAACGTAATGGAAATTGTTACTGTGCAAACAATGCACGCCTATGGGGGAGACAAGCAAGAGTGCACAATTCCTGGGCGACTAATTTTTGTAAAGTGGCACCTGGTACTTAAGGGTCCGCAGTATGGAACTTGCTCCATGTAACCCATCTGGCGCCAAGAATTTTTAGGTGGCTTCCAGATCTGTGGAAAATGAGTGCACACCTCGCTGTAGAGGTACAGTCGAAAGCTAAATAAAAAGTTTTGCAACACCATCGTGTTATCTTTTAATCTGAAAAATAAAAAAAAGGCACAAAAGTTGCATATATCTCGAAGACCTATATTAATAAAAATCCAACTAGGTGCAACAGTACGCAGATATTTATTTACTGCAAAGTCACTCTACATGTTTCGGGTGTCCACCGCACCCATCTTCAGGAGTACAAAAAACTGTAACCACAGCCTCCGGTACAGGTCATTATACCGGTACAGCTACTTCCCTCCAACGTGGCCCGCTGGCCACGTTGGAGGGAAGTAGCTGCGTACTGTTGCATCTAGTTGGATTTTTATTAATATTGAGTTACGATTCACGGAACCATGAGCTTAAAAAAATCTCGAAGATCTATTTTGGTAGGCTTATTTAGCTTTGAAACCCCGCATTAAGTGACGCAGGTGTTGCTCGGATCTCAAAAGCACGGCTGTTTGTAGTTCACTGATTATTTTGTTCGGAAAAAGAAAAAAACAAATTTGCGTAATGCATTTCGTAAATAATCGAGAAACTGAACTCTAAGGTAAGCCGCAACTGACAGCCAACCTTTGGGGGGGGGGGGGGGGGGTGTTGATGGATGTATATTGTATATCTTATTAAGTCGATTCTGATCTCTACAGCCATACTCGCCTTGGGGCTGTCTTGCGCCCGGTGTTGTGGTCTTTGTCAAGAATACACACATTTTGGTATGGAATAGTACATGTTAATGGGGGCACATACAGACAGGATGTACAAAAACCTGTGTTAGTTCACTACATTTTACATAAAGACTCATCTCCTTCCTGATTGTGAACGCAGTGCATTTCAATTAGAAAGACCAACTGGTTCAGGTTATATAAATAAAGGCTGTTTATTGTGACACTCAAAATTACACGGAACACACACTGTGTGGGCAGAATACAAAGCTTCTCAGTGTTAAGACCTGACGGTACGGTACATATTTTAACCACTTGGATCTAAACGGTTTTTGATGTTAATTATTCATGAAAATTTTGTCGGTTGGTCTGTGGATTGGGTCAGCCTTCAGACAGTACGTTTGTTACATATCGTGCAGGGACATAGAATTAAGTACGTAGCTACATGAGCGAATAGTTAGAATTAGCTTGTAGAACCAACTTCCTGTGCACGAAATGTGTTCTACACACGTCGTCACTTCCGCAACATGTTTCGGCACACCGCATGTGCCAACATCAAGGAGTCTGTAGTTATTATATCGCTGCCGAATGGCCCGTTGTACAGTAGGTGGATGAATTCACGATTATGCACTCTCTCACATTCTAAAATTCCAGTTGAAACACACAAAGTGTTTAAAACACTAATTTTACAACAAGAGAAAAATGATACTCTGTCGGGCACTTCCATACTGTGGATGGTGGCTTTATAACCGTCGTTAGTTGCCAATAATTAACCAGAGATATTCTCGAAGCCCAGTGCCAGAGACCCCTTAGTGCTGTCGTGTGCGCTTTGCATGTGCTCAGTGGAAACTACGTGTGAAGCATACATTTAATGCATACAAATTTGGTTCTGCAAACTAATTATCATACGATTCACGATACCTGCAATATTAAAATAGAATGATAAGAAGTTTTTGTGGTTGGTTGACCGTGCATCTTCCTCGTGAAATGTGGAATGCCACCTGGATTCAACAAGGTAATTTTATTAATATATTCGTAGCTCGACATGTTTCGGGTACATACGCCCATCATCAGGAGCATTAGATGTTGAGTTGCAGCATATGGTTTTCTGAACCGAGTTTTTGGATGGGGGTGGGTCTTGAGAGCCGCTGCGTGGGTCGTGTGTACGGTGCGGGACCGCACGGCACCATCCGCACCTTACACACGACCCACGCAGCGGCTCTCAAGACCACCACCCATCCGACAACTCGGTGCAGAAAACCATATGCTGCAACTCAACATCTAATGCTCCTGATGATGAGTGTATGTACCCGAAACATGTCGAGCTAAGAATGTATTAATAAAAGTACCTTGTTGCATCAAGTTGGCATTCCACATTATTTCAAGAGGTTTTTAATTTTCATAATGCATTATTGTAGTTGACATCAGCCGATTTTATTATCGATTGATGGCATCGATTAACAGCCGGAAATCTAGGCAAATAATGCTTGTCGGAAACTGAGGTGCACGACAGAGTTAGGTATCCATCTAGCCCCAGTTAACCCATATGACACGTATAGAATATTGTAAGAGCTCCCCTTTCCCCCGTTTTTCACCACCCCTTTTACACGTATAGCATCCAGAAGACATACGACAGTGGGAAATGCTGCTATTGCATTGGTGAAACCCGTTCATCCCCCTCCCTCAACATTCTGTTGTTCGATAAAATATGTGCAGCTCCATTTTGTATAGTGAGGGGTAGGGAAGTACTGCTGTTGGCATCTTCCCCATGTTTTAACTCGTAATATTTCTGTTCAAGCCGGTCACGCTAGTTCGTAAGATATATAGAGATTGTGTAATGGAGGTCCCACCGTGTAAATGGCGTGGCTTCCGGCTTGTCTGTATTCAATAACACGTATTCAACATTTGCTCCATGTAATTGATTTCCTTTCTGCACGCACGCAAGCACACATACACACACGTACTCTGTGTAAAACATTTCTTTCTGAAGTTCCGTGAGCCTTGTCCACTTTACACAGGTGTAAGTGGTAGTGTTACGTTCATTACGTTGGTACAAATTGCATCTTGTTTTGTGTTCCTGTACCCAACTAACAACCAAGTCGTGGGAAAAGAAGTAAGTGAGTAATTAACGCGATTTTCATGGTGATTTATCATATAGGCTGTACGTTTGTAGTAACAAAACCAATTTTGATATCGCTCGCTCCGATCAAGATGGTAGTGGAACTTTGGGCTTTGTAACGGTGAGACGTACTGAGAGACTACTACGAGGAACGTTAGCTTTTGTGGCAGTGAAACAGTTTTTCGGGGGAAAGTGGGGGAGCATTTGTAGTAGGGGTAGATGTTAAAACAGAGTGCGCTAATGTCAGATGGCTGTGAATGAATGGTTGCGAATACGGGAGCCCGATTTCCGCAACGACGGAGTTTTGAAACTCGTGCCAAGGTAAGACAAATGCATCAGTGTGTTCTGGGATTATGCGGAAAGATAATGAATGGTGCTGTTAGTGGTGTCAGTGAGCTTACTTTGGACGTTCTAAGAACTTGTCATATAAAATGTTCATGACCTAGGGAACCTTACGTATTGGGAATCGTAGGCTGTAAAGATGATTTCTGCTGCAGGTTTGGTTAATGCCGTTGCTCAGTTTTCATTTCAAGTGTGTTCGTGGGCCCATGCATTTCCAAAGAACGGATGATTTTCATTCTGCTTGTCCGTCTGTGTGTACTAGTACTGATGAAATTAATTAACAGTAGGGATTACCGAAATGAATTGTCTTCTGATTTTTTTAGTTGATTGTAAACTAAGTCTAGGTACATATTTTCCCATAGGCCTAGTCTCTAATGCGCTGTATTTAGACTACGCCGAAATACGATGACAGAACTGGAACTTTGTCATCATAATGTCACCATTTTAGTTAATGACGTAACGGTTTTCTTCCTGGTAGGCTTTACCTATTTCATGTTCCTTGTTTTTGGAGTGTACTTATGTTATGTGTTCCCAGATCTCATTAGCCGTCGTTGTGTGAATAACATGTTCACACATGAGTATTGAAGATTTGGTTAAGTAATGTGTTGACGAACGAATGAAGTATATAAAACAAATTTTTTCCCCCTATCGAGCACAGCCTCAAATATTCTTTATTTTAACATAGCTACTTGTTTCGGTCGATAATGACCATCATCGGGCTACCAACACAAACTCTCAAAGTAGAATCCCGTGAGTTTACAACAGTTACTACAATATAAATTGTACAGAATCATAACAATTTCGTAAATTTATATTGTAATAACTGTCGTATGAAATTGCGAATTTTACAGTTTTGTAGAATTTGTGTTATATAAAACTGTTGTGAACTCATGGGATTCGGCATACTGAATGTACGTGCATTATATTTTACTTTACTTTGAGGTTTTGTGTTGGTAACCCGATGACGGTCATCAGCGACCGAAACATGCAGCTGTGTTAAAATAAAGAATATTGTGGCTGTGTTCGACGGCAAAAAAGACGTTTCGTGTCGTACATTCTACAGTCACAACGGGATGTTCTCCATTGAAAGTAGAACGAATAAAAGCTAAACCCCAGCGAATTTGGTGTCCGTGGCCATTTTTCTTCCAACCTTCTTACATTTCGGTAAAAACGTTACTTCCTCCTGTCCCCTCAACATTTTTTTTTGTGTTAAGATCCATTTTTCTCTATTTTAAATATGCCGCCATTTTTTCTCTATTTTAAATAATATGCCCCTCCGGTGAAGCAACCTGGGTCAGTGCCTCATAGTGAGAATGATCCCTTCTGTAGCGTTTCAATTGCAGCTATCCTCCAATTCGACCTCACATAACATGCATCAGAATGGGGCTCCCCGAGGTCCTCACCTGTGTGTACATATATCGAAAAAGGAGGATTGAATTAACTATACAGCCGTCATTTACAAACAAATTGAATCATTTAAACTATTCAGGTGACCGTGGGCCGCATTTTGGTCAGCCTTGCATTAGGAAACGGCATCATGGCAATAAATTAAGGAATAAAATTCAGCTAACCTACGTAGCGTTTATTCCTATACGTGTTTATGTATTAATTTCCACGATACATTAACTATTCAGCGACAACGATTAACATGGATTGAATTTTAAGGTGCAGTTCGCACCGCACTAACTCTGCGGTGCGAACTTTGAATGCTGTATGCGGAAATAATCTCTCTGTTCTGAGGAGCATACAAAACACAGGTGCACTCTGTGGCCAGGACGTCGGATTTTTGAATGGTAAAGCTGATGGTACATCAAGTAACCATTGGGCCAGATGCGAAGTAGTACGATGATTCATTGATATCAATGACAAGGACGGGTCAGATGGCCTACTTGTCATTAACCGATATTATACAATGCACTGATTTCGTTAGGAGTACCCGGAAGGTGCCCAGTTAATTTGCTACATCGGGCGTCCCTTCGACTTAAAGAGTTTGAATCTCATCCTAGAAGGCGTAATTATCAGTGCGTTCAGCAGGGTTACACGTTTCATTGTACTTTTGACAACGTTTCTAGGAATAGTTTTATTTTGTGCACAGTTTTTACGCGTTTCATAAATTTACAGAAGTTACATTGTCGACCTGACCGTGCAGTGTTTTACGTATACAGGTTTCACGCACAATCTGTGGACAGGTGTAGCATTGGAAACGACGCACTAAAATCCTGCAAGTGATCAGCAGCGTTAAAGCTGATTTAAACACATCGTTTCGTAGATGTGCTGTGTGTCCATTAGGGTCGATGTGTAAAACGACCATTAGCCACTGATGTACTGTACATTATCCTATACCGGAGGGCAGTCCTGACTTGCATTTGGGTGACGTTATTGTTTACTCTGATAAGCCCTGAGCAACTTCGTAAATTCCGGGGGAGATTCAGTTCGCTAATTGCGATGGCATCCCTCTTCCACGTTTAGCCTATAGAATGACGGTGTATCATCAGGTATGTCTGTGTCCTGGTCTGTCACTCAACCTGTCTTGTCAAGAGTTGTGGTGTGTTGATGAAAGGGTTCCATGTTTGGCTTAGTTTCAAGCCGCCTTGACGTGCAGAATTATTGGACTGCGAACTCTTGGGCAGCTCTTTCTGTTTTTGACTGTTCCGCCCGGTCCAAGGGACTGAAATGCGGACACTAAGTAGACTTATTTGACTTGGAAGTTGTACTGCTTTATTACTGCTTAGTGTCCGATTGTTGATTTGACTTGTTAGAGGAGTTAAATCATAGTACTAACTGCATGGGGGTTTTAACAACATGACGCTCCGTAAACCGGGCTTTAAGCGCTGAGCTAGTGTGGGCTTGCCCGCTTTAAATAGTGTGTTCGCAACAACATAATTTGAAAACCCAGTAGAAGCAACATATTTTGCAACAAACAAACGTGCACAGACCTTATTATAATCCGCTAACTTACATGACGCAGGGTGCCAAAAACTGACAGACTTCAGTTAAAAGATAGTGATATAATAACGAAGAATATATACGACTACAGAATGTAAATTAGGTAAATAGTAGAATATGGATAGATTTCGTTGATAGTGTACTGTAATGTCGTACAACCCCAAAATGTTGGTTTGAACATGTCATGTGCTGTAAAACCTATCACTTTCAGTGACGGATTTCGCTGAAGGTGGTTGACAGCCGAAATACGTAAACCCGTAAATACAGTCTAATTTTGTGAGATGGTAAAATGATGAAAATATTTTATTGTACGTACTCATTGACCGTTATACCTATTTATAATAATATTTATTTACTGCAGTTTGGTTGTCACCCAGTGGCAGTGGTTATTTTACATGTAAACAAAACATGAAATTGGTTACTACTAAATTTAAGTCCGGAGGGCTACATGAGAAGCATGTAGTGGCAACTTAGAATCTCGGGAACCATCTCAGCATTTGCTTTTAGGCACAGGGAAACCAAGAAAAACCTGTGTCGAGGTGGCCCGTCGCAGGACCTACCGAATACTGACTTCTAGCCAGCAGTCCGGTATCTAAAGTAAAAAACATCAATGCACTGCACAACGAAATTTACTGATATCAGTTACTAACTTCCTCTGCCTGTAGTGTCGTTAGATATTTTCCATGTCGACATAAGGTCAACTTACAAATGTTACGAGTTCGAAATTTTGTAACATTTCTTCGTTATATATTTTAATTCTGTAGACGATAATGTATTCTGATCTGTTGAACACACGTTAGGACGAAAGCACATTTTCAGAAGTGTTAAGAGCTATGATACATTATCATCCAATTAGAAATTTCGTTGGAGACTGAGATTTTGTGACAGTGGCCATAATTACAATTTTCGATACGGATCTACTTAATAATGGATAGAATAGCAGCGCGCGTCCGTTCAGGTAATAACGGCGGTTCACCGTCCAAGCCAAGCCTTTGAAATCAATAAGGCGGGACCTGGCGGTGGTTTTTAATAATCTCTGGAAGTCTGTAATAGCAACCTGTATCAGGGCAGCAGCAATGTTCTCCACAGTCAGGCATCTATAAATTTCTTATTACCTTTTTGATGCATTATTTTTATGATTACTAACTTTATTTAAAGATTCTTGTCCATTGCAGGTATTGTATAGCGGCGAATGTGATGTGATGAATAGTGAATGATTAATTGGAAAGGGTGTAGAAGGAAGTGGTCGGAACTTGATGTGAGGGTCTGTCTCAACATTTAGGTGGAGTGGCTATGGAAAGCAACGAAACGTTTTACGATAGCCGGGGGGCGTCTGGATCATCCACATGAGGAGCAACGTTCGGTCCGTAGGGCTGCTTCCAGCAGGTCTAGGCGGAATAAGCAGTATGTGTCACCCTGTAATGTACATAGGTGTTTCAGAAAGTAAGGTTCCCTATTTTTTTGCCACCAAAATACTTCACATAATAAGATGCCTCTTTCTACAATTATTACTTACTTCATTCACGATTTTTTCACGTAGTC
>Ga0123357_10012462_pt1 | contig 10972 bp, 11 predicted proteins | sample TergutEmb28metaG_FD_89873 | JGI IMG/M metagenome (GOLD analysis project Ga0123357, IMG submission 89873) | Embiratermes neotenicus P4 segment gut microbial communities from Petit-Saut dam, French Guiana - Emb289 P4 | ecosystem: Host-associated > Arthropoda: Insects > Digestive system > Gut ... | reverse complement strand
GCTGTAGTGTTGATTGGGCCATAATTTTTCGCTGCGTCACATTGTAGCAATGTCATCAAGAACGGTCTGGAGCCGGGCCGCGTCCATGTCCGGCTCCGCTCCAAGTAGTTTCACCAGGGCGCTTATCCGTCTGCGGAGTACGGCAAGGGTTTCGGTAAAAGCGGCATTTACCGTCGCCTCGCCACCTTGCGCTTTGGCCGGGTCAGGCATTCCCCAATGGCTTCGGACGACTTTGCCGAAATACAGAGGGCAGGCTTCACCCGCCGCGTCTGCACACAGGGTTATTACCGCATCCGGCTTTTCCGGCAGATTGTCCCATGATTTACTGAACAAGCCTTCCGTGGCGATCCTGGCCTCCTTGAGTACGGCCAGGGCGCGGGGGTGTACAAAACCGGCGGGCTTGCTGCCCGCGCTTTGCGCGGTTACGCCAGCCGGGGCCATAGACTTGAAAAGCGCCTCCGCAATAATGGAGCGGCAGGAATTACCCGTACACAAAAAAAGGATGTTCATAAGCGTCCCTATTTCCTGGTTTCAATGAACAGACTGACAACGTAATCAGTCATTTCTTCACCTTGTCCGTTCACAAGCGGATGGCGCTTGCTTCTTTTTGTTCCTTGATCCGTCATAAACTTAACAGCTTATCACCTATAACATCCTCGGCACTCCATTTGATAACGGCGAAGTTGCCATGCGATATTTCGTCAACCTTGTTTATCCATTCGATTTCATGGTTCGCTTTCGCTTTAAGGAGCGGACTGGCGGTTTCAGTCGCACACAAGGATGAATTGATAATCCACCATTTCGTGGCAATCCCGGCGCGGTGCAAATCTTCTTCTAACCGCATGGCCTCAAAGACCGGCGTGGTTTCCGCGAGGGTCACGATGACAACGGAGGTTTCCTCGGCGTTGCGAAGCCGGGGCAACAGTTTTTTTACAGATTCGGGAATGTCGCCCTGTGTGCGCTTAACCTCCTTATGATAGCTCTGTGTGGCATCAAGGAGTAAAAGCGTGTGGCCGGTGGGAGCGGTGTCAATCACGACTACTTCATGTTCGGCTTTTTCCACAACTTCGGCAAAGGCGCGGAATACGGCAATCTCCTGTGTGCAAGGCGAGCGTAAATCCTCCTCCACATAGGCGACATCATCATCAGACATTGTTTCTTTTGCTTTAGCGATAACCTCGTCCTGATACCGCTTTAATTCCGCTTTTTCATCAATATGGCTCATTGTGACGCCGCTGTTTTCGTTCATCACGAATTTCAAATGGGCGGCTGGGTCAGTGGTCGTCAGATGTACCTTTTTCCCTTTGGCGGACAACCCAAGAGCGATAGCGGCGGCAACGGAGGTTTTCCCAACGCCGCCTTTGCCCATCGTAAAAATGACCTTTTTGCCGGTGTTATGCAAATCACCAATGACAGCGCCGATTTTTGGCAGATTTACTGTTTTGAGTTCTTCAACCTTGCCGCCTAGATTGTCTTTCACAAGCAGACTCCGCACATTCTCCAAGCCTGTGACGTTATACGCGCGGAGCGGTACAGCATAAACGCTCAAACCTTTCAGGTCAGCCGGAAGTTCGGCAAGCGCCTTTTGCTGCTTATGATAGAGACTTTCAGAGATTGTATCGTCAAAGGAAGACAATACACCGTTGAATACCAAAAGCTGGTTGTGAACACCCAGGTCGGCGAGTTCCTTTGACGCGCGTTCCGCCTCTTGAATGGGCGTACTTTCTGGACGCGATACAAGGACAAGCGTTGTCAATTTTTCATCCGCCAATGTCTTCACGGCCTTCTTGTAGATTTCCTTCTTACTCTCCAGCCCGGCAAGCTGGCCTAAGCAAGAAGCGCCGTGTGTGCTTTCGCTGATAAAATTGCTCCATGCGGACGGGAGCTGCAACATTCTCAGAGTGTGGCCGGTAGGCGCGGTGTCAAAAATGATGTGGTCATATTCGGTCTGCGCCTTTTCGTCTGTGATAAAAGCGGAAAACTCATTGAATGCGGCAATTTCGACCGTACAGGAGCCGGAAAGCTGCTCTTCCATATTGTTAATGACCGATTCCGGCAACTTGCCGCGATAGGGCGCGACCACGCTTTCCCGGTATTCAGCCGCTGATTGCATCGGATCGAGGTTGGCAACCACAAGCCCCGGTACGCCGTCAATCGGCGTACCCTTGTTGGAGAGATCGGTATTGAAAACATCCTGCAAATTGGAGGCGGGATCGGTGCTGATGAGCAGTATTTTTTTACCGCTATCGGCAAGCATGACTGCTGTGGCGCAGGCGATGGAGGTTTTGCCCACCCCGCCCTTGCCTGTGAAAAACAGATATTTCGTGAGCTTGACTTCACTTAAATTAAACTTTTTCATGAACAACACCCCTTATCGCCACAACCACAGCCACCTTGCGCCTTTATTTCCCCGCCGAGGTAGTTTTCGGGGATACCAAGCCATATCATAATCTCGGCGTTGACCGGATATTTTTTCGTCTTGACGATTTTACCGTCAAGCACTGTCGCCGGGAGATTATCCACGCCGCCGTCTCCGTTAATCAGCTTGTTGATCTCGGTGTCATTGATAAACTCCTGTGGGAAGTTGTTCAGGTTATACCGTTTGACGGTGATCCCGTGCTTTTTCAAATTGTTGATGACCGTGGAAATGCGGATAAGTTCCGGGTCAACGCCGACACCGCAGATTCCGGTTTCACAACACAGGGCGGGTTCATAAATGGACAATGTTTTCATGGAAGAATCACTCCTCAAAGTATTGGTGGATTGTGTATCGTCGCAGGAACAACCGCTGTCACAGCGGCTACTTTTGCCCGCAAAGAACCGCTTGAGATTTTCCGGCAGCACATAGGGTTTTTGCTCCGCCTGCATCTTCTCCCCGTAGAGAACGTGCAAAATGCCATCAATAATCATTGCCGTGGGCGGCTGTTCATAATCCTTGCCTTCATAGACGAACACCCGGCAATCTGTACTACATCCGCTCAACGTGCCGCAGTCAGCGCAGTCGCTCTCTTTTAATTCCGTGCAAATATCCACATCGTTGACGCGGATGGTCGGCGAACTGACAAAATGGTATTGCTCAGCAAGTTCCCTCGTTGCGATATTGACCGAGTTCAATTTCACCTGATAGCCAAGCATAGCAGACACGCCGGACAGGATTTTAAGCGCTTCTTTAAGCGTCTCATCGGTTGCCATACACCGTTCACAGGTATTCAAGTCGAGATACAGGAAGTCAATATTGAGGGACTTTTTACACTTTTTCTCGTCAGTCATTCTTTCCTCGAACGAACCACCGCAGCCGGAATCTGATTTATTGTTTATTTTCAAATTTGGTGGCGACCAGTCGGTATTGTCGCCAAAGTATGTGATGGAACCTGTTGGACAAAGGTTGCCGCATCCGTGACATTTGTCGATACATCCTTCCGTATGTATGACAACAGGCTTTCTTTTGTCGTAAACGCCATATTTACAGAACGCCATACATTTTCCACATTCATCGCATGTCTCTTCGTTAATGATTGGGTACCAATTTTTTGTCATACCAATTTCCTTTCATGGTTTATTTTTCAATCTCAATTCATGACGTCTTGCTTCCTCACATTTCTTGCTATAAAAAAATGCGTAGAATTGCCCAGACGCCGTATTTTTTGCTTTCCTGGTTCATCATGGGATTGATTCATTCATTTATTCGGATGGAAACATTATTAAGAAATAGAATTCGACAGGAAGAGATTCAGGAGGCGTTGTGAATCCTTGGGTATTTTTGAGGCCCCCTTGTCTATAACGCCATTCCCCCTAACGGCAGCAGCCACCCACGGGGCGGTCACAAACCGTTTGGTTTTGTGGTATTGGTTGGCAGTCACCGTGTACGTATTTTTTGACGATTTCCTCGGCTACTTTCTGGGCAAGCGAGTTGAAATCATCGTCAGAGACCTCATCAATGCCAAATGGCAGTTTCACATCATGCAAGCTATCCGCATTGATTACTATCGGAGTGATTTCGGTCAGGACGCCTTTCATCATTCTTGATGAGCAATTTACGAAACAGCCCTCAATGGCAATTATCTTGCGTGATGTCCGTACCAAATTCCTCTGACCGGTGTCTTTGGTGAAAGCACCACCCAAACAAATTCTTACTGTGGTTTCCTTCGCCATTTTGTGGGCAATCAGATTAGCGGCTCTGCGAGAAACCTCTCCTCTGGAACACCCTCCCTCACAGGACATAACAGCGATCTTGGTCGGAGTGGTTAAATGGCTTTTTGCGTAGTCCTCGCAATAACTGCAAGACTCGTCAATCTTTTCGATTTTTATCTCTTCGTACATGATCTTATCTCCTAATAATTTTGTGGAGCCTCAAAAAATACCCAAGGGTTCATAACGCTTCTTGATTTGTGTTTTGTTAGGAATTTCAAGGGAGATAGACATGATTTTGCCCTTCCTTGTTTACACTTATCGCCTAGCTATCTCGTCCAGCGTTTTTTGAAATTTCTGCCCACCAGCCTCGATTACCCTGAAAAGGAACTGAGACAGAGCGGCCCTTCCCCAATGGTTTCGGACGCCTTTGCCGGAATACAAAGGGCAGGCTTCTCCCACCGCGTCGGCACACAGGGTTATCGCCGCATCCGGCTTTTCCGACGAACTGGCCCATGACTTACTGGAAAGCCTTCCGTAGAAATTCCGGCTTCTTTGAGCATGGCCGGGCGTGGGGGTGCATAAAAGACGGGGTTACTGCCCGCGTTTTGTACGGGCACTCCAGCCGGGGTAACGAACCTGAAAAGCACCTCCGCAATAATGGAGCGGCAGGAATTGCCAAAAAGTATGCTCATAAGTATCCCTATTTCCTAGCTTCAATGGACAGACTGATCACGTATTGGCCCGAAATTGTATATTTAACATTTTGAATTTTCATAGAATTATTGCATCAGCTCATTGAAACCGCTCCTTGCTAATTGGGCTATAATATGAAATTTCATGAAATTTTGATATGTTCGCTAAAAAAATTTTCCCGCTATTTCTTCTCCACAGAACCGCACTCCGGCAACACCGCAGGAGAAACAGAGCTTGCGGCGCGATAGGCTTGGCATTGTTCAGGATGCCCAGAACAACACTCTGCTGTCAGGTACGCTATGGTATCCAGCATAACAGGGATATTCGCCCTGTAGCGCAAAAACCTGCCTTCTTTTTCCATTGTGATGAGTCCAGCGTGGAGTAGCGCCTTCAAATGAAACGATAGATTTGTATTCGTTACATGAAGGCATTTTGCGATTTCACCAGCCACCAGACCATCCGACGCATATTTGACGAACAATCGGAACAAATCCAGGCGCACATCGGAGGAAAGAGCTTCAAAGATGGTGGTAGCTTGTTTAGTTTCCATAATTCAATATTTCATCATTTCTTGAATTGTGTCAATAAAAAAGTAAGATATATTTTCTCCCGCTGACTCAGCGGGCTTTACCGCCTTTCGGCAGCAATACGGCATGAAGGCCTTGGCCTTGCTGATGGAAGATCTGGATTGCATAGATCTGGACAAGCAGAACTGGCAGCATCCACAAGATGGAGACATTGAGCGAGTTGATATTAGTCGTCAATTCAACATCAATTGAATAATTTCAAGGAAACCAGTCAATAAATCTCTAACTCCGTACCCGCCTTTCTGGTTGGCACTTACTGATTTTTTCCATCCCTATGGCCGAGACCGTCCGAAACTGGCCGCTGCAAGCCCTTCCTATTGTTGGTATATTGCTTGGTATATTATATTAAAAAATATTTTTAATATAATAAAAATAATATTTTATATATTATTTCTAATATGGGCAGGACAGATGGAGTAGGCCCACGCCTCTCCATGCCCTGCCCTGCGGGGCTGGCTTATTCACTCCGCTCAACGCAAAGCACAAGGCAAAACACATGAAGATCGTCATTGCGCTGGTACTGGTCATGATCTTTTTCACCTTGCCAGTGAGGGCCGAGGATGCGCCTGTCCGGGACAGTGGGATTGTTCCCAAACTCTTGCATAAACTCGTCAATAATCAGGGCGTATGGTAAAATTGCTAGGATTCGACCTCCATCCCATGCTGCGCCATGCTTTCTGGTCCGCCAAGGGTCTTCACCTCGCTGGGAGCACAGGGCAGAAACAAATGTGATATAGATGTAGAGGTCTCAAAAGATAGAAATGGGAAGCCAGAGGATAAGAAAGGAAAATTTTTGGAAATGAGGCGGAAGAAATCCATGACTGGACGACTGCGCTTTTTGCTGGATACGAATATCCTGATTCCGCTTCAGGATTCATCCCGTGTGCTCGGAAACAGCCTGGCGACTTTTGTCCGTCTGGCTCAGAAAAACGGACATCAATTGATGATTCACCCCGCCAGTATTGAGGACCTTAATCGAGATACTGACGAAGAACGGCGTACCCGGACGTTACAGAGAATCCTTCAGTACCCCAGATTGCAAGATCTTGCCCCGTGTGAATGGAACACACCGGACACCAATCCCAATGAGGCCTGTGACAATTCGCTCTTGTATGCTCTTTTTTGTGATGCCGCCCATGCCCTGGTTACTGAAGATCGGGGAATTCATACAAAGGCGCGGCAACATGGGCTTGAAAATAGAGTCTACTTTATCCAGACAGCGGAAGACTGGCTCAGGCGTCTTCATGAAACTCGGCAAGTTATTTTGCCGAACATTCAAAATGTTCCGTTGCATAACCTTACCCCAGAACTTTCAATGGATTTTTTTGACAGCCTGCGGGAAGGATACGTTGGGTTTGATGATTGGTTCCGCGCCAAAGCCGAGAGGGGCGTGAAGCATGGGTATACCGGGAGAACGGCATACTGTCCGCTATTTGTATTTATCAAATACAGGCCGATGAAACAGTGAACGATGCTCGTGATGTTTTGCTAGGGGCGGCGCTGAAACTCTGCACATTCAAAGTAGGGGAAACTGTTCGGGGAAGAAAAGTAGGGGAACTTTTTCTGAAAGCCGCCTTTCGCTATGCTACGGAGAATAATTGTGAGAATATTTTTATCACGGCTCATCCAGAACGGCAGGATTTTCTTATTTGCCTCTTGAAGGATTTTGGATTTGAAGAGCATGGTGGGTATCAAAGCGATACGGTACTGATCAAACAGCACCCCAAAACTCCACCACCAGAAAATGGCATTGAACCGGTTGAATACCTCCGGACCTTCTTTCCGCACTATCGTTCTGATTCAGCGGTGTCTAAATTCCTTGTCCCCATCCGGCCGAGTTATCATAAAATTTTATTCCCGGATTGTCAGCGACAGAGGGAACTGTTTCCATCAGGTGGTCAAACCGGGCATGTTGGCAATGCCATCAAGCTGGCGTATTTGTGTCATGCGCAGATAAATTCGATTCAACCAGGTAGCATTCTTTTGTTTTACCGGACAAAAGATGCAATGGCCGTAACCTCATTGGGAGTGGTTGAGCAATTTCAAGCGTCCGATAATGGAGCACAAATTGCCGGTTTAGTCAGCCGCCGCACGGTTTACAGCATTGAGGAAATTGAGGACCTATCGAAAAAAACAACTAAGGTTATCCTTTTTCGTCTTGTTGCCCATTTGCCCAAATTTGTTTCATATGACCGACTCAAAAACGATGGTGTTATTACAGGACCAATTCAATCCATTTGCAAGGTTTCCGATGTCGCATTCGCAAAAGTCCTCTTCGCAGCCCGGCAATAAGGCTGTCTTGCTTTCCATTAGACCGAAGTATGCCGACTTAATTCTTGCGGGCTCTAAGCGTGTTGAATTCCGCCGCGTCTGGGCGGCGCGAGATGTCCGCAGAATTGTTCTTTATTCTAGCGCACCAGTACGAAAGATTGTCGGTTTGGCAGAAATTGAGAATGTGCTTATTGCTTCCCCTTCATCGTTGTGGAAAACCTGTGTCGAAAAGGGCGGAGGATTGACCCGGCGGGAGCTACGCGCATATTTCGCGGGTAAACTCAAAGGATTCGCTGTGTTGCTGAAGGGCGTTACTCCAGCCCCAGAATATGTGAATCCATCAGAAATTATCAATGATTTTAAACCACCACAATCTTTCAGGTATCTGAAGGCAGATGAATATGCGAAACTTGAGCAAACATTGTTGGCGTACCAGAGAGGAAAATGCGATATTTTCCAGTTTCCGACCATCGTATCTGCTTCAACGGGAACGATAGCAAAGCTCTATTGAGTCAACACATTCACTGATACTGCGTTTAATATCGCTCTCCCAAAACCGCAAAACTACCCAGCCGTCAGCTTCAAGTTTTCGTGTGTTTTCGACATCGCGCTTCATATTTCCTAAAATTTTATTGCGCCAATACTCCGAATAATTTTCTAATTCCGCTTCAAGAGATGGAAGACCTCGAATCGCCCAATTATGGCCGTGCCAAAAATCACCGTCACAAAACACAGCAATTTTTGCCTTCGTAAAAACGATATCTGGTTTTCCGGGCAACGACTTATGGTGAAGGCGAAAGCGTAATCCTCTATGCCATAAGCCTTTTCGTAAAAGCATTTCTGGCTTGGTATCGTTTGAATGAATAGCCGCCATGATTTTTCGTGTTACTTCAGGGATTCTCGGCATATCACTAACTCTGCGTATTCAAGGATTCAGAGTCTAATTCATCCTGTCAACAAACAAGCTATGCGACGGCTTCCAATCTTTTGCGTGTTCATCGGCCTTTTCGAGCCAACGGGCAATACGTTTTTCGGGAACAATGCTTTCTCCCCAATACTCCATAAACAAAGCGTCATCCATTCCTAAAGCTGCCTCGCGCATCTCCGCTTCAATTAACTTCAACGCCCGTTCTATATAGATGCCACCGTCGTCGTCATTTTGAGGGTTGGCAACGCTGCCAGCCGAAAATAAATCCCGCGCTTGATGACATAAAACACCATGATATGTCAGCAGGTATAGAACCATATCATCGTACTTGTTTCGTGAGCGTCCAGACGCTACTATCTTGGGGCAAAGCAACGCAGCCTCAGCGCGTAGTCTTGTCTTTTCTTTGATGGTAAGATTTGTGTATAACCGCGCTTGAATAGGAACAGTATGCTCATCTGTTTCTCTATCTTCAATCCACCAGAGCCGGCCATCCGGATGAATTTTTCTAGCATAAGCCCGAATATATTTCATTTTCTCTTGCATTTTGAGCTTACGAAAATCATCGTATCTAATTCCCATTTCTTCAAAGAGCGATTGCTTTACTGTTGTGCCTTCTGCTGGTAACTCTACCTCGAAACGCGGAACATGCGATGTGCGAACATGAATCACGCTTTGTTCATAATCGCCCCAACGAACGTCTGGAGTGCCACCCATTTTCCCGAAAATGATGTATATATGCTTGACTGTTTCAATTCGTTGCGTTTCTAATACGCTGTTAGCCACACTCCGCCAAGTGTCATTCATAGTGAACTTTACCTCGACTCCAAATTCTCCCATAGCGATGTCGGGAAATGCCTGTGGATGAGGTGTAAAGTCTATAGTAAAAGAAATGTTGTCCCGCGTCAGTTCATCTAAAACTTCGCGTACACGGCTCTCAAATTGTGTGGATGATTTGAAACCTGATGTCCGGGCTTCATTCGTCAATATCACGCAGCATTTATCTAATATTGCTTCAAAATCTTCCTTTGTCATAAACATTTTCCATCAATAATAGATTCGACGGCTTTCGCTACATGCCACGCCAAAACTGGTGGAACCGCATTTCCTATTTGCCGTTCGGTTTCGCGTAGTTTTGTTGGAAATCGAAAACTATCTGGAAACGATTGAATTCGCGCCGCCTCTCTCATGGAAATTCGTCTTGGCAACGAATAGTGGAACTGGATGTTGCCGTGGCATTCGGCCCGTATCGTGTATCCCGGTCTATCAGCTTTTAAATGTCGGTTACCCTGCTCTCCGCTGACGTTAGCCAAGCTCCATACATGCGAAAACTCTTTGTCTTCGGCCAAAGTTTCAAGATCTCCAATAGCCTGCTTTGCAGTAATCGATGCCCTGTTTTTAGGGGCAGGCGGTATAAATTTCGGAATATTGCTTCTTGTTCCAACAATAAAAACACGTTCACGAGTTTGCGGAACACCGTACTCAGAAGCGAGATATGGTTGATAATGGATATTATAGTTTAACTCTCTAAAATCATACAATATTTTTTTAAGAGAATTTGCGTTTTGTTTCAACAACAAACCGCCAACATTTTCAGCGACAAAAACTTTAGGCTGAATACGTCGAACAGCCTCAACTATAGCCGTATATAAGCTGCTTCTCTTTCCTTTGATTCCAAGCATTTTTCCATTGATTGAAATATCTTGGCATGGGAACCCACCAATGACAACATCGGCATGTTTAGGTAATGTCTCCATCACGTCATTTATGTCACCTTCTATTATGTGATTTCCAATATTCATTTTGTATGTAGCACATGCAGCAGGATTTATTTCATTTGCCCAAATAATATTAAAGCGTGTTTTATTGAAGTTCTCTCCTAAAAAATTAAAACCACCGAGAAAGCCTAAATCCATACCACCACACCCTGAAAACAGAGAAACAACGGTAATCGGCTTTTTTATGTCCCTTTTTTTCACTGTTATGTCCCTTTTTTTCACTGGATACGCTTCTTCACTGTCAACAACCCAATTACGTCCGATTTTATACCCAGTTCTAAATGCACCACGCTCAGCCATACGGCGAAGCGTATCGCCGCTTTTACCATGTATCTGGGCGTACTCCGATAGAGATATTAGCATTGGTATTCTCCGTGAAGGAAACACGTCTAACAGGCCGTTGACTTTGCCGGTGGTGGCTGACTTCGAAAGTCTTATGCACGATATCGTGCTTAAATTCAAGTCCAAATTGTCCACTGTGGCCCTGTGAAATTGCGGGTATCAGTGCGGGTAAAATATTTTCAAAAATATTTTTTATCTAATAATTTTATAAAATTATTGTGATTCAGCCGCCCTGAACAAGGACG
>Ga0123357_10012461_pt1 | contig 10972 bp, 5 predicted proteins | sample TergutEmb28metaG_FD_89873 | JGI IMG/M metagenome (GOLD analysis project Ga0123357, IMG submission 89873) | Embiratermes neotenicus P4 segment gut microbial communities from Petit-Saut dam, French Guiana - Emb289 P4 | ecosystem: Host-associated > Arthropoda: Insects > Digestive system > Gut ... | reverse complement strand
TTGAGACATTGTCAATAATCAACATCCATAATTGACAATAAACCATCTATATTGTTGCATCTTGTTGGTTTTCTTTCCTCACGCTTTACTCACGATGCACGGTCACAGGAACATAAAGCTTGTAGAATATTATTCATATTGTCCTTCAACCGATCGAAGTATGTCATACAACGCCCGTATTGGCTATATATAGCACATAAATCGGCTCTCTGCGTTGGAAGTGCTGTTTCCAGCTGTTTTCACTGTGTATCTGGTAGAAAAAAACAGGCAAAATAATTCAACAATAAACATGATTCTCAAGAGGAAATAACTATGAATTTATTTTACATCAGAACATTATACAACATAATAACCAACTTATTCAGCATGCAAATGCCAAGTTCATCACGTACAATGTACAATAATACAAGTGACTAGTGTTTGGTACTGTAGTTTTCTGTACACAAATATGAAACCTGGTGGATGAGGGTTGTTGTAGATAAACGCCCATAATAAGTGGCTTACTAACCTGTACAAAGCCACAGGACATGACAAAGAATTGATAAAACACATCATACATTTCGTTCTGTATTGTATTTTAAGAAATGGAATTTTCTGGCATTATTTAAAGAAATGTTAATTTTATTTATAATATATCGTGTGGTAATTATAATTTATTTAATACAATCACTGTAGTAAGTAATTTGACTGACATAAATATTATTATTTATATTTATTTTTATTAATATGCTTCAATCATTCCCTGATTATGGAAAAGCACCGTAAATAATAACTCTGTCAACTTAGTACTACAATGGTTAAATTAAATAAATCGCATTTTTAACAAAATCCAATTCGTTGATCATAAAGTCAAATGATTCACATTCAACAAAGCATGAATCTAAGTAAAATCCACAGAAATCACATTTTACGTGAAATAAGATATTAAGTTTATGTCATAACGGTAGATTTTATTCCTGCCGACTTAATTACGTTAACGCTCCACCAGTATTAATTATCTGTTAAGCCTTCTAATTCAATCAAGTAAAATTTATAAGCAGAGTATCTAAAGCCCAGTCCTTACTTTCATATATGAGCCTTGAGCGTCTCACGGCAGTGATTATGAAAATTACGGTCTTCTAAGAGGTGACACATTGCGTTTGGGTAGATAAGTACCGGTACATATCTACGACACTATACGGCATAAACCACCCCCCCCCCCTCAAAAAAAAGTTATGATTTTGAATAGATCATCATTATAAATCAAGTACTTTCGAGCTATTCAACTTCATCTTAACTTGATATGATGAATTGTATGTATGTATGTCTGTATGTATGTATGTATGTATGTGTGTATGTATGTATGTAGGCAGGTATGTATGTATGTATGTGTGTATGTATGTATGTACGTATGTATGCATGCATGTATGTATGTATGTGTGTGTATGTACGTAAGTATGCACGTATGTATGTATGGATGTATATGTATGTACGTGTGTGTGTATGCATTCATACACATAAGCTTTTAAATATATATGAATACATGAAATTCCGTCACTTGTATTAGCTCTATTCGCACTGAGTTAAATTAAGGCAATAACAAAGTTTTTAAAAGTGATATTCCTGTTAAATGGAACTTCATAAACATGTGTTTACAATTAATTTGACAGAATAACGAAGAATTTGTTACACATAGACTGAAAATCGTAAGAATTGTTCTCCTACAGGAATACGGTTTACGCATTTTAAACAGGAACGTATTTTCATTACAATATACAAAATAAATCTGTATCACAAATGAAAATAATTTTCAAGTTTTCCAAAACACAATATTATCTCTTTTGCACTGTGCGTTTATACCGTCTTTTTAAGGAAGGCCATGTTTAATCTAAATATGATTACACAATATTAAAAATAACAAATTTTGCCCCAGATGCCTACTTTTTAAATAAACACGTATGTATCTTCAATTAAACATAATTATTCCGCATATTATACTGATTTCAAATTTTGAAATGTTTACAGTAAATATGTAACAGTTTCCTACGTGATGTACGCACTGTACCTAAGGAGAAATTCCTTTATTCCAAACACTAGCCTTTGGTACGAAATGACGAAGAAACTGCAGTACGTAATTATCACAAAATTAGATTTAACGATGCACTTTAATATTCTAGTAACTTGAGATGTCAAAATCTAAGTCACTTAATAGACATGATACTGTAACGTCTTACTCTATAAACGCACAGGCTTCAATATCGTTGATTTGCAAGCACACGTCAGGTTAAATACATGCGGGGATATAAAACAAAATTGACTTCACTATAACTTGAAAAATTATTTCTAAAATACGTTCTCAGAAACATTAAACGCATTATAAATATTTATATTCGTCGACAGGGTCACATGAGATTCAAACATGTACACATTACTTTTAAGGTAGGCCTATATTATACGTATCATTACAATCTTAGAGCGGTGTTTATTATACATACCACCTGCCTTTATACTCGTACGAAGAGGCTGCACTGTTTTAATGGCCTTCTTATGAGTCGCGTAATAAATGATTATTTCCCCCAACATCAATAACTTGTTTGCCTTTTTTGATAGAGAGTGTGTTGTAGATAGGAATTATTATTTACTTGGATCAGTGGCCAAATGATTGAAAGCATTTAACATTTTTTACATTTGAAATAAAAGGCTGTAAATATAACTGTTACTGGTTTATAGTTAAAAGTACATGTTTACTGAAAACAGCACAAAACTAGACAGGTGGGATCACATTCCCCAACGCACTGAAAGAGTTGGAACCGCGTAAGATACATGACACCCACGAAATAGGTAGTTGAGTTTACACATGGTATGGAAGAAGATTAGTTCCGATACTGTAAAAAAGGTGTCAACAGAAAGTTTGCTTGCTGAACATGACAAGAGATGGAGACTCCAGGAAGAATTACTGCTGGCCGTATTTGTAATTTGCTGATATAAGTTAATTTCCTCCACGAAAGGGCTAATTTATGGCGTAATTTATACTTCCGTTTCCTGTCATAAATTTTATAAATACTTATTTTCATAATGTAGGAAACTCGATGTAAAATTGGTGTCCGCAAAGTACCCCACATCGCAATAAATAACACATATTTTCAAGGATAAATTCGAAGCTAAATGAAAGCGTATGAAGATTCTGCTTCCAAATTAAGAGTATAGTACATCTATCGTTTTCTGGTGTATCAAGAAACTAAGCGGCATTCGTAAACACACACTCCATAACATAAATTTCCTAAAATTTAGAAACAGTCTTCAAAGAAACTACAAGATCTGGAATTAAGATATCTGGCTAATGCAAATCTGGGATTCCTCTCTGTGTGATTATTTGTAAGGTCATAATATTATTAAAAATTGGAGGGTGAGTACCTGAAATGAAGAAAATTTCGCTATATTACATCTCAAGAAGAAAGAAGCACAGGAAAGAACACTGAACTTATTTTAGCAGATATATATTGCAGCTGTTGAGTTATCAACGGTGTTATGATTTTCAAGGCACGCATAATTTATGTTCTAAAATTCAGTGCACATATTTATGAGCTTGGTGACCACGACTGTAGCCGCAGCAGCAGCAGCTGTATACCAAAAGTTCCATCAAAGTAGGGATCAACTGTGGAATTACTATAACTTCAACCAACAAATGTGCTAATTTGTATTAGATTTACAATAACACCACAATCACACTAACTCCTAGATGTTTCGGGCCTTACTGGCCCAACATCAGGAAGTACAATAGTTGTATAAAGTGACTGCAACAATTCCATATAACTACTGTAATCCCAGATTATGGCAAATAAAGCCCGAAATATGTAGGAGTTAGTGTTCTTGTGAATCTAATACAAGTGGTAAATTGTTGGTTGTAGTATTAGTTATTGAATTCTAATGCAAGGAACGGAAAATGTGCAACTGTGGAACGTCAAACTTTTTTGCACTTACCCCCAGAAGATAAAATTCCTCTAATAATTCTCGGTACACTACACAAGTCACAATGACTTCGGAAAAGAGTAAGTAGTAGAAAAAGTTGTTTGGATAAAGAACAACGACATGGACTGATTTTGGAACTGTTTCTTGCACTTGCAGTCAATTGATGTGCAGTGATGGTCCCAAAATTCTAATTTCTGTCGGTTAATTTGTCTGGAGAGATAGTTTCTTCGTCAGTAAATGATCAAGGTTTGAAAGAGCGACTCTTAAAAATGACGAACGAATTTCTTTGCCTTGGGCTGGCAGTCCGTGCAACAATTTGTTAATTTACCCCCAAATAACAAACTGATTTGCAGAAATTTTGCGCTGCCAATTCTGGCATGCTTATTTAACAGGCAGCTTGTTTATCGATTTTTCTGACTGCGAACAGAAGCCGTTCGAAATTACATGGGTGCTGATAAGTCCTTAGTCCGACCAGGAAGGAAACAAGCTAATGTTTCTGTCAGAAAGGCGTGAAATTCCTTCGGCGCCTTGCCTTGCAAGGGGGGGGGGACTGATGACAGCTCGTGCCTCGATGTTGTTTAAATCGCGCGCGTCCCTAACATGCTCCCGACCATGTTTCCTTCCTGGTCGGGCTAAGGACTTATCAGCACTCCGGTAATTCGCCTTAGTTACAATAACTCGTTGTTTGCCCAGGCTTTTCCCTCAAGTAGCACAATTTCAAAACGATATTATCACGCCAAGCAAATACGTTTATTTTCCGTACCTGTGCTTTTCACTTCATGATTAATACTACATTAAAATCTTTTACACTTTGCACACCTTATTTCAAAGTATTCATTATTCTAGACACAAATCGACTCGTACCTGCCGACCGATGTCCTTGAATTAACATTCCCAACGTAACAAATTAATTTCATGTCACAGAGTGTTTCTTGAAAAGCGATTCTATGTCACCTTGTCAGGAAGCTTAACCATTTTAAATACGTAAATACCGTGAACGATCTGAATTATATTTAACGATGTATTTTGTATTGCGCACTGAACATAATCCATCCTGGTCATAAAATCGAGTAAAGTTAATACAATACAGGGAAGTAATCGCGGTTTGTTTTGACATCCATGCAAACTCATAAAAGAACTCTAAAGATGGAACGCAGATTTCTTTTTTAATTTTAAAACTTATGGTACATAAAGTAACCGCTGGATTTGAATGGGTGAATGAAGGCAGAAGATTCGTTACCGTGCTATTTACAGCCGGACAGAGACTGCCAACGCTTTCTGATAATGTATTACAAGATATAGAGAAGAAATATCCCACAGGTGCGTCGGGCTACTTCGGAAAGCAGTGCGATATAACGCAACCTAACAAACACTGCAGTTAACCGTATTTATGTAAAAGTTTACAGCAGTATATTTAAACCCATTTTAAGTGGCCACATGGATTTTTATACCGTTAGATGTCATTTAGTTAGTTCGTAATAAATACCGCATTCTAAGTCGTTATAATTGTATGCCAACAGAGAAAGGGGCAGTCTCTAAACATGCCTGTTAATGTACCTGAAAGCTTAATGTTTACAAAGAATAGTGTGTCTAAAAAATTATTTACCGTGTGCTCTACCATAATCCCATTCGTAAAAGTGGCTTAACAGAGACCCTCTTATTAAGTCAGTTTCAATAGTTCCTTAGTTCTTAAACAAAACAATTTTTTTTTTCAATCTCTGCCATGTACTGGAATGTTGGATCACTTCGAGCAACAGCCCTTTGTTGGAGAGTGGAAATCACTTATGCCAGATAGTTTAAACTTACGGAACTCAATACTTCGCCCAGACAGAACATTTCTTTTTTTTTTCAGTTGGTTCTCAGAGGAAACAGCAACTTCTCCACTTCATCATTAGCTGAATTAACTTCACAGTAGATATCTGGTGTGTTTTCTTTGTCGTGTGGATCAAATTTTATACATTATCGTAATTAGCCTTGTCTGTTAATAAGGTAAATCAAGGGGCGATAATTAGATCAAAAGAAGACGTTATCCACACACACACACACACACACACACACACACACACACACACACACACACTGCTATCGACCGAGCTTAAAACACAGGAGTATATATCGTTACTTGTAAAGCTCACAAATCTGGCTTCGTTACAAGATGTTTGAACTGAATTCTTCCTGCAATATAGGACCCACTTTCTCGTTTCCATTGACGAATCCATCCGCGGTATTTTACACACATCGAAATTCTGACAAAGAGAACTCGGTAAACACTTGACACTCATACTAACTATTCACATAATAATATGCGAGTCCAACAGTTATTAATAATGTACGTTAAGATACACTGCCCTGGGCATGAAAGCGGCACACATAACATTCTGCTATTAAGATAGGCTAAAATGAGTTGAAAATTTATTTCAAATGTGACAGTACTCCATCCTGAATAGTCTTCTTAAGTTTCTTAGGGTATATAACCTCTGAGAGGGCATTTGGAGACAATGAAGCCGGGGAAATTGGGGGCCGTCCTAAGAGGAACCGATCACTTAACATATTTCAATATAACAGTAAGACCAATTGAACATGCAGATTATTGAGTAATGTAGTGTACTATAAACAATACGTAGTAAGCTCATATATTTACGCACCTCGCCACAGAATTACGCGTCATCACAGTGAATTGCCTTGATCATGCATATGTTTTAACTTAAGTAGTTACTTCTTGTACTCCTTTAAAACAAATGCAGATTGTTGATGCGTATAATAATATAATACTACTATGTACACTGTACACAAAATTCTTGACCTACTGTTATTTCTATCCATATATTTCTGTGTGATGCATGTGTGTATATACATACACATTTTAAATCTGTCTGTAGCAATACAAGCAAATATAACCGGATAATAATATTTATTTTACATTGTGGCGTCTCAAGCAAACTGACACTAATCAGTGTACTCGTCCCGGAATGTAGACACAAAAGAGAGAGTCAACCTTCCTAAATACAAAAACTGTCTCCTACAAACAATTTTCCGGCATCACGGAAATGACAACGTTTCTGTCTTGCTAAAGGGAACTTGTTTATAACATCACAGGAGACTTGGTTTCTATAACTTCAGCCCTGAAACACACTGAATATCAGAAGTTTCAATTTTAACTTTTAGAATTCCATGCATATTTACAAGCCAGTACTTCTTGGAATGCATCTTGACTAAGGATACGGTTTCACTTCAAGTCTTTGAAAACTTCAGGGTTTTGGCGTGCTTTTACGTTACGATGATCGGGGGTACGTAAAAAAAAACCGAACGTGTTCTCTGGAGCAAATATACAATGTAGCCCTTTTAGACAGTTTCCTTAGATATAAATACACATATCATAACAGGAAGTGCGGAATCAAAGTGCTCATCGTATGTGTAAAGAGACAAGCAAACCTCCTTAACATTACTGCATTGCGTACCATGTTACAAAAAGCTGAGGTTTGAACTTAGAACCTACGTTAAATATTTTTCGACACTACAGTGATGTCTGAAAATACAAAATACGGGTATTTTTCAAGTCGCTCCCCATGCAGAAAATATGTCTATTGTTTGCCTGAGCTGCGATGCTTTTGTAACCAATCAGGCCCACTGGGTTCACGAGTCCCTGGATTGGGTCTGAAAATATCATAGATAGAACATCGATCCAACGTAATTCAAAACTGTTTTACACAAAACCTTACCCCCTATTTATTAATGGACAGATATGCCCAGAGCTGAATCTAACACTCTTTATTTAACTAAGAAAAGAATTATATTAACTTCTGTAACTGTAAAACACCCGGACAAAGAATAGTCACTGGTGACGGATATTTTTCTTTACTTTGTATTTAACAAAGTAGAAGAGTTCTTTCTCTCCCTTCCAAATCACCTAAATTTGAAGTTAAAAATAAAATTTAACTTGCCATGAAGGCACAGAGGGTGAGTGGAGGTAAGCTCTACTCTTTCTTTAACCTCAGCGCTATATGGAATTTGGTGATCAATGTCAGGCCCCGGTCGTTTTACCCCCGGGAAAGAGACCAGACATCCATTGTACTGGAGGCCTCAAGGCCGGTCTGTACGGGCGTCGAAAGTTTCGCCGCTACCGGGATTCGATCCCCGAACCGTCCAGTCCGTACAGAGTCGCTATACCGACTGCGTTATTCTGACCCACATTTCCACATGCATTAGCCAAGTTAATATCACTGGGAAACTGCTTATATTTTGGAATATCTGGGGCTTCATTTCCGGCAAGCAGCATGTTTTTATCTCGCCATGGTCTCTGGAAATCATGACCCTACTTCCCAATTAGAAACATAAGCTCAGACTTCGAGGTAAAGCAGCCGAAGACTGAAACGGACCGCTCACATCTAGCGCCGTCCTTCAGAATGCTTAACAGTGAATAGGGCTAGAGCACAGAAATATACAGAATTTTCATTTCATTTCTCAAAAGTAAAAAAAGGCCTTCCGGAGAACACATCCAGAGAGAAATCTCCCCTGTGGTAAGCAAATGAATCACACTATAGCGACCAGAATAGAGCCCTTGTCTCTTCTTTGTGAAGTACTGCATACAAGTTTATATCAGCAATCACAACCTCCTTTTTCGTTGCCTTTGTTCACGTCGGTCCACATTGTAAAGAAACAAAAAATGGACATTGTTCACCTTGAAAATTGAATCCGTTTTTCTATTGTCCATTGCCTAAGGCTTAAAAAGACAAGTTCTTGCAGCCAACTCATTATTGTTCAATAAAAAGAACTTGCCCCAACACAGCTGTTCGCTTAAATCCCAAAAATCATTTTATATTTGTCTTAAATTCGGCGAAAATATTCGAAGTATTTCACCACTAACGAGACATATATTAGCACATTGTTATCGCTGGTTCACTTTGAAAACTGTATCTTCGTTATCTTTCTTGCCGCTGATCTGATGTCACATGTGTTGTGGTACAATAGTAAACCCATTATGTGTCTACCTTGTTTCTCTGCAGTCTTTGTGTCTACTTTTACATTTTTTAAGTGGAGCCCTCGCCGCTAGCGTCGTGCTGGTCACTAGTCCAGACATGGCGCCCGGTAATCACATGGTAGTAGAAACCTCTTCCCAAAGGCCACTCCACGTCTCGTGACCACAGCTTCCGACTGTAACAAAAGAAACGAGAAATATTACAAATTTTGAATAACGCTTTGTGTTATGGTAGTGAGGGAAATTCTTTAGGTTCAGACACCTGCGGAAGCAGTCATTATCATCCGACTCTTAAGATTATAACAATTTTCACCTCATTTGCACTCCCCTGTTTACCAGAGTGTTTTATACGAAAAGTGGCAGCCATTTCGGTTTCAAAAGAGGCACTTAAACGTGTAATTTAGCGACGTCAAAACAAGGCACAAAAAATACATTAAAATTAACACACAAGCAAGACAGGTCGCATTAAAACCGATGTGATATGAACAAATCTTTTTTTTTTTTTAGGGAACAGTGTTTCTCAGTCACTACGCAGCGGCTCTCTCAACTGAGAAGCACTTCTATATTTTTAACAATATCTGTCAAAATTTGACAAAGGCGGGGGCGTACTATTCAGCAAACATTATCTCATCGTCCTGGCTCACTGCTTTCATGTTTTCTTCATGATTCGTCTTATCTGTAAAATCCAGACTTAGCCCACTATGACCAAGTTCACGAAACAGAGTCATTGTTGAAAAATTTTAATTGTTGCACCATTCAAGAATTTACACGCAATGTCCGAAACCCGAATCTTCAATATGGGTTTCACAAGGGTATTCCATTTGTGCCTATACTAAGCCAGCTAAATCCCAACCACATTTTCCTCATTTCTGAAGAGCTATTTTAATATTATACTTTCACCTATGCCTAGACCTTCCAAGGGCTTCCATTCCTTCAGATTTTCAACCAAAATTCTCCACATATTCCTTATTCACTATAGTAATTTTAATATCCTTTATTTGTCAATCAATTTGTAATTTACAGAATTATATTCTTACCTTTATCTATCATGGTTAGGGGAATACCGTATTTGAAAACAAAGCTCTTGAGGCAGGTTTTATTACTTGACATAAAGAGGTGTTAAATAATGTTACAAAATATCACGACATAGGTACATCAAATAAAAGCGGGTGAGAAAAATGGGACGTGCAGCATGAATGCGAAAGATGAGGACTCCTACGAAATTTTATTTGAATGCTTAAACACATGTATAGTTATGGATGAACAGATGATGGGAGAATGGCCCTTAAAGTATACCTAAGTAACTTGTAATTTTTTTATGTTAGAACCGATTGACTCTGAACGGATTTTAATGATTAAAACTTGGATAAAATCTGGCGTTAACCGCGCAGCCTTTTGTACAATTGCATTCAACTACCGATTTCTAAAACTAATAGTAGTATGGCAGTGAAACTTCCGGTTCAAAAGGTTAGGGAATTTATTGGCCAGCACAGTAGCAACAACTACGGATGGATAAATCTGTTCCATGGAAATGATAACTAAATAAGTAACTCCAAGGAGCAGAGTCCTTCCTGAGAAGCTTCAAGGGTGAACTCAATCTTACTGATTTCATCAACTGAACAATATTTGGTGACGAATAAAGTAAAGTGTTCCCGTTACAGGCCCGGTGTGGCCCAGAGGGTGGGTAGAGGTATAGCTCTACTCTTCCATGACCGCGGCACTAGAAGGGAGTAAATGGTCAGCAGCACGCCCCGGCCGCACTTTATCCCGGAAAAGACCCGGTACCCATTTTACAGGAGGCTGGGTGGGACCCAGGCCGGTCTGGACGGGCGGAAAACCTCGTCCCCACCGAGATTCGATCCCGGCCTGTCCAGCCCATAGTCAGTCGCTATACCGACTGAGATACCCGGCCCACATTTGGTGACGAATACAAATCATAAAGTTCCCCTTTGTGTAGTTTTCACCAACTCCTGTTACCCACTTACTTACTTACTTACACACTGCTAAATATTTGTATATATATATATATATATATATATATATATATAT
>Ga0123357_10012460_pt1 | contig 10973 bp, 4 predicted proteins | sample TergutEmb28metaG_FD_89873 | JGI IMG/M metagenome (GOLD analysis project Ga0123357, IMG submission 89873) | Embiratermes neotenicus P4 segment gut microbial communities from Petit-Saut dam, French Guiana - Emb289 P4 | ecosystem: Host-associated > Arthropoda: Insects > Digestive system > Gut ... | reverse complement strand
TAATGGAGGCGGTGCAAAGTTGGTTAAAGGCCACGCCAAAAAGCTTTTTTCTAGAGGGCATCCGCAAGCTTGTGGACAGGTGGACCAAGTGTGTTGCGAAGCAGGGGGACTGTGTCGAAAAATGAGACACAAACACTTTCTGTAATTACTCTTGTAAAAAAGTTGTTACAAGTATAAAATTTCCTGTTATTTAATGACTTACCCTCGTGTATTACAGGTGTGCGAATTAAAAACTACACACACACTTGTACTTGTTTGTAGCCACAAAATTGGTATCTTCTGTTGTTTCAAGATGATGAACATGATACTTACACTTCAGTTGATTGCCAGTGAGGCTTCGTTTGAATTTTAACCCGAACTATGATGCTGCCGGAGGTTTAAATATTGTTGTCTGAGCGAACTTCAGTACAGGATTTTTTCTTCAATGAAATCCTCTTGAGGTTCCATTGCATTATTTTGTGTAGGTTGCAGATAGAAAAACCAGCTAAATCTGAGGATTCACATCTACTGGGGTGTGATGCTGTGTCATTTGGTGAGAGGTTCACAACATTTCAATAGACTGCCTGACGCTCGAAATGTGGGAAACCGCCAACGACACAGGATCATATTACAGAAGGCCTGAATCCCCAATTGCAAACAGAAGGTAAAGCAATCCCATTACAGGCCTGGACAGGCCTTGAGGGTTCCAGGAGGTTGACGCTTCCAGATATCAAGACATTCGGCACACAAAGGTGGTAAGGTTAGCCCAACACACCGGCCACCTTTACCCCCCAGGAAATATTCCTGGTACTCATTTCTGTTAGAGCCTGAGTCAACCCCAGGGCCATAGTGAAGCCGGAAGGATTATGTCAATGAAAAATTCCAGTGACACCAACGGGAATCGAACCCGCAACCTTCCGGTTTGTAGCGCAGTGCCTCAACCAACTGTGCCACCACGTGCCCCCGAATCTCCTATTACTCTGTTGTGACTATGCAGAAATTTCACAGTCTGGTGCTGGAATTATTTTTTTTTAATTTTAGCACATCCTGTATATAAAACGTGAATAAAACAGGAACCAAATATGTTAGTATTATGAAACAAACTTCATTTTGAAGAGAAAAAAAGGAGAGCATATACCATGTTTAAAATATTCAGTACCTGTATTTGTTGAATAAATATATAAAATGCAACGTTTAGAGGTTAGCGGTGCGGTACGACCACTATAGGGTGTCGTTAGGCGTCAAAGGGTTAATTTGACATAGTAACTTTTTTTCTACATGAAAATTTAAAAAAATCTGCATATTTCAATGTTCTAAGGAAGTTCTTTTTTCCGCAGAGTACGTGACTTTTGGTCTGAGTCGGGCCCGGCGGATGTTTTAGCCAAGGTCCAGAGAAAAGAAATTACATTATTCCGGGCCGCAGAAATGTTGAATGTAACTGTTACGACGCTAGCCAACTATCTGTCAACACTGCGTCGTGGGGGTTCATCATCGGGAGATGAAGGTGTGGATGAATCTAGGGATGCTGATGACTCCTTTGAGGATTTGTCTCTGGCTGTACCGCTGACTTCAACCCCAAAGGTACTAGCAACCGCTGCCCTGGAAAATAATCCTGATATCACGATAGTAAAGCAAGAGAATACTGTTCCAATCTCGAACCACGAACAAGATGAAGATGATGATGATGACGAAGACGTTGTCGACGAAGACGTCGTCGACGACGATGATGATGATGACTCAGCCGCTTCTTCTGTTGGTACTAATAATAATGCCGAGACTTCAGACATTGAAGTAGGAGATGGACAAGAGGCCAGAGAAACACAACATGGTGATGGAAATAACCATTGCATGGAAGGTGGGTGCTCCATATGGTTAAATACAATTAAATCAACCACAAAATACTCCCCACCAGATAATGGTTTTTTCTAGCTGTTGTTATTTTTTGCTTGTGTCAAAGTCTATGGTTTTTCTGTCTTGTCTGACTGGAATCCCACAGTAATAAGTGTTCAGTGCTCGTGTTCTGGTTATTGCTCGACGTAATTAGCTGGTTGTATGTGGTGGCCTAGGCCAGATTTAGGCTGCTGTATCACAGAAAAATTAGTAACTGATGGGGCAAGTTCTGTTATCACATGCGGAGTTAGACCGTTCAATCTGCTGTGCGGGATTCTAGAACAGCTGAGAGCATGTGTCGTCATTCATTCAGGAAACCTCAGTCCACAAATGAAACCTTCTGGTCGTTTGCCGGTCTGCACTTTCAGATTAGCCGCGGAGGAATTTCAATTTTTTTTAAATATGTTCTCTGTCTTGTTTTTCAGCCGCATAAACCTTCATGCACGCCACTTCGCAGCGCGCTGCGTGTAGCGGTTGCTGCGTTTCATCCTGTGAGTGAAACAGTTCCATTAAGCGATACCTACAGGTTCCAGAAAAAATGGAGACTTGCATTGTGCTTTATTCCCTTACCAAATATTGTCCCATTTAATGATGTATCAGGAAGACAGATTTATGTGTACAGTTTCGTAGTTACTGTGTCCATTATGCCTTCTATTACATCCTACTTATACTGATGCCAACAGACACCTCGCATATTGAAGTTAACCCTATTCAAAAACATGTGTGGTTTATTACTGCTTGAAAATGTTCAGTAATATAGTCTTACAAGACTAAAAATCGGTTCTTAAATTTTGGTGCTACGGGAAAAATGTAAGCTGAGACATTAACTGTGTATGACATACACTGTGTTATTACACCAGAAATCTTTATATGTACGATTTCACTTGCTAAAATGTCACATACTGGAGGTGTGCTGTTACAGTTTGTTGCATCATCTTATATCGCTGGACCTTAAAAAGCCACACTGTCTGAGAAACGCGTTAGCAATAATTTTGCAGTCGAAAAGACCGACTTCTCCGTTTTCTAGCGAATGCATTATCTTGTTATATAAATATACCGAGTATCCAGCCACATAAAACTTTGTCCGCTTGTATAGAAATGAATGGGAATGACATGATTATGTCATTGTGTTTATTATATTTACCATATTCTTCTGTGTAATTACTCATTTTTCTTTACAAAAGGAATGGTAAGTTAGTACTTGCAGGAGACTTGGGGTGATTTGATGTCTTCGGATTATTTCATACATTTTCTTTCTACCTTTGTTTAAATGAGTTGTCAAAGCCAGAGATTTGAAATACCTGTAATGATACCGGGGTGCTGATAAGTCCTTAGTCCGACCAGGAAGGAAACAAGCTCGGAAGCATGTCAGGGACGCGCATGATTTTGACGACATCGAGATGCGAGCTGCCATCAAGTTTTTTCTTTTCTTTCTTGCAAGGCAAGGTGCCGAACGAATTCACGCCATTTGACAGAAACATTAGCTTGTTTCCGTCCTGGTCGGGCTAAGGACATATCAGCAGCCCTGTATATTGCCTTGTAAATATTTAAGTAGTGATAGCAAACCTGTATAAATCATGTGCAATTTTTTTTTTTATTTAAGCTATGGTCATAATTTTGTTTTTGCTACTGTCATCTTTTGGTTACTGTCCTCATGTACTTTTCATGATAGTTCTTTTAGAAACTGCTGTCTGGTTGGTGGTTACTTTTAGGGTATTACTTGGAAATGGGTTTGAGCTTCTGATTGTTTAAAGGTCTTTGCCAGTATAGGTTTTCACTTTCTGAACGACACAACACCTTGAATATTCGTACGTTCATTTATTTACTACGACATGTTTCGGCCAACTGTTACAGCCATCATCAGGTAGTTTCGCAATTACGTGACAGGAAGTGCAGTGAGCTAGAAGGCTGTCCTTTACCAACAATGATTATGTCACATTTATAAGGTAGTTACCGTTCCCAACGGTGGAATAATACGGTTACGGTAATAATTAAATTTCATGAAAATTGCTTAAAACTGGAGTGTGCAGCCATGTTTTGATGGAGGATATTTGTTTCTGCAATGTATAAACGTGTAGTGGACAGTACCCACGCGATCAGCTTTCTAGGACGCGGCCTTGTGTTGTGGTGTAGTACTGCAAAGCATAATAAATAATAGCAAATCTCCTTCAGCACAACACAGCAGCACGCTTAATTTTAAGCGGTTTAAATCAATTTTAAATATTACTGTACCTGTTCGATGTTCACAGGGCCGTGCATCGTAATATTATTTCTATAGTAAAACCAACTAGATGCACCAATGTATCAAATGTATTTTATTCTGAAATGGCACTCTACGTGTTTTGGGCGGTCTTTCCATCCATCATCTGGAGTTCAAGACTGTCCACACAGCAGCAGGTATATGTCAGACAGATACTGCTGTCTGCTTGCTAGCAGTTACCCACTAGCAAAACCTTACATGCACCTACAGTTTCATTGAATTACTTTTAAACGTAACTTACATTTGTCTTCTTTCGTTGACTCCTGCCTCTTCCAGTGAATAATTGATTTGTAAACCTGTAAAACACGTCAGATGTCAGAACGATTCGCAAACCGTCACAGTGCTGTAACCACAAGAAAAATGTGGGGAATGTATCAGGAAGGACAGGTGGCTGAGGGGTCATTTAGCGAGTAAATCGCAAATAGATTACATGTGTAATGTACCCAGATGGTGATGATGATGATTGTGGCACTAGCTTCCCTGTGGCAGTTCCCAGTAATTGACTGACTTGTGGTGTGAAAAAAATTTGTTAAACAGCTGCCGTATGTTCTTAGGGAAGTGGATTTTGTTGAAATGAATTGTAATATATTTAGTTAGGATACCTGGCCAAGGGGATTGCGGTTGCACAGTGGTTAGGGTGCTGTGCTACAAACTGGAAGGTCGCTGGTTCATTCCCAGCTGGTGTCATTGGAATTTTTCATTGATATAAAATCCTTCCGATCGCACTATGGCCCTGGGGTCGATTCAGCCTCTAACAGAAATGAGTACCAGGAGCATTTCCTGGCGGTAAAGGTGGCTGGTGCGTAAGGCTGACTACCTTACCACCATCCTGTGCCATTGTCATGAAATCTGGGAACCTTAACTTCCTGCAACCCTCTGGGCCACTCCAGGCCTGTAATGGGACTGCTTTACCTTTACCTTACCTGGCCAAGTGTCTGAGCAATAAGGACTTCGATGTGACATGCCTGCGACAGACCCATGATGTAGGAACATGCTGGGCATGATGGGCATTAGCTTCTTCCTGTGTCGAGGGATTTTGACTGGCAAAGTGAGACCAAGAACACTGCAGTTTATTGACTGTGCAGAACTAGAACTTTCAGGAAGTAACATTATTTTTGTACTACGTTATAAGTTTTTTTTTTGGAGGGGGGGAGGGGAGTTACACAAAAAATATGGTATTTAATTTGTGCAGCTAGGGGTTCCTGTACCAATGTCATGACCAAAAATGGGACATTGTTTTAAAACTTGTAACACCACCAGTTAAAGGTTTTTAAAGCTCCAGTATGTCGGATTTCATAGACTGATGTAACAAACTCCTAAGCATTGTGCCTGCTAAAAACTTGAATTATAAACAGGACATATGTGGTCAGACAATAAAGTTCGCGAACTCAACACGGTAAAAGTGTTACATACCTCATTGCTGAATACCACCGTGGTCGCCTTCAGAGTACTCCCCTTGGGAAGCTATGCACCGATGCCAGTGCCTAGTCCACCCTTCAAAACAATTTTGGAACTGGATTTGTGGAATGGCCTTCAGAGCTGCCATTGTATTACTCCTGATGTCATCACTGTCATCAAAATGCCTTCCTTTCAATATTTCCTTTATCTTCCGGAACAGAAAAAATTCATTGCACTAACATCTCTCTGATTTCGTTTCGATTCTTTCCAAGTTTAACAAGAAATTTAATGTTCATTCGCTGCTCTAATTCAAGCTCCGACATTCTCGCGGCGGCACGCCAAAACACATGCACACAGTAATAGATGCCACTCAGAAAGAGACTGCCATAGATCAACAAGGACACAGCTGTGAAACGTTGATATGTCGACATCATCAAACCATACTAAGGCTTTTGTCCGGTGCTGCCACGGCAAGCTCACGGTGGCGAGTTCGTGAACTTAATTGTGTGACCACATATGTGGATTCTTTTTATTCAAATGTGAAATAATGTGTGAAAATTAGGAGATTCCTGGATTACCTGTAGTTGAAGATTTGACATTCTGTTGCAGTGATATGCATGTGTAATTTTATAGGTAGTGTTTTTAAAATGACATAATGTTTTCATTGATTGTTATAAGAAAGACTGTGAAAAAATGAATGTTGATTTTAAGTCGGAATGTAATCGCTCTTTGAGCTCTGCTGTTAATATTCCAGGCATATACCAAATCGGAACTGCATTGTGAGTTAGCGCATAAAGTCCTGCACCTTGTCTGTGCCCAAGTGACAGCAGTAAAGGGGAATACTTCGGCGCACCTCATATATATATATATATATTTTTCCTCCCCCTTTCTTATTGGATGAATGAGTATGCTTGTATGCAGTAGTAGTACATTTTGCATTACATTGTAGGAAATGTATTGAAATACAGCACCAGATAAAATGGTGTCTAAAATTCTTGTTAATCACGCAACATAATTGCTGATTTTTGGGGTATATCATAGTTGGAAATATTAATATAAGAACACATTGGGTGTATGTAATGCAGAGCCCAACTCTTTTTTTTTTCCGATGGGTCTTGAATAAATAATAAATATTTTGGGCTCTACAGGTTTCCATTATGACAGAACTATATTAATCCTTATTTTTGTCTGGGTTAAATGAGGGAAAAAATGATATCGTAAAGACAATTTTGCTGTAAGATTGCAGGTTTTCTTGACAGCGTTGAAGGTTCATGTCTTCAGGATGTGTCGCTGGGAATGTAGTTTTTGGTGTTTTGAAAGAATATAGATCATTCCTCCTCATTGCCTAGCAGTGCAAGGTTTAGAGCCAACTTAACACATCTCCTTCCACCAGCCATTCTGATCCACCGCCTTATGTATATCATGACCTTTTACCAACCCCATCTCCGACACCAAGACCCTGTCCAAAACGACTCCCATTGGCTCATCACCCACCCTGTCCTTCCTCCACGCACTACTTATGAGGGCTGTCCGTAAAGTATCCAGCCATTTTGAATATCTCGAGAACCAGTCATGTTGCCTCGATGTAACTTGGCAGCCAGTCAGAGGAGACCTTACTGTGATTCCATGAACAGTCACTCTCCCGTGGGGCTAGTCAGTCAGCAGTGAGACGCTGTTGACTGAGCTTGTGTACTGTGTGACTGTCACATTCACAGTGACCAAGTGAGCAGATCAGTTTCACAACAATGCGCCTTCCCTTTCTACAGCTCTCATGCAAGCTTTTTTGGCAAAGCATCACATCACCCAGGTCTGTCAGCCCCCATACAGCCCAGATTTGGCTCCCTGCAACTTCTGGCTTTTCCCAAAGCTAAAATCACTGTTGAAAGGGAGGAGATTTGTGAATGCGACGGTCACACAGTACACAAGGTCAGTCAATGGCGTCTCACTGCCGACTGACTAGCCACACGGTACAATGACTGTTCATGGACGCACAGTAAGGTCTCCTCTGACTGACTGCCAAGTTACATCAAGGCCACATGTCTGGTTCTCAAGATATTCAAAATGGCTGGATACTTCCCGGACAATGTCTTGCCACACTGCTGCTCTTCTTGGTCTACTAGACCATGTTGAAGAAGAGGGAACCATGTTTCTTTGAAACAGGAAATACCCAAATACACACGTATCCCTAAGTACTTGAATCTTCATTTTTGTTATTTGTACATTGGAGGAATCAACTCTAGAACAAGCTGGGACTATTTTGTTGATCCATTAAGGAGTAGAAACTTCATCTGAAAACGCCTGTCTGGTCAGTTATTTCTGCTTTGAAATTTTCTGGATTTCCTTAATGAGGTCACAAGTTTGCTGTAGGCTGTTGCCATTATAGTTGCAATTCTAATTTAAGGTTGAATGCCAAAACCAATTTAAAATGTGTTAGAAGGTACAGATGTTTGTGTATTATCATCTAACGGGAATTTTGGACTACGTGTGATGAAGTGTTAACAGGGCATATATAAAATAGTGTCACAGTCATTTGTAAACGAATGAATGGGTAATTATTTTCTGTGATTTCTGTTGTGGGTTTTGAAAGGATGAGAGGGCTCTATTTTATACATTTTCCACATGAACAGTGGATAGTCAACAGTATCAAGTAATTAATCAGTCTCGGTCCATTCGCATTCTGGGATATCTGATTTGATCACTTAAAATGTCATTATGAGTCACTTCAATTTATCATCCAACAAACGCACATATAATTTCACATAAAATACTTTTAAAACACTTTAAAACGCTTTAAAACACTCTGACATGTTTCGATTGTAGAAATGTAAATTATGGATGACTTCTACGAACAGTCCATGCAAACGGAGCCTCATTATTCTTCGTTTGCATTTACTTACACACCGGGCGAAACTTATATTACGGTTCATACGACTTTATGCACGCATGATCAGTAGGAGTAGTAATTCTATTCCTAACGATAGCAACAGCGTTCATAGGATATGTCCTACCGTGGGGTCAAATATCATTCTGAAGTGCAGCTGTAATCACAAATCTTCTATCCGCAATTCCGTATGTAGGAAAGAAAGTAATACACAACACCTTGTTTGCAAAAACGAATTGAATTGTGAATACTGTAATATAACTTTAGCAAGGAACAAAGCTCCCTGATGATGATCTGACAGGATCGAAACGTGTCGGAGCATTTTAAAGTGTTTTAAAAGTGTTTTATGTGAAATTATATGTGCATCCGTTGGTTGATAAATTGAAGTGATTCTACAAAAATGCACGGTGCTACAATAAGATTTATAGTCATTGTGAGTATCTGACATGGGTCCTGATGATTAGTACCACCCCATTAGTATGCGTATCTTTCATATACAGACTGCACCAGAAGCACCTGATGGTTTTTGAAACGAAATAACATCGTAAGGCAAAGTGGGAAGTTTTAGTATCACGAACAGGTACATTCCATTTTGAATTGTGTAGTCCCTGTTGTATGTGTGTGAAAACTGGGGACGGTATGTAGTCAAACCCAACTGTGTCGATTAAGATGTTCTATTGACTGTAACTAGAAAAACTACATGTTTCGGCACGTATTGGTCATCGTCAGGTTTTCTTCAAGAGAAGTTATTATCTCTCCATCACATGCGCGCACAATATATATATAGTAGGACCATGAGTTCTCTTGAAGAAAACCTGACGATGGCCAATAAGTTCCGAAACATGTAGTTGTCTAGTATAGTCATTAGAAATCTTACTTCGCATAGTTGTGTTTGACTACATACCATCTCTGGGTACATTCCATGCCCATGGGAATTCATCTGAATCATTACTGTTTGAATATGATACTGTATTGGTGACAACCAAATCTTTCATTACACTTCTGCCGTCATGATGGAAAGGACATTGCAATACGGAGGCCTTACCCACACCGTGTGTACAAGTCAAATGTGCATGTCCTTGTGGTTTAGTATCCTTCTTGACATCATTTTGATACCCAGAGCAGCAGAGTAGTGCAGCAAGGAGCATCACGTCTCTGAAACTGCTGTCAGAAACCTCGCTGTGTAGGTGTAACAGACCGTTTCAATAAAAAAATTTCCACTGCTGCAGTGTGGCGTTGCGCTGACCAGCGCGCCATGTAGCGGGCACGCTGGTCTTCAAATTCCAGAAAGCGTCAGATGTTTTTGGTGCACCCTTCAAGTTGTACAAAAAGTAGTCTGGTGGGGGGTAAATATGGAGAATGTGGACACTATGTGATTGGCCTGTCTTAACCAGTTGGGCACCCAGCAAAATGTGTAACAAAATTCTCACTGGAACACGGTGGTTGCAGCTGAACGAGCTCAGATAGCACACATTTTTCCAATATAAAGGTTCAGTTATGTGGTCTTGAATTATGTTGCGTTGTCTGTAACATGTTCTGCCGTCACCTGTCACTCCTCAGAGCCACATGTCCAAATGAGATGGTTTATCTGCTCTGGTAGAGAAGTTACCTGCATCAGAACAAATAACCTTTACCAAAACCTCCCCTGTACACTGTTCTGTCCACAATGTGCACTCAGTAATTACCCTCGATTGCTTTGTGTCCTGTGGGGCACGCACATACACAGTTTAAGATGCATGTGCTGCACACACAGGGTGGTTGATGTGCAATATGTAGTTCCCACAATGTACAGTGGGCTAGTTTGGGGGAGGTTTTCCCTGCTGGTAAGCTTCCCTTATTGTCTCAGCTTGGTCTTTGATGTGGGTTGTTCTTGTCATTCCCCCTGCACTACACTTCTTATCTCCATGAACCAGTCATAGTATTAATTTATGCCACATCTCATCACCCATAAAGTTCCCTCTCTGTAAACTAATCCACACAAAGTGCCTTCTCCTGTTGTATTTGCCATTTTGAAACAAATGAGCAGCATTGCCCACAAAGGATGTTTGCTACCATTTGTTGCCAACAGAAAAATCTCCCATGATCCATCACCTGTTTTTGGTTAATTTTGATTTTAAAGTGGGCATCACGAAGAGCTCTAACGAAATAAATAACAAGTTGACTAATACACGTCAGCACAACAAATAATTATTGCAGTATATAGGCTACGTGTTTCGACCTGTTAATAGGTCATCATCAGGCCTCCAGCAGAATAAGTCTCAGGTGCTGTTTAGATATTGGGATCCCAGTATTTTTACAGTTGTGAATGTACATAAAATATGATATTGCATAAAATGTGAAACATATAGTGTCTGTTTAAAACAAGTTAAAACATGAGTAGGTATTTCACAATTGAAGAATAAAAGACCAACTTGATGTCACTTGCTATTTTATTTCACTTCTTATGTGCTCAGCACGTTTCGGACATTAATATATCCATCATCAGGAGCTTGCGACTATTCTGTTGAATTACCACATTGGTCGTGTTGTTCTTGGTTCGATGTGTGTTGGAGTTTTGGTGTGGTT
>Ga0123357_10012459_pt1 | contig 10974 bp, 14 predicted proteins | sample TergutEmb28metaG_FD_89873 | JGI IMG/M metagenome (GOLD analysis project Ga0123357, IMG submission 89873) | Embiratermes neotenicus P4 segment gut microbial communities from Petit-Saut dam, French Guiana - Emb289 P4 | ecosystem: Host-associated > Arthropoda: Insects > Digestive system > Gut ... | reverse complement strand
GTCACTTTACCACCAATATTATTTAATTTGGCATTACAAAAAGTGATACAAAGTATAAAAATGGTTCTTAGTGGTATAAAGATTGGCAAAGAACAATTGAATGTATTAGCATATGCAGATGACATTGCATTAATTGGACAAAATGAAATAGAAATAAGAGAACTTTTTGTAGAAATGGACAACATTGCCAGAAATTTCGGACTACAGATAAACCAAGAAAAGACAAAATATATGATAATGGAAAGGAGAAACCGTCTAAAGAAAATAAAATAGGACATTTTAAAATAAAGAATTACAAATTTGAAAGAGTGGAAAATTTTAAATATTTAGGAGTTATACTTAATGAAGATAACCATATAGACTTGCAAGAAATATTAAAAATGGTAACCGAACATATTTTATGCTACAGAAATTTTTTAAAAATAAAAACATATCAAAGAAACTAAAATTAAGGCTAAAGAACACAATAATAGACAAAACGTTAACATATGCATCAGAATCTTGGACACTAACAAAGAGAGATAGAAAGCAATTGGACATTTTTGAAAGGAAAGTGTATAGAAGAATTTTAGGCCCAGTATATGACAATGAAAAAGAAAATTGGAGAATATTAACCAATAAAGCAATTTATGCAAGTGTTAAAAACCTACTATAATAGAGACAGTAAAGTTAAATAGATTACGTTGGTTTGGGCATGTACAGAGAATGGAAGGAAATAGAATTCCCAAAAGGGTATTATATATGAATTTGGGAACAAGCAAGATTGAGAGGTAGACCAAGAAATAGATGGCAAGATGAGATGAGAGAGGATGGAAGAATAGTTGTTGGAGAAGGGTGGCAGGAAAAAGTACATAAACAGAGAGGAATGGAAGAAGCTCCTGAGAACAGCAAGGAATCATCGCATTCTGTACATGCCAATGGAATGAATGAAATTGTCCTGCATTCTGTTCACAATACATGAGTACAGATATTGTTTTTTCAGATTTTACTTCCAGACCAATCTCCTTACTCGCAATTAATAAAGTTTCTGTGTTTATCTTGGAAGTATGTGTGTTTTCATCCAACAAATTAACATCACCAGCAGCAGACATTTCAGGAACAAAAGAAGGCATATCTGAGAGCTAAAATTGAGGAACTTGAACCTAACAGTAAGATCAAAAAATATTAGCAGTTTGTAAAGGGGCATCAGTGACTTTAAGAAGGGCTACCAGCCTAGAACTAATAAAGTAAAGGACGAGAAGGGTGATTTGGTTGCAGACTCCCAAAATATTTTGGCTAGGTGGAAGAACTGTTTCTCCCAGCTGTTGAATGTACATGGGGTTAATGATGTTAGGCAGACAGAAATACACACAGCAGAACCACTATTGCCTGAGCCAAGTGCCTTTGAGGTTGAGTTGGCTAATGAAAAGCTAAAAAGTCACAAATCATCAGCTTTTGATCAAATACCAGTAGAATTGATTAAAGCAGAAAATTCACTGTTAGGTTCATAAAATTATTATTTCTATTTGGAATAAGGAGGAGTTGCCTGAGGAGTGAGAGGAGTCGATCATTGTACCTATCTATAAGAAGGGCAATAAAACAGACTGTAGTAATTATAGGGGCATATCACTTACCGGAGCATATCACTTATGCCAACTATGTGCAAAATTTTATCCAACATCCTGCTGTCAAGGTTAACTCCATACACAGAGGAAAGTATTGGGGATCGTTAACGTGGATTTCAATGTAATAGGTCATCTACTGATTATATATTCTGCATTTGTAAAAAAATGGGAATACAATGAAGCAGTGCATAAGCATTTATAGACTTTCAAGAAACCTTATGATTCAGTTAGGAGGGAAGTCCTGTATAATATTTTCACTGAGTATCACATCCCCATAAAACTGGTAAGACTAGTAAAAATGTGTCTGACTGAAACGTTTAGCAGAGACCGGTTAGGGAAGAATTTGTCTTACATGTTTCCTATTAGGAATGGTTTGAAACAAGGAAATGCTCTTACACCATTGCTTTTCAGTGGTGCTTTAGAATATGCCATTAGGAGGGTTCAGGTCAACCAGGATGTCTTGAAATTAAATGGTACACATCAGCTTCTGGTTTATGCTGATGATGTTAATATATTGGGAGGAAGCATACATACTACGAAGGAAAACGCAGAAGCTGAAAGTGGCTAGTAAGGAGATTGGACTAGAAGTAAATGCTGATAAAACTGAGTACATTATTATGTCTTGAGATCAGAATGCAGGACAAAGTCAATATGAAGATTGGTAGATTCTTTGAAAGGGTGGAAGAGTTAAAATATTTGGGAACAACCTGAACAGATCAAAATTCTATTCAGGAAGAAATTAGGAGCAGATTGAATTCAGGGAATGCTTGCTATCATTTGGGGCAGAATCTTTTGTCTTCCAGTTTGCCGTCCAAAAATTTAAAGATTAAGATATACAGAAATATGTCTCCTTGTTGTTTTGTATGGGTGTGAAACTTGGTTGCTGATATTGAGGGAGGAATGCAGGCTGAGGGTGTTTAGGAATAGGGTGCTGAGGAGAATATTTGGGGCTAGGAGGGATGAGATAACATGGGAGTGGGGAAAACTAATTAATGAGGAGCTGAATGAGCTGTACTCCTCACCCAATATTGTTTGGATGATAAAATCAAGACAAATGAGATTGGCAGAGTATGTAGCATGTATGGGGGAGGAGAGGCATATACAGGGTTTTGGTGGGGAAACCTGAGGGAACGAGACCACTTGGGAACCCAGGTGTAGATGGGAGGAAAATATTAAGATGGATATTCAGGAAGTGGGATTCGGGGGTATGGACTGGATTGAGCTGGCAGAGGATATGGGACAGGTGACGGGCACTTGTGAATATGGTAATGAACCTTCAGGTTCCATGAAATGCGGGGAATTTCTTGACTGGCTGAAAGCCGGTTGACCTCTCAAGAAGGAGTAAGTATAAGTATAAGTAACTGCCTCTCCCAAATAGACTCAAAGAGAATAAGAAACTAAAATTTACTTTAATGTTCATTGCAGTCAATGTAGTATGCAGGAAACTTTCTTTTGTATAAAATAATGAAATAATGTAGGGTGATACTAAAAATTCCTTCTTGTTTTCAGACAGGTGAGGAGCTTTCAGTTGTCCATGAATAATCCGTGATAAACATTTTGTAATCAATATTTTGTGCAGTTGTCATTTTATTTTCCATGTCATACAGAAATACTGAAGGTGTATGTTGTAAAACAAAATTGTGCATCTCACATTTAAGGACCTTAACATAAAAGTCATGTTAGGTTTTTGATTGTGTGCTATGCTTCTCTGTGCTGATTGTGACCAATTCATCATTATGCAAGATTTATGTATTTCTATAGTACTGGCATTACTTTCAGTGATAAAGGTGTGAAGGTGGAGTTGGGGATTCCGTATGAGTTATGGGACAAACCCTCAGCTGAAATCACAAACATGAAGACTCAGGTAATATTGCTTGAATATCAGCTACAGCACTGGGTGAATTTTGATAAGTTGTTGTTGTTTTGAGTAAACAGAGTCTGAGTTGAGGGCACAATGTAAACTGGCAGTATTCATTATCCAGAGTGAGAGAAGAGCATAATATAAACATGATTAGTATTTTGGAGCTTTTCCACTTTATCGTAATATCATCATCATCATTGATGGTGGTTGTGGTGCTGCTGCTGCTGCTGTATTTACCTGAATGCAAGACAACTCTAATCTAAGACCACCCCCAAAGTGAACATGTCTGCCAAGGGAAAATGTGTTTATCCAAATCAAAGACAACCTCCCAAAAATTCAATTGTCTAAAAGAAATATTTTGCTATTAATTACATAAAATTAATACACATGGCATGTCCCATTCCATCTGTTTGTACCAATTAGTGTCATGGTCTTCATCTTCACAGTCAGTACCTTCATGTTCCTCACACTCACCTGTATCGTACCCTTCCTGTTATTCACTTTCATTCCACATATCGTCAGTTCCATCAGTTGCAATGGATACACAGCACTTCTTAAAACCTGTCACATCCATTTCTGGTGAGTTGCATTGCCATGCCATTAGGATCGACACTGACTAAATAATGCATTTATATTTTGTGGTTTATAAACATGTACTTGAACCCATGAAGATTCATAGTATTCTCAACAGTTGGTTTTAGTGGTTTAAAGAATTTTAAGTGCGTGTGTTCTGGTTATTTGTATTGTGTCTGTGGTCTGATCAGTCTCATTTCATGGCTGTTCTTATGGTTTTTAATTTATGGATTGTTCCAGGTTTTAGTTTTGAGGCTGGTAGTTAATTTTTAATTTTTCAATAGACATTTTCCCATTAGTACCTGTGGACTGGATCTATTCTCAGGTGCATATCATAAAAAGTTCACTGTTTTTATGTTCTAAGGTGTCCACCAATCTAGGTGTTTTCCTTGCCTGAAGACTGAAACAGAGCTGGCTTCCAAAAGTCAGGTTTTTTTTTTTTTTTAAATTGACATGGACAAAGTAAAAATAAGGAATATTGTGTCAGCTAACTTAATTATGCTGAGTTCTCTCTCTTATCTACTCATGATAGTTTGTCGATCCAAGCCTTGGTTTGGTTCCACGTGGTTCAGTTCAGAGCAGTCTGGTTTGGTTTGGTCCAGTTCAGCGCTTCATTTGCGAATTTAAGACCTCACATATTTTGGCACCATATTTAAAGAAAGAACCTCATCTTACAGCATTCGAGTAATGTGGTATTACTACTGGCCCTAATACTACTTTCTTTTACCTGACACCAGTTGCTAGGCTGTTCCTATCAGATCAGTTATGCTATGCACCAAGGCTGCTTTGTGGCTTATTCCCACACTATTAATCCAAGCAACTGTGAGGTACTTGTGCTACATTCACAGTTGCTCTGAGGATTCTGTTGAAAAAGCATGTGTTACAATACATTCACTATAAATACATTTCTTAGTGTCATAAATTAAGACAAAAATTTCTTGCTGTACTGGTTCACACAGGAAGATATTTTATAAGGATATGGAAAGGTTTGGTCTGTAAGACAACCTGTAGTTGATGTTCTGACTGAGGAAAGACTGGACACAATGGTGCTAGATTTGAGGTATCTCCAAGATAGTTATATCCCCTACTTGTACACAAATGGCCATGCCTGTATTATCAGCATCAATTGCAAGAAAACTACTGCATCCTAACCCATACAACACAAGTGTTTGCAATCTGTGATGCAGTGGGTGAAGCAAGATTGAACTGCTACCTTCAGGGAGTGCATGCTGAAAAAATATATCACTTACTCCTCTGTTTTCAGAGGTTGGTTTTGTCTTAGTGGATAAATTAACTCACAGAGTAACAGGTACTCATCTCCAGGAAATCCCATGTTAATCCATGAAGTGTTGTGGATGGTTTGTGGGTTACTTTGAGTGCAGTTGGGACTGCAGACTGTGTCCGTATCTTTTCTCACACCATAAATATGTAAGAAATGTTTTGACACTATTCTTTGACTACCTCTCTGACTACGCAAGAACCGTTGCTTATTTATAGCACAACAACGCAACATCTCATACCACAAACGTTTCTATGAAATTTGTACAGCATGTTTTTGGTAGCAGAATAATCAGAGGATTGTGGCCTCCCTGTTCACCACTCAGTTTTGCCTGTATTGCATGTTAAAGTGTGTGGTAATAATCTTTGCACTGAAGGTGATGTGACAATATGAAAGAAAGCATTCAGAATGTAGCATTTTCAGTCTCACCAGCCAAAGTTTGTTAGATGTGACATGCATCTGTCAGCTGACAAAAACTATTTTCATCACCTTCAAATGTGGTGAGTGCAAAGTATAGTATTAACAGAAAGCCATTTAACCAAAGCACTTCAACACCAAACATGGCAAACTGATTAAGTAGGGATCACTACCTTGCAATTGTATACATGTAACATGATCTGTGAAGCCAGATAAAATAATGTCCTAGCACTGCTGATGCTCGTTTCCTCCTCCTCCACCACTACCACCACCACCGCCACCATGTGATGGACAGCGTCCACAATGCTGGTCATGTTTATAGTCATATCCTATATCAGAAGCCTGTAGACTCAAAGGTGAGATGGCCTTTGAAATATCAGAAATAAAGGAGTAAGTTCTGCAAATTGGCAGTGTGTGGATTCACCTGTGTCATGTATGAAGTTTAGATGTTGTTGTGTCCTACTACAAAATTTTGTGTTACTTTTTTTCCAGTAGTTGGCATTACATGTTAGGTCTATCTACCCACCATGCTGTATGTAACTGCCTAAACAGTCCGTGTGGCTTTGTGTCTAGAATGCACTGCCAGTTAGTGGCAGTTTAACAACTTGGCAGTATCGATGGTCCGTATGCACTGCTGTACCAAAGAGTTCATTCTAGCATATAACTATGGCAATTAAATGTATTACTGTCTGTGTTTCTATTCAAAATTAAACAACTGTAACTGATAAACCTGTCTAAAGTGATACTGAAGTGTTTGAAGTGTTATATTACACTAATAAGTATAGTTTATGCATTGCAAGAACATCAGTTAACATTGACTGTTGATTAATGAATCCCAGTAGAACTGTTGATCATACAATATAAATTTTTGTGGCAACTGAGTGAACCAGCACTGTTAATTCCTTGAGCTTATGTTTCATTATAAGATTGAGGCTTCTGATTGAAGTTTTTATGTATGTAACTTGGCGCATTTGCCATTGTGTCATACACATTTTATAGTTCAGAACCTGTAGTGGTGCTATTAACCTTCACCATGCTACAAGACCATGTGCTGGTCTATAAAATGTACTGACAAATGGCCTAGCATGCCATATGCTGGTCTCTTTGTAGTTATTGGTAGCAATTTAAATGTCCATGCCAAACTGGAAAAACCCAGACCATCATGAGATACAACTGGCATTTAAATGCATCTCCAAAAGGTGAAGAAAACATCAGCCAAAGCAGGTACCAACACCAGATGTTATTAAGTCGTTCATACAGACAGTGGAGGCTGAGAAAATCTCCTGCATTGTCACGACACGGGGTCCCTACAAAGCTGTTATGTACAGAGCAATGACAGTTACCAGTTTCATGTGAGAGTATAACAAGTACTCCATGAAGCAGACTCCTCACAAAGCTAATACTTCCTGAGCTAGTAAAGAAATCCCACACGCTTTGTGGAACCCTGAAGTTCATTAGCATGTTCACAAGGGCATGTCACTGGTCCCTTTTCTGAGCCCGATGAATCTACTGTGTTTAAGATATATTTTAGTATTATCCTTCCTACTCTGCCTAGTTCTTCAAAGCAGTCTCTTCAGGAATTACCACCATAACTCCATAAATATTCTAATTTTCCCTCCTTTGTTCCATGTACCCCACTTAGCTCATTCACTTTGATTTGTTCAGCCTAATGTATAATGAGTACAAATCATGAAGCTCCTCATTGTGCATTTTTGTTAACTTCCTGTCTCTTAGGAACAAATGTCTTCCTTAGCACCATCACTTCAAATACACATATACTGTGCTCGTCATCTGTGAGAGAGAAAGTTTCACATCATTCAAAACAGATGGCAGAAACTAATTTTGTATATTTTAATCTTTAGATTTTTAGATACCAGATAGGAATACATATGATTCTGGACCAAATTATATCGAACATTCCTTGAATTTAATGTGCTCTCAATTTATTGGAATATTTGACAATATGTACATGAATTTCTGTAAATTTGGTTCCAAAAATTGACTTCTGCATTTAGCTTTAGATATATTCACACTTTTCACATATAGTGGTAATTCAGATTATTAAGTACAAACCACAAGTGAACTTGACCCCTACAATGCCTTTGTTACAATATTCAGTCTGCCATGTTTGCCAGAGTCTGTATACTAACAGGTGAGGTTGGTTTAAAGTAGGAAAGGTTTTAAGAGATGCAGGTCAACCCATATGCCTCTCCTCTTAATGAACGTGTGTGGGTCCTTGATTATCCGACATAAATATGATTATGATTGACCCATGTAATGGGAATCTTAGGTAACTAAGCACAGCTGGTTTACCTTTTTATGTAGAGGCTTATTATTAATTGTATGCATGCAGTAATTAGAGTATCTGATCAGAGAGGTTTTAGTCTCTGAAAAGTTTATAGAGCACCGGCATAGAAACATGGCTTCATGTGGAATGAGTCATAATGGGATGGAAGTGGGTTGGGGCAGTAGTTACAAGAGAACAGAATTAGCAGGACCTTGTATAATAAAAAGTGCCACCTATTTTCTGGTCACATGTTATGTGTGTTTAACATATGATATTCTGTATTTTAGTGTGAGTCACTGCTAGAAGAAAATGAACACACCATAGAAGATTGGTATTTCTCTTACCAGGGAGAAATTTCTCTGAAACAGTTCTTATGTTCTGAGAAAGCTCTAAAGGGGGAGAGTGATAACTGTCTTGATGAACCATTTCCATCCCTGCTGTCTAAAGAAGAAAAACCAAAACCCCCCAAAAAGAAGAAAGGCAAGAAAGAAGATAAACAGTCCAAAGATAATTCTAATACATCAAACATATCAAATGCAGCTTCTGATACCAGGCACTCAGAAGAGTCTGTACCTGTGCTAGAAAAGGAAGAACTGTAGTGTTTTTTAAGGACCATAAACTGGGGGCTTTTCTAATATAATTCTTTGTTCAGAACCAACCAGTGAAGAAATATCTTGTAGCACCCCTATAATAGGATCAGCACTACATGTAATTAATGTTTGCTAGAAAGTGTTCCAGGACTTGTTACTGAAGGGAAACTTGAGTCTGATTAAGTATAATGCAGGAAATTTTAAATACTGTTGGTCTCCTAAGATATGGGTATGTTTTTGGCCAAAGACATTTTCTGTGAAGAAACTAAGCTTATAAAGATGCAACAAGTTACTTGTAATATATTATATGAAGAATTTAGATGGTCGGGTACTGTTGGTGTTGGTGTCTCTCGCTATAATTGCAAGGGGCTGCCATGCAAGCAAGTGGTGGGCATCTCTTCTTCATGTACAGGATGCAGGCGGACCCCCATATCTGCAGTTTCAGTTATCTGCAGCGTACTGCGGATCAGAAAGTATTTGGAAAATTAAAGAAATAAACAGTTCCTAAGTTTCAAAGCGTGCACCAAGTGAGAATGGGCCGTAACATGGTGAAATCCAGCAGTCCGAACGTGCCCAGTACTTGACTCATCTTCCTTTGTCCCCATACCCATGCTTCCCTGCAAACTTGCTACCATTCTGCTTCTAGCATTCTCGCTGTTTAAATTAGTTGCAGGGTTATCGTAGTGTTTGTGTTCAGACAGCACAAAGAAGAATGGAGAAGTCAGTGAATACCCGCAATAGGCCAAGATATTTTTTAACAAATAAAATTTTCGTATTACAGGTTATGTACAAGTATATACATATGATTTTAATTGTAAAATGTGTAAAAATAACTTTTTTTATTGATGGAAAAGCATTATTTTTATTATTCTGTCATGGGTTGAAGCTGTACATGATACTGTACAGTACAGGTACTGTATTTTTTCATTGCTCTTTTGTCTCTTGAGAATTAGGCTAAAACCCCAGAATCCCTTACTTTCATACGTATGAGAGAGAGAGAAAGTACACTGTAAATGTACAATGTAGTGTACAGTGCACTTTATTATTACTTGATTTAATGTTGGTAATGTCTTACTGCGCATAATGTATCAATTAAACTTTACCATATTTATGTAAGGTACATGAATATCACATATATAGTGTTCAGTATTATCCACGGTTTCACGTAACCGTGATAGGTCTTGGAACACATTACCCGTGGATGCGGGGGTCCGCCTGTATTTAAAAATTACCACCACACTTACGGACCTTTTCATGTGTGTCATGTTTATTATTTAAACACAGAAACCCTGGAAAACTATGTACTGGCTTACTTGTCACTGTGAAGGGATCATACTGTAATGTTTGCATTTCTACAATGAGAAAGAGGCAGCCAAAGATGCTGTACATCAGTGTCTCTCAGTCTTCCTGGAACCATAGACCCCATACAAAGTCTCACTAATCTTTTACTTGGGATCCTAAAAATTACTTCAATGTGCAGACCCCAGAGATACAATTTGTTGTAACATTTAAGTTGGAATATTTACAGATAAAATGTATTTAAAATGTAAAATCCGTTATTGAGTCAATGTAATAATTTATGATGAAACAGAAATTTTTGTAACAGTACTGACAATGAAATTAACATCAGAGAAATCGAAAGTACTAAACTTTATTCTTCTCAGAAGAATGTACACACTTGTGGACATGTAGCTGAGAAACACTGCTGTACATCATGTTGAATCATATCTCTGTGATTTTGTCAGTATACCCTCTTCATGCCCATGGCATTGTTTTTGTACCTCAAGAAATTTGTTGCAAAAACATTTCTTTCAATAAAACATTCATTCCACCTGAAGGTTAAGGGATTAATTAGTGTGCTGACTTTTCATAGCCACAATACCAGTGCCCTTAAATACTACAAACAGCAAAACTAAGTAGCAAAAATCATTTTGTTTGTACCAGTCAGTGTATACCACTAGTGATAAATGTTTTAGTAAGATAAGTAGAAAATGTTTTTACTATATACAGTATTATAGTATTATAAATTAATGTATCAAGAACCAACAAAATGCACTTACTCCACTGATTTATTTTTATTGTGATATTTTCACCACTACACAACGGCTTCAGTGATCTAGGGGTAGCGTGCTGACCTTTAGTACCCAAGTTTGCGGGTTCAAACCCGGCCGAAGCCGTCCGATTTTTAGGGCGAAAAATTCCTCAGCACACCTTCCTTCGGAGGGGAAGTAAAGCCATCTGTCCCATGTCGTAGATTTGCGGCATGTAAAAGATCCCTAAATTTACGTGGAAGTTGGAATTTAGGCAAAATTACTACCGGACATCTTTCTCGCCCACAGTTCCACCTTTCGCTGCTAGGATCT
>Ga0123357_10012458_pt1 | contig 10975 bp, 7 predicted proteins | sample TergutEmb28metaG_FD_89873 | JGI IMG/M metagenome (GOLD analysis project Ga0123357, IMG submission 89873) | Embiratermes neotenicus P4 segment gut microbial communities from Petit-Saut dam, French Guiana - Emb289 P4 | ecosystem: Host-associated > Arthropoda: Insects > Digestive system > Gut ... | reverse complement strand
ACTGCAAATGGCTGAACTCCTCAACAGGCGTTGTCAATACTGCGCAATGCGCCAGCTCCTCTCTGTCCCGGTTACCGCGTAATTTGAAAATTGCCTTTACTTTTTGAATTCCCCTCGTAATATCCAAGTCAGTGCTTGCCAAAGGAAATCCAATGATGTCATTGCATTTTCTTGCTGTGTCTCTGGCATGCAAGATCTGATGATGGGTTAGTTAGGCCGAAACGTGTAACCTATGAATCGGATTGAGAATATAAGTTGTGTTAGACTGACATTTATTATTTTTGATCGATTGAGCCGTAACACTTCTGTATGTGTCCTATTAAGATAGAGTGTCCAGTTGATATGTATCCAAAATAAAAAAAAAAATAAAAAAAATTCTTTCACAGCTGATTTTAAATAGCTACGTAAACAATGCATTGCATTACTGGACCTTAATTAAACTGATTGTCGCTCGCTTATTGGGTAAAAGCAATTTCTTAATTAGATATTCTAACGGTCATACGAAATAAACCCATCGCCAATTAAAGAAGTTCCGCTGTTATTTTTAACAGAACATTACCCTTTAATTAAAAAACACATCTTCAAAGTAGCCATTACATAAATTTATCCACAGATCCCTTGGCAGCCACTGCCCTAAGTGAATCATTAGCCGATCCCGGTGGTCGTGAGGTCTAAGATGTAGGCCTGCAGAAGCGTTACTGCTGGGCGAGCGGGTTGGAATCCCAATGAGGCCATGGATGTTGGTCTCTTTTTTTTGTAGTATGTTTTGTAGTTAGCGGCTTTTGAGACGAGCTGATCACTTGTTCAGAGGTTTCCTATCGTGTGTGCCTGTGTTTTTAATTAGTTGTGATTTGGAAACCTCAAAAGAGCGACATAGGCTCCATGTGGGCTGCGGCGCCACAGAGAAAAAAGTGAATCATTATCTGGAATCTTTAATTGCAGTAAACCAAAATCTGAACCATGCCTATTAAATTGCCCTTTTGTAATTGCTGTATTTCCACTCGCCCCTTGCATGTACACAAAGATGGACGGTCGTATCACGGGTAATGCGTTCCGAGACCTACCGTGGGTACGGAAAACCGCGGATAATACCGAACGCTATATATAACGTCATAAAACGTGATATTTGTGTAACATGCATAAATACTGTAAAGTTTAATTGATAAATTACGCACAGTAAGACATTGTCAATATTAAATAAAGTATGATACAGTGCACTGTACACTACATTGTTCATTTGCTGTGTACGTCTCACGTCACACACTGACACCACTTTTTAGTTTCCATTTGCACTCGCGACTGCTGTCTCAGTGCTTATAAGGTTGTGTTGTATGGACGATAAAATATCCTGGCTATGTGGGTGGGCTAGTCAGTGATGTCCACCACAAGGGCTTTCTGAATACAAACACTGCGATGACGCGGCGACTACATTAATTCGAACAGCGAGAACGCTAGAAGCCGAATGATGGCAAGTTTGCGGGGAAGCGTGGGTACGGGGAAAAAGGAAGGAGAGTCAAGTGCTGGGCGCGTTTGAGTGCAGAAGACTTGAATATGCAGTGACACCGCTGTGACTATCTGAAATCTTACAGTTCTCTTCAGTAATGTTCCCTTAGTTTAGACCTTACCTTCTCTCTGTTTCATCTGAACACAGAGTCTCCGAAACACTACATGATCTTTCATCTAGGCAACATGTAATGCCCTGGAGCCTGAACAGGGTAGGCTGTATAGTGATTAGGCTAGGGGCTGGACGGTCCAGGTTTCGATTCCCGGCAGACGTAAGAGTTTTTTTTTTTCAAAATGTCCAGAATGGCTCTGAGGTCCACCTAGCTTCCTATTCCAAGGGTAACGGCGTTATTTCCCCGGGGTAAGTCACCCAGTGCGTCAAGCTGGCCACTTACCTCCAACCAGCACTGAGGTTAAGAACGGGAGGAACCGCATCTCTGCTCCGCCTATTGCAAGCATAGGGTCGACTTTCTCCTTTGTCTTATGTGGAAAATATACATCGAAAAAGCTCCCAGGAAGAGTCTAGAAAACTTTGATAAAAAAAAATTGTTGGCTAAGCATAGACTATTCTTAATTTAAATAAATGCACAATAAAACAATTTTATGGAATATAATAAAGAATATTAACGCTTTATGAAACGTGCAGCTCCCGTATCTAAGATACATCAAGCAGCTGTCCGACCCCAAGGTGTTAATGGGACCCTGGTCACCACCAATATGGATGATAGAGGAACGGAATGGCACTGAGGGGTTCACAAGACTGAAGAATAAATATTACCAAGTCTACGCTGAATACTTTGTTAAGTAAGTGAAGTATTGTTTATTGTTTTCTGTATTTCAGTTTGTAATTAGGATCCCTTTACGATTTACAAATCTTCATTACTAAAGGGTGCAGGAATAACAAGCACAGACTTGTGACTTCTAACGACAGAGCACACTCATATTAGAAAGTGTGTAAAACTTACCAGGAGCTGGAAGGCTGAAGGGGAATATACTGTGGCGATGAAATGGGGATGGTACTGTCTCAGGTCTAGAATTATGAGATTCAGTATTAAGGGTGATCGAACTTACAGTTGTGCTACTAAGTACTGCTTAATTAGCAGGGGAGATACATTACTTAATTAGTATAATATGGCTCATTCCTACTTAAAATATTTTAAATATGGCGAACATTTTTAACCGTGCTTAAATTAGGTACTTGGTATACAAAACATGACAGACCGAAAGCAAATACTGGGAAAACATAAAAATATAAGCTCTAAATACGAAACAATATTATTAAAGTGTAATATATCAACCATGCTTCTAATCAACAAGTGGGCTTAATATAAAATATAACGTTGATCCTGTAACTTACAAATCATATAGCCAAAAAGATAGAAAATATAACAATCGGTGCGTTCAGAAAATTTTCCTGGATAAATTGCATGTGAATCGCATAAGGTGGAGCCAAATTATGTTGAGATTCTCACATATATTTTAGACCTCTCTGATTCGGCCAAATTTCTTGTACTTATCTCGTAAGGGAAGAGAAATGAATATGCATATATGTGGTCTTTATGTGAAGTGTCTCATTTTTGCAAGACTTAAGCGACCTTGAATTTTGTCGACAAATATCTGTAGAAATTACAAATAAAAAATTTAATAGAATCCGTCCAGTGGGAGCCGAGCTATTCAGTACGGACAGACAGATGGGCGGACAGATATTACGAAGCTAACAGCTGTTTTTCGCAATATTTTGCGAAAGCGCCTAAGGAAACAAATACCTGATAGCGGCAGTAGTGCGATTTCTCCAGCTCTCTTTTAAAACGTATGGTATTAACAACGTCTGTAGGACGATTTATTTTATCTTTTAGAAGTGGAGTGATAGAAGCTCTTGGTAGTGTTGACAAAATTTTAGCTGTTGTAAGCTCGTACAAGCGCCGAAGATATATGAATAGGGGTACTGATATAACTGTAAGTGGGAACGGACAGCCAACTGTCTCTTACAAAAACCGCCGGTCCCGATGTCACTTTGCACGTAATAACTTATCAGAAAGATAAATTTTGTGACATATATTCTACAGATTTGAATCCGGCCGGTAGATTAACTGGAATAAGACTTTTCGTGGTTTTACTCCGTACCACCAAGTAAATGTTATACAAGGGGTGCTGATATGTTCTTAGCCCGATCTACTTCCCTATGTCGTAGGACGGAATAGATAGTGTCGTTGGAAAGAGGGGTCTGTCCATGTGCCGCATTGCAAGTCCTTTCTTGTTATAGAGGTTAAAAGGAAGCATGCCAGGCGATGCACGCGATTTCAACATCGAGGCGCGAGCTGTCATCAAGTTTATTTTTCTGCAAGGCAAGGCGCCGAAGGAAATTCAGGCCATTCTGACACAAACATTAAGGGAACACGTACCATCGTATGCCACCGTCAAAAACTGGGATGGCCCAATTTAAAAGTGGTGATTTTCCCACCTGTTTTGCGCCTTGTCCTGGACGACCCAAAACAGTGACCACCCCGGAGATTATTGATCAAATTCACGAGCTAATCTTGGAAGACCGCCGGACTTAGGCTAAATCAATAGCTGAGAAACTGGGCATCTCACGTGAGCGGGTTGGGTCCATCATCCGTGAAGATTTGGACAAACGGAAGCTCTCCGCGAAGTGGGTTCCGAAATGCCTGAACGCGGATCAAAAACGTCAACGCTGCCAGTAGTCTGAGCAACTTTTGGAATTTTTCGAAGCGATCCAGATGATTTCCTGTCGCGATTGGTGACCATGGACACTCAGTTTTCAAAACTTCTCTCGCCATTATCACCGTAACCGTTCAACTACGGATATAGGTTTTTTGTTCTGTCTATGGAACTGGACCTAAGAAACACTCTCCTTTAGTACAACAGACTCTTCCGGAACACAATCTTTCCACATATGTAGAAACTATGCTTTCAAGTCTGTCTTGGGCCACTCTGGAATGGAACCCGGCTACAAGCTACCAGTTGGTAGCAGTTGGTAGCTTGGGCTAACATACGGACATTTTGGGTAGTTTCAATGACAAAAGGTAAAATGGCCGGTGATGTTTAAATAGTGCCAGAATGAACAAGAACCGGTAGCGCGTTGCCCCTAGATTTCCATCGTCCAGCTTGGGATTGGGGGTTATGGTTGAGACACTTTACGGAAGAACTAGCTTTAATGCAAATGCTTCTGACACTTGGCCACGCGCAGTGTGACTGAAGCTACGCGCCTCTGTGTAGTCTGCGAAGAAACACATACCTACTGTAAGCTCCGTCACTTTAAGGCAACAGTTTGCGGTTTGCAACCACTGCGAAATATTGAAGTTAAAGTCGGTGAAAGGAGACAAAGTCTGCTGCTGTAAAGCGAGCGCAGCGCCTGCCGTACCTAGAGTTGCTTCGCCTATGTTATCTTCTGAACAGGACAGCATGGACTTTGACTAGAAGAAATGGCCCAAGCAGTCCGTGTATTCTGATTCACGCCATAAAGTCAAAATTCTCATTCCTGCCACAGCAAACAAAGGACACAATTCAGACAGAGCCTTTGAAGAGCCACAGCAGGGCAACTAAAACTGCTGAGCCCACTAACCAGCATCAGCTACTTGGCCTCAAAGTAGCTGACCCGGCTCACCCCACACAGGCCTGCCCAGGTTGTCCACTATCTTCTAGAAAACTTTATTTTCAGGCTTCTCTTGAGCTGATCCGCCTGCGGTTAACTTCGGTCTCCCTCCCAAAGGAGAGGTTCGCCTGCGAACTGTCTTCCTCTTTACGGCCGAGTATGTTAGCATGGTCTAGAGTGACGAAGAGGATAAACCCTTACGGTTAGCCGAGTGAAGGCTCAATGTTTCTGCGTCAGGAAGCTAGAATTATACAATTTCCTCAGTCAGCATTCAGCCCATATATTCCATCTGACTGAAATGCACCTTAAATCGGATCAAGACCAATAGCTTGCAAATTATTTTTGTCAAAGAACAGACCGCCGCACTGAGGTTCAGTTTCAGCCCGCAAATCATTTGCCGGAACCGATAGTGATGGAGGTAATCGGTCAGAAAATTGTTCCTGCAAGTGAACCCAATTTTAACAACACCCCAATGTACAAAAAGCCATCGGGCGTCCCAAGGCCGGCTATACCACCCAGCCAAACGTCACGCAGAATAGGTTCATGGTATGTCTATCTAAACGAAAGAAAGCACACACTCCCGAGTGTTTAACGCGGTCCTCCGCAAGCAGTACTACTCAGCACCCCCTCCCCCCCCCCTTCCTGCATGGAAACACGTCCGCGTGATCTCGATACCGAAACCAGGGAAAGACGATGCTTTCGCCTATCGAAAAATAAGTCCGCTTATACTATTGGCAAGCTGTTTGAGCTGACTCCACTCAAAATGACCCCAAGCGAACCAAGAGTGTACTGTTTGTTTTTCCTCGAGGAATGAGCTTGCACCGTTCCAAAGACAGACCGCAAGTCGGTTTGCACTGCGCGACTAGTTTTCGCAATAGCTTACTAACGGTGCGTATTTGGATCACACCGAGTGAATACAGAAAACAGTGCATTTCGTTGTATCCTAATTATAACGGTGCAGTTTATACTGTCCTGTGCCCTGTGCCCAATCCTTGAAATCTAAAAACCAACCACTTTCAACAGATTATGTCTCCAAAAGAAAATTTTACAGTTTGGTATAACTGTACGAGCCAAAGAAAGTTTATGACCGATTGGAGACGCATGCAGGGTTGACAAATGATGCACGTTCTGGCATCGATTTTGAAATGTGTTGAAATTAAGGAACAGTATATCCGCAACAAGCCAAGCTTTGGCAATGATGAAACGTCGGTCGAAATGAAGATGATGAATGGAAAGAATCGGTGCGAGATTAAGGCACGACCGAATACATTTTAATAGGACAGAATACAGAAACCGACAAACCATTAGACTAAAGTTACTGAAATTCAAGATGGTTGTCTACAAAAATCTAATAATCCGATGTACCACTATTACGTATGTAACAGGAACATTTTTACTGCAATTCGTATTACAGAGTTTTGCAAGCCTACCGGAAGGAGGGCATCGACATTTGGGGCGTGACCCCTCAGAATGAACCTGGAGATGGGTACGAAACATACTTCCACATCAACAGTTGTGGATATTCACCCGAGGAAGAGCGCGCATTCGTCACCGATAACCTAGGCCCAACACTGAAGAAGCATAAGTTCGGGCATGTCGTCATCATGAACAGTGACGACCAGAGGACATCAGTTCCGGACCGGCAAAAAGTGGTGAGTGCACATGCTGACACGTTGAGTGGTTCCAGTTGTGCAGTACTGAACAAATGGCATTAATTTGGAGTGATTCTGAGGAAGCAGTTGGGACGTTGTATTGCGTTTCACAAAAGGCACATAACATATTGGTTGAGATCAAGGCGACTTTCCTTCAATTAAGACAGGTCTGTACAACGGACTGATTGAACCTTCCGTGTTCACATTTCAGTCTTCATCTCTTTTTATTCTTCTTCTTTATTTTTATCTTTCCTTTCTCAGTCCTTTCTGTGTATTTCTTGCGTTACTGATTTTTTTCTACATCCGCTTCTATTTAGTTATATTTTCATTCCTCTTCTGGCTCGTCTTCTCCATCCCGTATCAATGTCGGGAGTGATGACCAAAAGTTTCAAAGTTTGTAGTTCAATCTGCACCTATTTCGTCTTGTTTTATAAATGAATATAGCGGTTTAGAAACACAGATTTTAAAATAATTATAGTATAAGGGAACTTGTCTTTAAATTATGGTAATATCTCATGCCAAAAAATGTAAGTGAAGCTAGAAATTTAGTTCTTATTTACAGATATTGAGTGACCCGAAGGCTTCTAAATATGTAAGCGGCACGGCAGTTCACTGGTACTTCGACAATGAATACCCTGCATCGCGTCTCACAGAACTTCATGATCTGTATCCAGAGAAATTCATCCTGTACACCGAGGCCTCTTTCAGTAAGTATTGGCATTGCTGTTTGCTATGGCAGCGTTTTCACTGCTTGGTGTGGGCACATCTCCCGCAACATAGTCGTATATTTAAATATGTTATTACTAGCCCGGCTGAACACATCGCCTGGATTCTACGACTAGTGATCTTGTTCAAGTCCATTACTTGTTTGAATTCAACTCGCCTGTCAAAGATTTACTTTTATAACTGCGCAATTCCATGAAATATGAAAACGTGATAATGAAAGTTCCTGGATAACAGATCACATGTATTAAAATCTGCCCACATTTCTCTATTGTTACTTTGTATTTCGCGAAACGGGTTTTTGAGAACACAGTATCGAGACTTTCGGTTCTATAAAAGGCAATTACAAACAAGCGCATTATATGACAGATAATTTAGCTAGCAGTTAACATTACTAGGTGAACAGTAAATTGTTGAACTATTTTCGTTTTAATGTACACTTCCATTCACTCTGTTTGTTACATAATATCTTTAGGTACATACAAAATATTGTTAAGTAGCAATATTCCCAAAACACGATGTAGGTACCCAATTAATAACATTTCAGACTTCCTTACTGCAACTTGTGTTACAGTACGCGAACCCAGTCAACCACCTGTTCTCTTTGGAGACTGGGGACGAGCGGAAATGCTATCAAAGGACATTATAGATGTAAGTAGCCGTACGTGTGCATGTCTATTAATTGTATTGTTTCATATATTTATGAAATAACATTGCGCAAGCTATACAACAGAGCATAAAGTCAGTAACAAATTCAGCTCCATTCTAGTGTTTGCCATGTTAAAAATACGAGTATAATCTTTCATTGTATATTTTATTGTTCGGTAATTCACGTGTTTATAGCTAAAACAATACACAAATTTTCACCGCTTTTCGGATTATTTTATCATAACTATTATGAACTTTGAGAATGTATTAATCAAACTTCAACCCAACAACACTCAGACCGGCTCTGCAGCACTCTGCTGAATTCTCAGAACACCACCTCCACATCCCTAAAGGTCTTCAGGTGTATTAAGTGATTTTTTTAAAGAAGGCCACCAATCTCAGAAATTACTTAGGACTGGCGATAGACGAGTATCGAACATTGATCAGTAAAGTATGGACAGAGGAAAATCAAAAGTACTCTGAGATAACCCCTTCCTTGTGCCATTTGTCCGCCACAAATTCCAACGCACACTGGCCTAGATCTGAACCCGGGTCTCAGCAATGACAGGCCTACGACTAACTGCCTAAGCTATGGAACGGTCCAAACCGCTTCACGACACAAGGACAGCTGCAGTTTTACATTTATTATTATTATTATTGATACGGGCTGGACGGTCCGGGGATCGAATCTGTCGATTTATGATATAGTTGCTTTATTAATTTTTATCAGCTCCTTTCCTCTAAAACTTCAGCATATTGATAAATGCAATCAGAGCCACGTTTGTACACAGACAATTATTCAAGTTGCACATTAATGGCCCTGTATGCTTACGACAGGTTATCAACCACTGGGTGAGTGGATGGATCGACTGGAACCTTGCCCTCAACACCGTCGGAGGACCAACCTACCTCAATAATTTTCTGGACGCTCCCATTATTGTCAACGCGACAGCCAACGAGTTCTACAAACAGCCCATATTCTATACCCTCGCCCATCTGTCCAAATTCGTGCCTCCCGGATCAAAACGAATCCAGCTGACATCTACTACTGACAGTGGCATCGACAACGTGGCTTTCCTCAGACCCGACACAATTGTGGTAGTTGTGCTTCTTAACAGGTGAACTTCTTGATCTCGTGCAATTGGAGTAAAGCCAGAAATGGCTCTGAGGCCCACTGGGTACCAATTCCCAATTTAACCCCGAAATCCATATTCGTCGACACCTGTTTTGCAGCCCGCACAGATCTTCAGCGGAGATGCAATTTGGACCGAAGGCCCTCCTTCCGTGAATATAACGGCGGGAGTGTGAAGCTGACCAGTAGCCTCTGCATAAAGCCCGAGGTCTAGCATGTATACAAATTTACTTCGAAGATTCCTATATGTACACGTATTTGTTACGGTGTATTGCTTCTGCATAGGAGACACATGCACCTGCTGGCTAGCGTAAAGGCTTGGGGCCAAAATAGAATTGAGGTGCTTGAAATGAAAGTGTTTTTCTTCTGCGAAAGACGTGCGAAGGGGGCGGTGCCAGATCTTTTGCTCCTGGTACGTCCAGTTGTTTCAACAAAATATATAAAATATTTCAACCAACCAAGAAAGCTAAATTTACTTCTTAGATGTGAATATACGGGCAATAATATCGAATTTATTATATTATGCCATCGTTACACAACATATAAAACAGTTGTATTATTACAACTGGTTACATTCGGCTACATGTTTCGGCCGTTACTCGGCCATCATCAGGCCAACAAGGAATAGTGTTAATAAAGGTACATTCATTAGTTATACGTACACAACGGGATGGCTTCTTTTAAAAAAAATATTGAATGTTTGCTTTATTTTAATTTCTTAAGCCATACTTAACGAATATTCGAAGTCTTAACTATTCGGACGGGCTACTGAGGACACGGAGAACCTAGATACATAACAGGCACCTTATTTTAGCAAAGACTGTACTTCATGGCAGACCCTATTCTTTTATTGGCCGTATCGTAAGTTAGGGCAACGAAATGAGGTAAATTTATTCCGCACTTGAAGAGGAAGTGTCTGATATCAGAAAGTTGTGAATTCACGGCTTGGAGTTTCTACGGGATAAAATCCTAACAAGACGGGCAAAATAGGTATTACATTAACATTGCGGCTTGTTCGCGTAAAAATTGTTGCAGTGGAAACAGTAATTCAGTTTTCATTTCCTATTAACATGGAGGTGATTAATGAAATTACATACACTAACCACAATTGACCATATATTCTTCTCTAAATTACAGGTCTGCTTAATATCTCTGTTAACTCAATTTTAATTCGCAGGCAACGCAATTATGCAAATTACACATAACATTAAAAAAAAGCATGTTCCAAACAAGATGCACTATTCACTCGTCACATGTCACATAAATTGTGTCAATATATGAACCATCAATCACAACAAAAATGTTTCTTTTTTAAAGTGTGGCATCCCCGTTGTGCTTGTAGGATACGCAATGCCAGACACACGACCCGCCAGTGCACAACTTTTACAGTAGGGATTGTGATAGCAGCTACATGTTTTGGCTACGTAAACTAGCCATTACAGGATGCAATTATGATCTATGTAATAAGGAGATTTAAGGCTACAGGTACGTAATTCTCCTTTTATAATACATCTCTGAAAAAAATAAAAATTTTCTTTGTGATTGACGGTTCATTTCTTTGCACACTGTATATTATCACAACGCTGCACTAAAGCAAAAGAATATTCGTTTGTTCGTGGCCTACTTTAACGTACAATCTGGTTCAACAGATCTTAATGTCAGATAAGTCGTTGCGTAGCTTTCTAGTTTGTTTTTTTTTTTTTT
>Ga0123357_10012457_pt1 | contig 10975 bp, 8 predicted proteins | sample TergutEmb28metaG_FD_89873 | JGI IMG/M metagenome (GOLD analysis project Ga0123357, IMG submission 89873) | Embiratermes neotenicus P4 segment gut microbial communities from Petit-Saut dam, French Guiana - Emb289 P4 | ecosystem: Host-associated > Arthropoda: Insects > Digestive system > Gut ... | reverse complement strand
TTTAATGGAAATTGTTATGAAGCTCAATCAGGATGTGAAAATCTTACTCCAAAACAATTATTGCATTAAGTTTCATCTGAGCAAAATTTTAACAAAGTCTCTGGATTTTTCCCTACCTGCTCCCTAGTCATCAATTAACATTGCTGAAGGAGATGTGTGTTAAGAGTGCTTACTCATCAATTATTTCTGCTGCTGCTGCTGCTCCTGATGTCATGAATGGTCTGTCTTATATTGACACTGTGTAAAATGGTTTACCAGCCAAGGTTTCAGCTATTCCTCCAGCCTATGTCCCACTCACAATTTCAAGTAAAGTTTCTGAAAGTGTTCCTACTACTGAAGTTAATTCTGATGGATTCAAGACAACTGCATGTAAAAAAAGTCTGCCCCTAGTGCCTCTGCTGTGATTCCTTATAAGCCATTTATTGGAGCAAGGATCTCTGCCTCTTTTCCCACAACATGCAAAATGAAGTGATGATTGGCCCTTTTTGTCTCATGCTTTAGCCCTGAAGTGACTGCTGATAATGCAGAGCAAATGATAAAACAAAAGGTGTCAATTTTACTGACACACAGCCACAGAGAATATATTGGTGAAGACCAATATATTAGTTTTGTATGGCTGTGTTTGTCAGTTATATTAACACCATACTTATAAGAAATACACAATGGGATATCATCTCAGATAAAATAATAATTTAGTCTTGAGAACTTACACTGTACAAGGACTAAAACCAAACGAAACTCCGATTCTTCTTTGCAGGTCTCAGTCATTGTAGGTGACTCCAGTTATCCCTGTTATTAACGGTATCATTTTTTATTTTATGTTCCATACACTGTATTTCTATTGCGAGGTCTTTATATTTTAGAATGTTCTCAGCTTCCTTCTTAATCTCATTTCTGTCTCACCACCACCACCACCACCTATGAGAATGCTGGATGATTGACCTGATTTCTTGTAGGAAGTAGGAAGGGAGGGGTACAAAGAAGGCCTTCTGTACCCTGCCACATGATCTGACCTCAAGAACAGGATTCACCAATGACATAAACCAAACAGTCGCACTTGCTCAAAAATTTCATCTTCTTGAGAACAGAATAAAATATATTAGAGCTGGAGCTTTCATCTAATAGTACAGAAAAGCATAAGCAAAGATGAAACACAGTTCAAATCTTGGAGCAGCAGGTAACCTCCAATATATGGAATGTACACCTGACTTGCTCCCCATGTCAAACAAAACAAATACTGTACCTTTAGGAGTTTGATGGTAGGTTTCATACCATCCAGGCCATTCATCAGTCTCTTCTCATATTCATAAAATGACATTCTCCATTCTCTTCCATCATTTCCATTTTCACCATCGATATACTCCTCACAACTTGTAATTTCTCTTGGTCCCTTAGGTACTAGAGACCATTTCTGTCAGAAATAAACCACACTTAGTGAAAAATGTTGTGAATGTGACATAGAGAGGCCAACAAACAGATGAAGAGAGATGTGTTCAATACTTGTAGTACTGGAGAACCTGGGATCTCTCTTCACTGCTTCAAGGATGATGTAAAGCTGAATTATGAAAGTAATGTTAGTCACATCCTCCTATTACGCAGGTATTACATGACCTAGTTACACATTTAAAAATAAATTTAATTAAAACTGTACAAGTCAGTCTTTCATGAATATAAATTCCCATCCCCTTCAATCTCATGTCATTCAAAACAACTGAGGGTTAAACAATATATCTGACTTAAGGCTATGTATTGCTCTCTTCCAACTTCAGATACATTACACAAACAAATACCTTTAAGGTATTATGACAAACCAGTGATCTAGAGGAACCTGTGGCCTCTATCATCAGGATAGATGATAGAGGTAGAAGGTACTCCTGAAGGCATCATATTTTTAAAAGACAGTACCATTATATTTACCACAACATAAACCTCAAATCTCAAAAAATATTTAGGCCAACGGTCTGCTGATTAACTGGTGTGGATAATTGCAACCAGACAGGCAACGTACATATTAACCTAATGTTAAGGAACAGTCATGGAACCATTATTGCAGGAGAAAATCAACAAATACTATATATCCAGAAAGTGTACTTGTAGTCTTCGGTATCAAGCATGCAATGCACGTGTACCACGTTGTCATCTGTGGCCTGCTCGGCCCTAGAGCCTTTTTCCACATTATCTAACAAATGGCACAGTTTTCAGACAAAGTTACAGAACATAAATGGTGTGTTTTGATTTTCTCTACAACTTTTTGTCTGAAACATTGCACATTCTATGAAGAACTGAGCGAGATATGACCAAGAATGTATATTGGTCTTCAAATAAACTACTCTTATTCTTGTCCAGTTTTAGTGAAACTGGAATTTTCTGGACAGATTTTTGAAAAATACTCAAATATAAAATTTCATAAAAATCTGTCCAGTGAGAGCCAAGCTGTACCATGTGGACAGACAGGCAGACAAGATGAAGTTAACAGTCACTTTTAGCAATTTTGCGAATGGACCTAATAAGTGATACATACCAAAGATCCATAACTTTTCAAATCTAACCCATCTAGTTTTTTCTGGATATTTGCTGGCAAATTCTCTCCACCAAACATCAAACAAGGAACCAGATCAACAGAAAGTTCTGAACCATTCGTAGTTTGGAACTTGAGAGTGACTGCAGGTCCACCACGAGATCGCGTAATCTGTAAAGATTAATATCTAATAGTTATAAATTTTACTTCACACTCAGTTAAAGTGCTGCCACCTAAATTATTTCTTTAAAATTTTTACAGTGTGCTTCATTCAACTATATTAAATTCAACCCCAGACTGACATCCACACAATATGCACATAATAGTGTGATTCCTACACATAGTTTGATCTGCACAGCTCTTACCATTTCAAGAAAGTCCAGCTTAATCTTGCATAAAGCCTTATCAACAAGACTTTGCAGCCACTGCAGTATTTCTTCTCTTAACAGATATCCACTGTCATCTATCCAATTATTGGCAGTCCTGAAAAAGTGTCACTGGATATGAGAGTAATTTTATTCATTCAAGAGACAAATCTCTGTGTACGGTACTCAGGAATGTGGAGCATGCTAATTTTCAAACTTAAACTTTGGCCTACAGATCAGTGTGAACTTCAAAGCCAAAGTTGTAATTAATTTTAATCCAGTTTATGTGAGGTTGTAAAATCCCAGGTTTATGTTATAACACTACTGAACTGACAGCAAAGGGTGTCTTCAGAATCACGCAAAGGAACACACATGCACATACACACACCCATGCACCCGCGTATGCACAACACACAAGCCCACACATGGACACATACATATTCATATTTAGTCACAATGAGAGGAGGATGCAAAATAAAATACAGAATATACAATACAATACAATATAATACACATTTTTCAAATAATGTTACCCCAAATTCATTATATAAAGCAGAAATAAGACTGAAGACTTTTTAAACATTACAAATTAATCAACAGAATACTGTATTTCAGTTTAGTGAAAACAGGCAAAATACATTGTTTTGAGAATATCAGTCTTGTTGATGTAAAACATACACCTAACTACATAATATGCTCCAAATAACTAGCAGTCTTTTGATCAATATGATTCTTCCAATTCAGGCAGTTACCAATTTGATAACCAAGAAATTTTGTATTTACAGACTCTTCTATACATTCTTCATCATATCCAACACTTAATGGATACTGTGAAGGATTATTCAATATAAGTTTTCTCACATTTGTTTCAGATTCTAGATTTCTATTTAGGGCCGACTTAGTGGCAGTAAACCATTTACTTACGAGACAGAACCACGACATTACGCAGGAAACACTGACATATTGACTAGATCTTATAACACTTAATGTCATCAGCAAATCCTGTGAGTTCTGGCATGATATTTATTCTCAAAGAACCCTTCCAAAATTCAACTACTTGCACCATATCACGGAGGAGGAAAACGTTTATAGGTGGCTAACAGGGCCAATGGTCCACCCATGTGAAGGTGTAAGGCATTGTGCTAAGGGGTGCATGGCAAGGGGGTGGTGATAGCAGTGCTGCTAACAATCCCCTCGGGGTACCAGGAAGCACCACATTGTATTTATGCCTTCTACATGTAAAGGACTCTGCAGGTGGTGACTGTTATTTCCTCATTACTTGTGGGAATCTTATGGAGAAAACATGAAACAAAAACCTATCTAAAGCAGGGGCACTGAGGTACAGAAGTACCTGCCTAGCATCACTCAACAGTCTGGTAAACCACCCCATGGAGCTGGTACTCCCAGCAAACCTGAGGACATTGAGCATTTAAGGTAAGTTAAGGACAAATGGGCACAAGCTATCCCAAAAATGTAAATTTATTCAAATTAATATGCACCATAGCAAGGCAGCAATGGCACACCTTTGCCAAAAACTTTCTATAGGGGAGATAGATGTGTCACTTATTCAGGAGCGCTGAGTTTATGGGGACCAAATAAAAGCATTACACAATATAAGGGGGACAGTGTTTTCTGCTGGACCTGGTATTGTTCCCAGGTCCTGTATTTTTGTCACGAACATGGTTCATGCCTTTCTGCTGTTGGAGGTCTGTTCTAGGGATGTGACGATGACTAGAGGAGGAAGAAAGAGGGAACTTATTATTAGCTCAGCATAACTCTCTTATGATTCACTGTGGTCAAACAGTTTAAAGGAAGTTCTCGCAGCTCATCTTTGGATGTGATGCAAATGCAACCACATTATATGGGGGAGCATGAGCATAAATCCACAAGAATGCCTAATAGAATACTTAGTTAGCACAAACTTTAATATTGTGAATAAAGGTAATGAGCCTACTTTCATAATTAGCAATAGAAAGGAGGTTACAGACTTGACACTAGTGACTGACAAGACAGCAGACCTAGTGAGTAAGTGGCATGTATTTGATGAGATCTCTTTGTCAGACCACAGATACAAAGTATTTCATGTTGGTGACCTGTTAGTCACCAGGCCCACATATCACAAACACAAGAGAACCAATTGGGAATCCTATCAGGAAGACCTGAAGGTGAAACTAGGGATTGTACCAAGAGTTATACAGTCAGTGTATGGTGTAGAGCCGGCTGTTGACACGTTACAACAGGCCATCCTCTCATCCTTTCAACAAAACTGTCCATACAGGGTGGCTCAGTCGCCAAGGACAGTTCCATGATGGAAAAAAGAGTTGAGCCGCCTTAAAGCTTCAAAAAGATGGCTTTTTAATCAAGCTAAGAGGACAGGTGATTGGAAATAACATAAGATGGCCCTCATCTGTTACAACAAACAGATTACAAAAGCCTAATGGTCCTCTCTGAGGGACTATTGTCGAGGGATCAAGAATGTAACTGACAGGGCCAGACTCATGACAATCATGGTTAGTCAGTCAGCCAACAGGGTGGAATCTATAAAAATACCCGATAGCTGATTAAAAAAAACCTCAAAGATACACTCTGAGGAAAATACACAGGGTTCATTCTCCAGGGTCAGCTGTAGAAGAAATAACCTTGGAAGGAGAAGAGAAGCCATACCTGAGAGCATTTGCTGTTCACAGGGAAGACTGGGAACTGTCTAAAAAAAGTCATTAATCTGTCCAAAATAAGAACCACTTACATCGGCAGGGACTGACTAAATTGTACCTGCACTCTTGCAATAAGGACTCAATCTTTTAGTGGCTCATTTGTGCCATATCTTCAGTCTGCCTAGAAAAAGGGTATATACCCAAAACTTGGTGGCAGGTCAAGGTGACATTTATCCCTAAACCTGGGAAGGAAAACTGTACTGAGATTAAGGCATATTGTGCTATTAGCCTATCATCATTCATTCTGAAGACGATGGAAAAATTGGTGGACAGGCATATCAGGGAGCAGGTTTTGGGGTTATGTCCTCTATACCGATACCAATATGCCCACCAACCAGGGGAAGACCATTGAAACTGAACTGCATCATGTGATCGCAAATATTCAGGAAGCAGTGGAAAACAGGGAAGTTACACTTGGAGCTTTCCTACACATCAAGGGAGCATTTGATAGCACCTCATTTGACATCACAGAAAGGCTATCAAATGGCATGGGCATGGTGAAATTATCTGTTGCTGGATTAGCTCTATTCTGGTGGCACGAATATTACAGCTGTGTTTGCAGGAGAAAATCCGCACAGGTCTGTGGCCAGTCACTGTCTACAGGCAGGCATTTAATCACCTTTGCTGTGGAGCCTGGTCACAGAAGAACTCATAGGACGATGCATTAGGAATGGCTGTTATAAACTGGGGTATGTAGATGACATTGCTACCCACATCTGTGAAAAATTTCCCAACACCGACTCAGAGCTTCTCCAGGAGGCTTTGAGTGTGTTACAACAGTGGTGTGCTAGGACTCAGCTGTCTCTCAGTTCACAAAAGATGGCAATAATACCATTCATCTAGAAAAGAGATAAGGGACCTGAAGAAACCAACCCTCTGGAAACACACTACAGCTGACTACTGCAGTCAAATACCTTGGACTTATTCCGGGTAAGGGACTGACGTGGAAGGCACAGGTGAAAAATGTTACAAATGAAGCCTACTGTGCTTTTTGGACCTGTAGTAGTACATCAGGCAAAACCTGGGGTCCGAAACCAGGGTGATGCATTGGATCTATACCATGGTGATCAGATCCATAATTCCCTACAACTCCATGGTCTGGTGACCATGGGTCACACATGTCAGATGTCAGCAGGACAGAACTCAGTAATTTACACAGACTAGCCTGTCTGGTTACAACAGGGGCGATGAAAAAGTCCCCAAGAGCTGCCATGCAGGTCCTTCTGGGATTCCCTACTCTTCATGTGAGATTGAGGTGAAGGCCCAGACAGGGATTTACAGACTAATGTGTACCCAGTAGTGGTGACCTAAATCCACTAACTTCAGTCACAACAAAAATATTTCTGGATATGGAGCACGAACCCATCCTGCAGATGGGGTCTGACAGGATGCTTCGGACACATTATATCACAAGCATTCCGGTCAAGTTCCATAACAAATGTGAATTTCTGAGCAGGTTCAACCCAGACAATGAAGAGGACATATTATGGTACAGAGAGAGTCCAAGACCAACAAAGGTACTACTGGTGCTCAGGTGTATGGATGAGTCTCAAGGAGGGGGCACAGCTTGTCTTGGGCTCCACACCATGGTATTCTGGGCTGAAATATATTCCATTAAGGCTTGTATAATGGAGAATACAGCAAAGGGCTACACAAATAGGAACATCTACATTCTTTCTGACAGTCAGGCAGCCTTAAGGCCCTTGACAGCTTCCAGATAAATTCCAATTTAGTCTGGGACAGCCACCAAACCCTGGTAAAACTGGAAGAACATAACACAATCCAACTTGTAAGAGTGCAAGGACACATGGGAATTAATGGAAATGAAATGGCTGAAGAATTAGCCAGACAAGGCCCCTCACATCCACTAACAGCACCTGAGCCTGTAATTGGTATATCTGAAAAGGTTTCCAGGGGTGTGATCAGGGACTGAACAAATAGGACATATGAGGAGCATTGGCAACCCCTACAAAGTAAGGACTTACTTAAAAAAAGAACCATCTCCAAACTAAAGCTGGGAATTGCTTAATCTGTGCATAAACCAGCTAGGAATATTGGTAGGGCTGAAAACAGAACACTGTAATTTAAATTACATTTATTTAAACTGGGGCTGGTAAACAGTCCCAAGTGCAATAGATGCAAGCAGGTATCTGAAACAGCCTCATATTTTTTGTGATTTTGAGACCTTGGCCACAGTAAGATTTAGGCACCTTGAAGTCATTTTTTGCAACCAAGGGACTCTGAAGACATGTCTGTCATCAAGATACTGCACTTTCTTCAAGAAGCAGGACTGCTGAATGAATGGGTTAAAGATCAGTAACAGTCGAAATGCATGGGTCACTCGGTGCCCGTCCTACTGTATTCTAGTCCTATTCTCAGGTCATTTTCGTACAAAGTGAAAAGTAATGATCGTAGAATCTACCCTTGAAATACCCCATATCGTTCCCCAGAATGAGAACAAAATTCTGAGGATCACTAAATGATTTTATTTCAACTTTTTGTTTCACATGTGTTAGGCAGGATGTGTACCATTTCACACTTGTCCCCTGACTGCTATACAAATATAACTAGCTAATATGACTGTATGACTTACAAAGTCAAAAGCTTCGTCCAAATCGCAGAATATTCCTAAAACATAAAATTATTTTTTTGTGGTGGTGGTGGTGGTGGTGGGGGTTTTGGAGAAATATAAATAAGCTATCTGTTGTCTTTTGCATGGCATTTTCAGTTGACATTCGTTTCTTGAAGCCAGATTGTTCTGCAACCAATATGTTCTTAATATGTAAATTCTGGCTTAACCTCTTGTGCATAGTATTGTCTAGTATTTGTGTAGAAACAGTTAAAAGTGAAATATGCCTACACTATATCATGCTACTTTGCATCCTTGTTTATACAGTGGTTTTACTATGGAGAATGATATACAGTCAAGGAAAATACACGTGTTCAGTGAGTGATTACACACATACCTAAATGGGTGACCAATTTGAGATAACAATTTTCCAAATTTTACTTGTTATTTTCTCATAAGGTAACTTATTATAGTTGTCATCCCCATTATGATGGCTGGAATAATTTAAAGACCAGGGAAATTTCCAGGAAACTGCCTTTTTGAAAACAATATTGTTTGTTCTTTACCCACTTGATGTAAATTTAAACTTTCAGTGCCTGTTAGAAAGAAATCACTGAAAGCATGTTTTCTCAATCCTTTAATTTTTATTGTTTATAAGACGGGGACATCTATTCAGTTAAATGCACTTATCCTCTCTCTTTTTATACCATGTTCCATGTAGTTCTTACTTTATTACTGGACTTTAGTATAAGTCTACCATAATGTTGCCTTGAGCTTCTTTTGTAACTGTATGATTTTACAATAAAGTACAAGGCTTTTAATTTTAGATCATTACTCTTCCTAGTAAGGATATCCAGACACTTTTAAGTTTACAAGACAGTTTCATTCCTTGTGTAGTCCAGTCTTATTTTGTGTTGCCAATACCTTTTTATATAATAGGGGAACTAGCTTAAAAATATTTTAAAAAGTATACAAAAGGGAGTTAAATACACTGTTGTTATCATTGTCCTCATAAACTGATCTCCATACTTCAATTTCTAGTGCTCTAAAAACTCATAATTGTTTCAGTATTTATCATTCTGGTTCTGTGCTACAGAAGGTATAATGCTTGTTGTAGCATAATTATTACTATGAGGGGCAGTGCAAAATAAGTTTACAAGGCACATATGTAATGTCACAACAATTGGTTTAGGCTGATCCAATATGTTGCAAAGGGACTGGTTATTCTCAGTTCACAACACTGCAGTGGTCACCACTTTGCACCCAAACTCTGGCACACCTCTTGTGAGACACCAGTATAGCAATAGCGAACAGCGGTTTCACATTAGTTAGACAATACACAAGGCCAACATCCCCGCCAACTGTGTAATACAAGCGTATATTGGAAAACTATGAGCAAGAAAAATTATGACCAATAATGGCTCACATTATCTACCCTAGGTTCCAGTCAGCATTCCCACAGAATGACTCAGCAAAACTTGCAATACATATATTATGACATAAACCTACAGGAACATCACTCACATCTCATATGTGGTACCCTCATTGTTTTAGGTCTGGTAAACATTCCTGTGTTTCTCCATTAAAAAACCTCAGAACCATTAAAAGTAACACAATCTTCAAATTGCTGGACTCCTCTGGACAGAGACAAAACATGTGCCAAACACAGCAAAACTCTGTCTGAATAAAGTATATCACTGCCACAGGGTTCCTCACAGTTTTGATTACAGATTCACAGAATCAATCCAGTCTACTTAATCTGATGTGATGGAATGGAATGTATAAATCTTTAATGAAAATTTTATATAATGTGTATCAAAATTTCCAATCACACACAACCCACTCCTTGCAATTGGAGTGTAATGTGTGTGACTGGAAGTTTCAATACACATTACAAATGTTACACCAATGGGGATGGTCCATATAAAGAAAATTAAATATGTGGGTACTGAATCACATTAAATTGAACTACTTTTCAAAAACTAAAAAGTGATCAAACTCAATTGCTGCTTAAATAGAGAAATATGTAACTTCTTCAACAACTAAACAGAAACAGATATCAATACTGCAGTTCTGCAATGCTGTGACTACATATGTATTGTTGCATAACTAACACTATCTGGAGAGAGGCATTTCTTTTCCCTGTAATTTGTTACATGATTTTCAAATCTTAATGGAAATACTATTCTAGGTTATGTAGGTCTATGAATCTGTTGCATTATGAGCTGTTCCCAGAAAACTGACTGATGTAGGAAAAGGTGTTACTGATAAAAGTGACCACTGCATGAGGAGCTGTTTAGAAGAAACTGTTGCATAAGAAGGTGTTTCTAAGAGAAGAGTGCCAGCCATCTGCAGCTTCATGTAAATAGAGTCTACACTCACTGATATGAATGAAAACTAAACCTGCTAAATAACATCTTGATATCACACATTCCGCACATCATCCTCTATAACACTATGTATTCAAAAACAACTTTACGTGCACTATATTCTGTATATTAAATCACATACCAATTATCATTAGTATATGATTTCATATACAGAATATTGTGCACACGAAGTTGGTTTCAATATATGGTGCTGCTGAATAAAATTTCGTACCTATGCCCTAGTAACAAACGTCACCAGAAGCTAAGTGATGGTTGTAGCAGGCAGACAGCTACACATAACCGTTGCATTATGCATTAAATTTAAGGGTTTTGTGAATGGTATGCACACCCCCCCCCCCCCCCCACAAAAAACACATAATTAACATGCACCCTCACTCCAACCTACGTACTAAATCTTTTTAAAAACAAAAAGACGACGA
>Ga0123357_10012456_pt1 | contig 10975 bp, 4 predicted proteins | sample TergutEmb28metaG_FD_89873 | JGI IMG/M metagenome (GOLD analysis project Ga0123357, IMG submission 89873) | Embiratermes neotenicus P4 segment gut microbial communities from Petit-Saut dam, French Guiana - Emb289 P4 | ecosystem: Host-associated > Arthropoda: Insects > Digestive system > Gut ... | reverse complement strand
ACCACCAGGAGCATGCTACTGAGCCAAGCCGGCTACTAGTAACGCGGTTCCGGCCGCTTGGAGCGCTGTAATTTTACGTTTCCATGGAGTTGCACATCTGTATGTAGAAGTAATCTGTGGTATTTGGTTCCCATGTCATGTGTTTGCGAACACTGATCCATGGTTGCGAAGTTCCGCCACGTTTTTGTTGCACGTGGAGGTGAGTGCATGGTTTAATAGCATTTGGAATGAATTTGCTCGAATGTCCTTTTTTGCAGTTGTAGTATGCTCGAAGGGCAAATCATTATATTTAAATGAACATAAGAAATGTGTCATACATACGTCGTAGTATCTGAAAATACTTCTCAGGGAATGCTTAGTAATCCTCACGAATTCGTTTCAGACGTGGCGACTATCGTATGCTTTGGGGGCTAGAAGTGCAGAGTACGTTTTCGGTGTTATGACGTGTATGTGACATCAACGTAAAATATGTCTTGATCAGGTTCCTGCAACACCTGTAATCGTTCTGGCCAACCAGCCACTTCAGTGATTCACTTTTCACTCCGAGGTTGTCATATAATATTTTTCATAAACCGTATATTCGACGTTCATACTTTAATTTTTCACTATTGCAGGTTACATTACCTAATTCTCGTCGAAAAATTAAAAGGGTAAGATGATGTGTATGCCGGTGGTTGCTGTCCGACTCGCTTACCCTGTGTATTCTCAGCACATGGTTTTTTGTAACTTACCAAAAGTTTTAGCCGCGATCAGCTACAGTCACTCCAGTGTATCCTTGATGATGCAGTTGAAAATATTATAAATTTAAGTCCCCGCAGAAGCGGAATCCGTTTGCCTATTGAGGATGACATTGATTGTGTTGTGCCTGTTAAAGTATCTGTCAGAAAGACATATAAAGTATGTAACATTTCGATATGAAAACAGTTAGAGGCGACAGGTGTATAGTAAACAGTTACCCACAGCACCTTTATTGCATAACAAGCATGCATCCACTGGGATATCCCCTGGTGACTTCTGTGCTCAGGGACATGATAAAAGGTACACTAACGTGCTCCCCCTGTAGAGCTTTTACTGTCTGCTTAGAGCTTCATCATTTAATGGTGCTTTGTCCAAATCATGTTTAACCATATCGACATAGTAATGCCATTGCAAAAAAAAATTCTCGTCTAATGTTACAGGCATGGAACCCCATCATCAAACTTTTACATTCCTGGGACAAGGAGGGCAGGTTTCTGGAGGATCGAGATGGACAGCAGGAAGAAGGCCCTTATGAGGGAACACATTACAGGTTAACTTACAATTGAGCATACACAAAGAATGAAGACCTTGTGTATTCTGGTTTGAACTCAGATCCTCTAAGACCTTATAGGTTGAACTGACCTGATCACATTCTGGTCTCACATTCCTACCTCCTTGTCGACCCATAAGCCATTGAGAACTAGGCAGTGATGAATAAACTGGTTTGTAGGCAGTATATGTATATCAGTGACTTGGTGTTTCTTACTGCATTGACCCTGATGATGGCAGTAGAGCAGGTCTCCCAAACATTGGTTTGTGACTCGTCTGACATAGCTGATAGCCTCAGAATGTTAAGAGTTAGGAATAAGACAGTATAACTTACATGAAAAAGCCTCAGAATGTTAAGAGTTAGGAATAAGACAGTATAACTTACATGAAAAACAGGAAGGGTGTTTTCTTTTGGTTTCTTTTTTTAATTATTCCGGAGCTGAAAATTGTATCATTGACTATGCTTTTTGTTGACATAGTGTAGTGACAAAATGTATGAACTGGATCCACCCTGAGCACTGAGCACTCTTTAGAATGTGTCATTTTGATGACATGTTGGATCCTTCTGGTATAATTTGTGCCTTCTTGATTCTGTGCTCTCTAATGGGAGGGGGGGGGATATTTTAATACGTGAACACCAAGTCTTGGAAATGATGTGGTTATTTCCTTTTCAAATGTTGGTATGGATTCATTAGTTATAACATTTTTCTTGCATTCTACAGTCAAGTGTGGTATATAATGTCATCTGTTTTTACAGGAAGTAAAGGTAGACTTGTCTTTATGCTTCATTAAACTTCATACTCTGCAACATATGGGGGAAAGACAGTATAGCACCATGGAGTCATAAACTATGACTGTATGGTGGATGGTGGATGAGTCCCAATGTTTGTGTGGGTGCAGTACTGAAAATAAAAGTTGCCAATCCTGCTAGGAAAGGAATACCAGTCACCCTATTAGCACCCAAGCCATATATTCATTGCACTACCCTGCATCATGTCTTATCAGTTCACGCACAACAAGCCAGTCGCTGGTCACTAGTAATTGAGCTACTGCAGGTAATTTCTTATATTTGAAGCACAGGTGTCCAACCACTAGACATATACCCTGGTGTGCTGTGTATAATTGCATACTGCTTGTGCATTCTGTAGCCAGTCATTTTACTGAGCTACTGTAGCTGACTTATAATAAAGCTCCAGTTATCCAGTCTGTAGGAAGTCATTGTATTAAGTTAGCTGTTTGGGCTTACCTTTTGTAATTAAATTGTGTGTGTCCGCTTCTAGTCAGTCACTGTAGTAACTGCGATAGTCTTGCTTACCTGACTGTCTTGTCATTAGGTGGCCACATTACTGTCTTAGCAGCTATCCCATATTCTCTCTTATGTGAGGTCCCAACCAAAAGTTTTTGGACTGATCACTGGGAGTGCTAACTGGATATAAGGTAGAAAGTACCTCGGAATTAATTATTGTGAATTAGTGTTGTGAGCATCATTGTAACTTAATGTTGTGTTCTGAAGTTGACATTTAAGTGTGTTCATGTTGAGTGCTTTCTGTGATTGTTATAGTTTAGTGAAGTGGCATACCGTAAAAAGCAGAGAATTTGCTACAAATTTTGTTTTAACCTTAAAAAAATAGCTTCTGAGACTTCCTGAACAGTTATAAAAGCCTCTTATGATGACACCATGAGTACGGTACAAACGTTGAATGGTATTCATGTTTCATGTCACCAAACTTCAGCTAGGGGTTTTGAATATTCATGTCCTCCATCATGATGTCAAACTGGTGAAAATGTGGAATATATGTGTTGAGTCGGTTATGAGGGGTGCGTATATTTGATGATGATGATGATAGCAACATTCTAGGCACATCATACAGTACATGATGAACCAAAGATATGAGGCAGATTGCTGCAAAATTTGTGTCCATCTGCTGAAAGATGGCCAGAAACAAAACCAACTTGCTTTGTGCAAGAGGTTACAAGAACAGGCCAAAGAGGAAAGAGACTTCCATCTAAGTTCATAGCAGGAGATGAAAGCTGGGTTTATGGTTATGACCCAGGAACAAAGGAAGAGTCATCCTCCTGCCATCCAAGAGAGTTGAGGCAGATGAAGTCAGGCTTCAAGAGCATGTTGTCTGTTTTCTTGAACAGTGAGGCAGTTTTTCAGAAGGAGTTATTTCTTCAGTGCCAGCCTGTGAATCAACAGTTCTGCATGGGAGTACTAAGGGTGTTTGTGGAAGCTGTTGGGAGAAAATGCCCGACAAGTGGCTTACACAGGACTGACTTCTGCATCATGACAACACACCATGGCACACTGATTCACGGCTTTTTCCAGTGTCTACCCAAAAAAAATGGTGGTGGTATCTGACCTCTGTACTTCTCCATCCTAGTCTTCATGACTTATTCCAGTTTTCAAAGACATAAGCATGGTTAAAGGGATAAAGGTTCAAGGATATCATGAAGATAAAGCTGAATCGCAGGCAGCACTGGAGCGCAGAGCAAAACAGGAGTTTCAGAGGTGTTTCCAACTGTGGGAGAGACACAGGGTAATGTGTTTGAACCAAGAAGGGGATCCCTTTGAATGAGAATACTAAACTGTAACTAACATGAGCCTAAAAGTGTTACATTCCCTCAGTCTGAAAACTTTTGACTTGCACATTGTAATATATTCTTATTTTCCAGTTTAGTGAGATTCTGCAGTGACAACTGTCTTGGCTCACCTTGTAATCAAACCCACCCATAAAGCTTCTGTATACTGCTTGAGCTCTCTTGATTTATAGAGGTAAAATCAGGGTCTGGGTCAAAAAACTGATGCTGACTGAAATTAAAGAATTGATGTAGGACTGACAAATACATGTGTTTTGTATCATCTAACAGTATACCAGATTATTATTTTTGGTAAATAATTTGTTGACATTAATTAAGTAGCTTTATTTAGTTGCAGTGGTTCAGGTGCCACTATATGAATACTCTCGTTTGGTTGTTGTCTTCCAGTTGACAGTGTGTGAATGTTTATGTTAGGTTGCCACTGTTTGAATAGTTTAATTCTATCACCATCATTTGAAGGAAAATTGAATTAAAAATTGGATTTCTGTGTTTGGTAGTCACATTCTGCTGTTGGATAAGAATTCACCATTGTGAATCATTCAGTACTGCCCTTTTCTAGTCAGCTGTGCTTCTTACATGGGTAAATACATATTTATGTTTGTATACTTTTAAGGTCATCAAATGTAGGAAAAAGAATGCAATGCCGATATCACAAGCTCTCACATGTAGCAGTTTCTGTAAGGTGGAAATTTTGTACCACTTGACACTGTAGAGCACCTAATGTTGGGTGCATGGTGTAATACACCAGTGTTCAGAGGTATGATATGCCTGCTGGACATTTTGCCAAATGTTTCAGACAAGGGATACTGAACAGAAGGTGCGGCTGTAACTGTTCTTGGTGGCATGATGTTGGAGAGTTGGAGAAAACAGCTATAGTTTCTTTCCTTAGATGTATGAGGACTATACATGTCCTAGTAATGTTACTGCTAGTTGTGGGAACATGAGTGTTGTTGAATATTGTTTGACAAAACATTATACAAACATAATTTGGCAGTTACTAATATTTGAAACAGAAACAACCATTTTGTAGGCAGTATGAGTAACTCACTGTTCAGTCTCTGCCTTCACAGTTATGTACTGTCTTGTTCTGGTAAATTTGAACTGGTTGGGTGAGGAAGTGGGGAACAGAACAAGCAACAGGGAGGATCAGGGTATGAGGCTGGTACCTATTTTATGGCACTAGATGTGAGTGCAAAATACCAGTCCCAAGTACATTGGCCACAAGAACATTTGGAGATTTCTGTAGCATTTAGATGATCTAAACATGGTGAACTGTGCAGTGTTGCTTGTATTTACTGTGTGTGTTTATGTTAATGAGACACTATATGATCTGTACCCACCAAATGTTTGGGTGATCAAATCAAGAAGAATGAGATGGGTGGGGCATGTAGCACATACAGGGAAGAGGAGAGGTGCATACAGGATCTTGGTGGGGAGACCTGAGGTAAGGAGACCACTTTGAAGACCCAGGCATAGATGATGGGATGATATTAAAATGGATCTTCAAGAAGTGGGGGTGGGGGGCATTGACTAGATTGATAGCCCATGATAGGGACAGGTCAGAGGTTCTTGTGAATGCAATAATGAACCTGTGGGTTAGCTTCTCAGGAAGGACTCTTCTGTATGAAGTTAGTTTTTTACCTTTGCAGGAAATATTGCTTCAGTCTGTGCATATCTGCTCTTGGGGAGTTGTGTATCTGCCAGTCAGTCAGGATGAGACTTTTTTTTTATGTTCCAGAAAGTTTTAAAATATGCTGATACAGAGTCATTGAATTTCAGAGCAGTAGAAGAAATATACTGATGACAATTTACGCTAATATTTCTGTATTAAAACCATCATCTGTCCTAAAATGTTTTTAAAATGTTAGCCATTTGCTTCTACATGGCCTATCTGACTTACACAGCCACTTTGAATTCATGTGTCTGTGAACTTCTTATCTTGAACTTAAATTGAATGCTTATACACAAATGGCTAATGCTTGTTATTCGTTGTTATGCATATAAGGTTTTATAAAATGTAAAGTTGCCATTTGCTGATGACAAGGCAGATTACTAACACAGCTGAAGGACAAACCTCAGAACCTCTCAGATGGTGGATGAGAATTAATTAATGTATTGCCATTACCAGTGAAAGCATGGACTAGCACTGTGTTCCCTACAAACTGTTTAAAAGTGTCATTGTTAATAGTTTTAATTAAAATATATAAATTAGTCATTTAGGTCAGGAAATGAATGCATAGTGTAACAATTCTGGTGTATAGGAAAACCTCATTAATTCAAAGTTGGTTAATTCAGAATAACATATAATTCAAAGTATGACATTCCTCAGCATTACATATAAGATTTTGAATACTCCTTAATTTGGCTAATTTTATGTATGATGCTTGAGATTTAAGACCACCCACCACACATGATAGAGCAGGTGTAACTACCAGTTATGTCATTGGCCCATATTTCTTTGATGGAACTGTTAGTGGTGTTACATATATTAAATGTGGAATTATGTGATACTGGACCCAAGCAACAGTGGGATTATCTAAAAGGTGTCATTTCAGTTAGACAGTGCTCCAGCATATTTCACCCTGACTGTGTGAATTCCTCAATGAATCATTAACAGGTCAGTGTATTGGTTGGGGTTGTGCGGCATCCCCTTCGCCACTGCCATGGTGGCCATGTCGTCCATGTATTCCCAACTTGAGCACACCTGATAACAGCCTGTGCACTAACTCTGTGTTGTGAGTTGTCATTACTGATTCCTGCAACTCTTGAACACCATCAGTTCCATGGAAGAGGTCACAGAGAATGTGATGACTCATAAAGGTCTGTGAGGACCATGAGGGGTTCCCACAGGGATCTGCCGGATCCATGCAATGCGGGTAGCATGACATAAATAAATAAGTCAGGTGTGCAGGTTAATGAATTAATGCTGTACTTTTGCCACTGCTTTTTATAAATTTACCTTCCAAATTCTGTAGAAAGTTCTTGAATATTGACCTGGAAATAGGCAGTCCCAAATGTACCCCTTTCTCATATTTATGATGTGATCCATGAAACTGAAAATAATTGTGATTTGAATTAGCATTTATTAGATTGGCCATTTATTACTGTTGTGTTAATTTTTTATTAGTTATGCCATAATTTTTATTGGTTCATTTATATAGATGTTGACATATATAACTTTTGTATTCAACATGATCATTTCAAATTCTTGTGTCACTTTAATGCAAAGGTTTCCTAATTGTGTGTTGTTTTCACTGCTACATTCATTAGGGTGGTTTCAGTTGTTTCACCACTGAAAATAATGCCTGGTAGCATTTCCAAGCAAGATCCAAATTTTTTTGGCATATTTATAATGAAAAGTTGTAACAGTATGTCTCTTAGCTTCACTATGCTTGTTTGTCTGTGTATGTCTGCCTATAATACTCAAGCCCCTGTACAGATTTTCACAGAATTTTTTATTGGGGAGTTTACTAAAATTTGTTAAGGTTCCAGTTTTTATTAAAGTGGAACAATAATTGACACATCACTGAAGACCTGTATGAATTTCTGAGTGCACATTTAGCACTATTTGGACAAGAAATTGCCTTACACAAAAGCTGTAGAGTGGAATGAAGCATGCATTTTATGTCATGTATGTTTTTATGTAAGCCACATGGTTTTTGATACAGTTAAAGAAGATGGTGTGAACATGCCAGAATTGTTACAGTCTGCCTACATTTCCTAACATGTTTTTAATTTTGTAGTATTGAATACAAAGTCTCTGGTGCCATTTAATTTGCTGATTTTTAACTTTATGAGGAGCTGTTGGAAGAGTGGCAATTTGAGTCCAAGACTGATGGTTGTGTACATGAAGCAACATATGGCTGTTGTTACAGCAAAGCCTATAGTTAATTGAAATCCAACTTTTTTTTTAAGTAAATGAAAGGACATGTGTATAATACAGGATGACAATTCTTCACCACCATGTAAATGGGGACTGAAACTTACTGAGACATCGAAAGGTGAGAGGAAGAGTCGGTGGCATAACAGCAGTGCAGTTGAAGATAGACTCAAGGTAATGCATTAAAATATTTTGGTGTGTGGTGTTCTTACACATATGGCCTCCATTATTGATTCCTTGGATAAAATATAAATTGTCTCTGTACAGGCATGACATTAAGATATCACAGATTCTCAGCCTCAATACTGTGACTGTTCCAGAAAATTTGCTGTTGCCAAGAGTAATTTGTGGATAGGAGACTGGGTGAGTTTCAGAGCTGGGCTGCAACACGGTTTGGAAGAAACTGTCAGCATGTGCTAGGAATTTAACTCCATGCGTGTTAGGAAAATTATTTGTGGTGTACTGTATTGAGTTCTGGAGGAGCTAGATATTGAATACAGAGGTTTCAGTGGCTACGAATATGTCTCATAGCATTTGTTCTGATGGGCACTATTACACCACCGTAGGTAGGCTCCCATATTGGTAGTCACTGGGGTCCTTCTGTTGAAGTGTTAGGCTGTCACCTGTCACACCCTGTCCACCACAATTACTGCAGTTAGTGCAGAACTCATCATCTATGTGGCGGTGGAGAAGAACCTGTGTGGTCGTTTGTAGTTGATTTCAAAGTTGTGGCATGTGTTGCTGTGAAGTGTGACCATGTGTTGTGTCCAGTGCAATTTTTTGTTTCTTCAGAAAATGACAGACTTTAAAGAACAATGCACATGCATCAAGTTGCTGTTTCAGATTAGAAAAACTGGTGCAGAAATCTTTCAAATGTTAACATTTGCTTTCAGAGAGGAAGCAATGAGGCAGACTCTAGTATTTGATTGTTCTGCAGAGTCCAGAGATGGAATGACATCTGTCAAGGATGCTGAATATTCAGGCTGCCTGCCTACTGGCAGAATGTACAGAAATGTGTAATGTATTTGCGGGATTTGTTATGAAAGTAGATGTATTACTATCCACAAGTTGGCTAATTAGTTAGGCAGCCTTTTGGTTTATGCCATCAAACTTTTACCCGAGATTGAATTTGTGATAGGTCGTGTCAAAATTTCTACCTCTTGTGCTGATTGATGAGCAGAAACAATTAGAATTGCATCAGTGCATACCAGGACACACAGAAGAAATGTCAGACATTCATACTTCCTTGCAGAGGTCATTACAGATGACAGCATGGGATCTCCCTGCCTGAATTAGGCAGAGAAGTTTGTTCCTGTATGAAATGCTTACTGATGTTCGTTTTTATGTGCATGGAATCGTGTGTCATGAGTTTGTTCCATAGCAACAGACTGAACCAGCATTTCTTGCAGACATTTGATGATGTCTATGGGAAGATATTTGGTGAAAATAATCTGAAAAATGGTGCACTGGAGATTGATTTCTCCACCACAGCATTACCCCTGCTCACTGTGGTTTGTCTTATATAATTTCTGTCCAGTAGTGCCATGACTGATATCACAGACTTTGGACTTTTTCCATCATGTGTGTTGAATATAACACTATGTTTTGAGGACGGATTTGCTTCCTGTCTTAAGGCTTACTTCGTTCACAACAGATCTTGCTACATGATGATTATTTACACTATAATGCACTCTGATTAACATCAGATGGCTACAGTAACCAGGATATCAGCCATGCCCTGTATGCCAGAAATAAACAATGAAACAAGACTGAAGGACTCACAGGTATAGCCATGCTTCCCTACTGACATGCAGCCTCAAACAAATCAGCAGGCTGCCTGCTACGACTCGTCACCTACCAGTGAAGAAAACTACTCAAGGAAAAAGAGGCCTTAAAACCACTGATGTATGGTGTATACCTTGTGGATATGGGATGGTGTATATCAGACAAGCAGCAGTTTAGAAACCAGATGCAAGGAGCACACAAGGCCCCTTTTCCTGGGCCAGCCAGAGAATTCAGCTGTAACAGAACATATCATGGGTACCGGGCAACGTGAAATTCACCAACATTTACAGAATAGCTGAGGTAGAAAGGTGTGTGGATTGCATGGTTAAGGGGGTTATGGAGATACAGTTACATCCCATGAACTTCAGCAGAGATGGTAGATAACATGGTTTGCAGAACCAGGCAGCTGTTGCTGCAACAGGTCGGAATGCGAGTACATCCAGTGAGAATTGAGATCAGACACAGCAATATTTCACCCCATTGCCATGGCTAAGAAGAACAGTTTTTACCATAAACATGCCAACTACCAGGACTTCATACACAGTGCTACTGTTTAGTGAGGTGCAATACAGTGACTAGCTATGTATTTTGTGTATTTGGTGTCTAGTAGGCTTATGTAACCATATATGCTAACAGTTTTGAAAATATAATGGTATTTTGTAATTTGATGTTAATCTGGGTTAGTTACAGTGAAACTAATTGTCATGTGGTTGCAGTTGTTTTGCAAGCCGTAAAATGGGTCCAAACCTGTCCCTGAAATGCGTTATGTTTCAATATGTACGATGGAGAAAGTTTAAAAATGTGGGAGTTCGAATGTCATGCACCATCATGAGAACTCTACAGAATGGCATGGCTGTTTGGCATCCTCTGTACTGTCGAGACTTGGCACCATTCTTGTTTTCAACACTTAAGTTGGCACTGAAGTGAAGGAGATGTGGTGACATCAGCACAGATCAAGAACAGTCTGCAGCTGTATGCAGTTCAAACAGTGGAGAAGATGGCAGACATATTTATTAGGAACAGAGCCTTAAAGGAATGTCCCTTGTGCAGAAGTCAGTATGGCTGCTGGTCCGCTGCATCAATTGGAACATCTGTTTATTATGTGATTTACATGCATATAGAATGCAGTTGGACATGGTGACTGTACAATGAGTAAAAAAGGTAAAGCAGTCCCATTACAGGCCTGGTCAGGCCCGGAGGGTTCCAGGAAGTTAAGATTCCCAGATTTCCCAACAACGGCACAGGTTGATGGTAGGTTGTCAGCCATACACACCGGCCGCCTTTACCCCCAGGAAATGCTCCTGGTACTCATTTCTGTTAGAGGCTGAGTCGACCCGAGGGCCATAGTGCGATCGGAAGGATTTTATGTCAATGAAAAATTCCAATAACACCAGCTGGGATCGAACCAGCGACCTTCCGATT
>Ga0123357_10012455_pt1 | contig 10977 bp, 3 predicted proteins | sample TergutEmb28metaG_FD_89873 | JGI IMG/M metagenome (GOLD analysis project Ga0123357, IMG submission 89873) | Embiratermes neotenicus P4 segment gut microbial communities from Petit-Saut dam, French Guiana - Emb289 P4 | ecosystem: Host-associated > Arthropoda: Insects > Digestive system > Gut ... | reverse complement strand
TTGTTTTTTTTTTTGAATGAAAATACCTTTTTTATTGGGTGGGGATTGTTTTAAAAATTTTTCAAAAACTTATTTAAAAATGATCTTTTTTTTTTTTTTTTTTTTTTTTTAGTGCCAGAATGCAGTACAGAATCATAATTTATAAAGGGTAAAACTAAATCTTTAAAAGCGTATTATGAAAGCCAAAACAAAAGAGAACCATGTGGCAACATATTGTTGCCTGCAGAGTATTAAATGGTCTTGTTTTCAGAATTGGATTAGTTATGTGAATGTAACAATTAAAGCCTGGACAAATTAGGGACCTAAGACATGATTCACTTACAAATAACATTTAATAGTGGCATCTGAGTATTAACTTTATAACTTCCAAAACCAGAAATTCTAGCACAATTAAATTAAAATATTTCATGTGTATAGTAGCATAGCTCCATTAAAACGTGATGTAATACTGTTCAGCATAAATATGAAATAAGAATGCACACTAAAGAAAACACAGAAGAATGTAGAAGAGGGTTACACTTTCCGTGTATCTACAAACTTCCCGATATTTTGTTTTTATATAATTGTGTCACCAATTTGTAACCAACATACTTGCTTTTAAGTTTGTCCTACACCTAATGTTAAACATGAGTGTTCATTAACCTTCCAAAGCACATTTTCCTTCATAATATTAAAACTTGGTTACATTGGCCTTTTACATAAGACAACACTGTCTCGTTGTGGCTTGTTTTAATCATGTAATAATAAGAAGAAACATAACTGAAAACTTCTCTGAACTGTTTATATATAAAAGAATAAATGTAGGAAAAAATCTAATGACTTCTAGAACATGATATGTGCTGCCTTAAATTAGTGTTATTTTGGGACACTTCTAAGTGTTTTGTACAAATACTGACAAAATGACTTGATGAGAAATGTTAATTTTTATAAAGACAGAACCTTCCGTTTACTGTATGCCTGTATGTTACACACATTTTAACAAAATGAAATCCAGAAAAGTGATGGTCACAGTTTTATCCTATAGGTCATGGTTACTTTGTGACACAGCAGTTTTACCTAGTAAAATTGCACTAAACTACATTCAGTACAATGTCAATTTTTGAGCCTGACTTTAGGACAGTGAAAGAATAAACAAACTACAAAATCTAACAAGTTGATTAAGGATATTCAACTTATTTATACTGGTATTTTCTTGAATCATATATGATTTTTATTTTGATCAGGCATGAAGGAAAAGCCTCACATTTGTCATAGAGTTAACCATGGAACATCAGATATCTGTCTTCAACCCCTCTTTAAGTGATGTGCATCCTTTCTGCAAGGCAACCTTCACTGTTTTCCAAGTTCATCCCCTTCGATTTTGTACCATGTTCTGTGACTGTGTTACAGTGCCAGGATGATACTTCTGTTCAGAAATTACAGTTACGTGATCACCTATGCTTTTGTCTTCTGCATGGAATATGAGTGTCACAGCACTCTGTGTTGCTTTTTGTATCTGACAGTTCTGAATGTTGACTTCATTAACTACCACCAGTTTCATAGTATGCAACTTCACCATACCTGTAACCATCAGTTAGCTGGTTATTTCTCTTGCATGCTGCATATCTTGTTCTGCCATCACATATACAAGGATGGGGATTATTTACATTCCTAGCCATTGCAAAGTCAGCCACACAATGCATAATGTTCATTCACTTCCTGATGTGCCTCCTAGAGTGTGCTGTTTCAGCTGTTTTTTTCACTAAGGCATTTAGTGAATGTATTGGTGATAGCCTGTTGATTTGTATCACTTTTATTAGCTATGGTTTGGTTGCACAGGCAGGTTAGCACTGTCACTGTTAATAAGGTAAATCCCAATCTTTCTGAATCCAGATTTCAGAATCTCAGACCCTTTATCATCCTGTCTTCCAATCAGTCCCTTTCATAACCAAAAATTTTACCTTTAGTACATAAGAGTAGTGGCATCTATTCACCCAGTATTGCCTTTTGCAAGACAAATCCTTGGGCACACAGCAACCCCCCACCCAACTTAGTAAAATTAGTTTGTGTCCAGTAAGATCTTATGAAATAATTAAGTAAAGCAAATCAGTTTCATACACTGAAGTGAGCATGAACAGAGCTATGATCTAACCTTGCCTCTAAGGGAGATAGCTTTGTATTCTTCCAGCAACAGAATTAAGTATCTTTTTGTTGGAAAGTAATGTAGGTAATCACATGGTAGCACTGGCTTCTGGTATACTGGAATTTAGTATTTCCCTTTTCTCTAGTTATTTAATTAATCTCCCACTTCAGTAATTCAGGCTTTGTTTTGTAACCCAAACTTGAACAATTTCAGACAAAGAGAATAACACTTCCCCCCCCCCCTCCCCCTATTTCCTTTCATTTCACAATTCGGTCTAGGTCTAATTCAGTTTCGTCAGACTGTAGTAATACATGCATTGCTTCGAGGTTGGGTTTATAAATGTCAAAAGAAAGTCTTATAAACATTAACGTCTTAATACAGTAGTTGTTCTATGACACATATAAAAACTGTAAATGAACCCGAAACAGTGAATCTTGTCAGTGTAACAGACCAATACCACTGCACCAGTATCTTGTTGCACCTGCTGCATATAATCCTAACCTGGTACAGCTTTCAGATGTTTTGGCAAGCTACTCCTTGCATTACACTAACCAGTAAGTACATAGCTTGATCCATGCCCTTTCTAACATGCACATTGTTGTCTCTTTCTCTGTCTCTTGTGTGTGCACAGTTTCCCTGGCTTCTGCCGCCTCCGCATGCACACCAAGGGCGGGTCCCCGGTCGCCTTCATCGAGTATCAAGATGTACGTTTTGCTGCGCAGGCCATGACCACCCTTCAGGGCTCCTTCCTGCTCTCCTCCGACCGTGGTGCCATTCGTATCGAGTACGCCAAAAGCAAAATGGCTGAGGTTGGTTATCTCCTAATCTCACAACAAGTGTTGTGTGAAACATCTAGACAGCTTATCTAGATAACACAAAGTGTAACTGTGAAAGATCTAGACAGCTGCCCTGACAGCAGGTCTGAAATTACTTTAGCGTTATTAATGTACAGTCACAAAACCATTTACTTTGATTTTAAAATTGAAAGAGAAATTGTGCTTAGACATATATCATAAGAAATAGGTAATTGGCTATTTAGAAGTAACCCACACATTTGTGTTAGAATAATAATTAACTACTTCTGTATTAAAAGATAATTTGGTTGATGAAAAAGAGTACATAACACTTATGTGACTGCTGAGAAATTAAGAAAAGAATTTGCCTTTCTGACTCCTGAAATAAAATTTTGGCTCACTGGAGAACGCAATTTGTATTTAACAGTGAGGAAATACAGAATATCTAAAATGTAGCTTATCCTGTATATAGAGTATAGATATATAAGTGTATATTTTAAACTGATTTCAACAAAGTTTTATAACAAGTAGTACTGCTAAGCTTAACAGGTTCCTTTGTGTCAAGGTATGACAACAAGAGGTGCATATGGGGTTTTGGTGGGGATACCTGAAGGAAAGAGGTCACTTGAAAGACTTACATGTAGATACCGGGATGATAGTATTAAGCTGTATATTCAAGTAATAGGATGGGAGTTGTGGACTGGACTGATCTGGTTCAGGATGTAGATAAGAAGCAGGCTCTTGTAAACTTAGTAGTGAACCTTCAGGTTCCATATAGTGGGGGAGTGAGGAACTATTAACTTGTCAAGAAGAAAACTGCTGCATGGAGTTAGTTATGACAACAGGAAATTCAAATTTCATGTAGATGGAAACTATTATCAGATTGGAAAAAAGAAAGAAAGGAAGAAAGAGAAGAAAAGAAAGACTTTTCCTTCTCACTGCAAATGAGCTACTTTCCAATTTTATCAGGTCAGTATTATTTCTCACTCGAACTCTTCTGGAATAAAAGCCTTTAATAATCTGCACATGTACACTACAGTGTGTGTTGTGCTATCAGAATTGCACAACTTAGTTTTCCTTTATGCTGTCAGGTATTTGTAAAAGTTCTCAAACAGTGAGTCATTTTGCAGTGAACTTCTTTGCCAGTTGTATGAATACGTTGTCCTAAAAATGAGACTACAGTATCAAACTACCCCTTATGTTTTGTGCTACATTGGAAGGCAAGTAACAGTCTGTTGCCTCACTTCAGTAAGAGTCACCAACAGGGCAAGCAGTAATTTAGTATTACATCTCACTGCAGAAGTCAGCACATATTACCACCCATGCCTTGATTGTAGTGTTATAGCCATTGCTTTCTCTTTCAGGAGTTCTTCATGACTTCAGGAACACTGATAAAAATACATTGAAAATTTTGCAGAGAGTTATTTCTCTTTAGTAGACAAGTCCCTCCAATCCACAGTACAAATCATTCAGTGTTAACCTTTGTCAGTTTCTTGACCATATCCAGAGTGCCTCATGTGTGACAACTTGCAAGTTCCATGACACAGTAGCATACATCTGTATTTCCCTTTTATTAACAGTAGGATCTTCACCAGTTTTTAAGATTGGTTGCCAGATTCATTCCATTTTATGCATGGTGTAATTGCAAGAAGTTTCTTCTTCCCCATTAAGGCTACATGTGTGATACTTCTTCAGATGTCAGATACCACTACTAAAGACAGTTTTTAATTTTGCATTTTAGTGTAACAGATTATGAAATGAACAAACACAGCTCCATTCTATATTGCTGTCTTCATGACGTGTACATATATATGGAATGTGTGTTGTACGTGAAGTTTAAAAGGAAACTAAAGAAGTTAGTAATCATGTGATTGGAGGTATGGATATTTTAGCTGGAAAACTTGAAAGGAAGATCTAGGCATGGGGGGGGGGGATGTTCAACCATTTCTTGAAGAGAAATGATGTGAGGGTTTAAATATGTATCAAAATGTCTCGGGATATAGCCATTCTGAATAAAATAATGAAGCTTTTGGTTTTATACAAGACATAGAATTTCTTGACCAACCTTTTGACTGTCATTTTGATAGATTTTTCTCATAAAATTACTTAGTTATGAGTATTGTGAACCCTTTTGTCAGCATATTACATTATATCAACAATTTGTGTTACTGTAACTGGAAATCAAATTATAATGTGTCATTATTAATGTTTCAGCATTGCTTTTACATATTAAGGCATAAATGAAGATTTTTTGTATTTTAAAAAAGATTGTACATGTATTGTTTTCCTGCTGACGAGTGTATTTATGGAATTAGTTCATACTGCTCTGTCTGAGTGTATTGCATTACATCACTAGGCACAACATGGGGATGTCAGCTAGTTCTGAGTACAACAGACTGCTTACATGTCTTGCAAGAAATAGTGGCCTGTGGAATTCCAATACAGTGCCAGTGTCACGTACCAGTGTATGATACACAGTGCCAACTGACACCTAAAGTTTGTCAGTGTATGGCAGTGCAGTTTTCAAAAATAATCACACTTATTTGGTATACATAGTTTTGCTACCTGAAATATGGTTGTAGTGGCCACCTATATACGTATATGCAGCCATTCAAGCACACTATTCAGTTTAGTCTCCTGGGATGTGGCACCTTGTCAGCTGGTGATTAGTTACTGACATTTAGAAGGATATTGCCACCATCTGCATGACAGTCCAAGAAGACTACCATCCTTATACTGTAGATGGAGGTAAAAAGGTACTCTGAAATGGTGGTAACTTATTACTAGTTGACATGGCATATCCCAGCAGACTAAGCCTCATGAACTATGTTGTGAAAACTTCAAATCATGCATCCTGCATGCATTCTGTGATAAATTGCAATAAGTTGGTGGTTCTTCAGGCCCAGAGCTATAGTGGACTTGAATGCATGGTTGTAGTTTCTTACGTGCAGCTTATCTGCCACTGTCAATGTGTACCAACATGTTGACTTCCAGTTGATGGATAAGTTGCATGCACAGCATGCAAGGCAAATTCCTCTAAAATCATGCCCATGATTAGTATGTGTTAAACCATACCTGGATGCCTTCTTCTTGCTCATGTTTTATGGAATCCACACCACTTATGTTTAATTATCATATATACAAATTTCCTGTGTTTGTTTGCATGCATCTGCACCCTAAGTATACAAAGGAGACTAAATGGCATACTGATACATATTTTTGTGACAGTTAATTGTGCCATATGCAGACATCGCTACAGCAGAGTTTACATACCACCTTCATTATATAATTTTCCTTTGTTCGCTTATGATCCCAGACTTGAAATCCCATAGCATCTGTACCAATATCAATACTGTGGGACTTGGTGATCAAAAAATCAGCAAAAGTATTTTATTTACTTAAAGGCAAGAACTTCCTGTGATGTAAATAGTATATAATTGATGGTGTAATCTGCATAGAGTCTGGTACAGATATTTTCATAAGATTAATACTACCCACTGTGTGTATGGTGCAACTGTCCATAAATGTTCTGCTCATAGAAATGTTTTATTGACATTTTTATGTCACATTCTTGCCCCAACCCTGTGGTAAATCAGTCACCTCCACGTATGCATTGTCACAGCCGTTATTTTTAAATGAAAGGGGGCTATTATATTGATTGATATAAATTACTCAGTAAATTATTATGACAGAGGACACCACCTACATCAGTTCATAAAGTTATCACAAATATCCATTTGCCTTTAAACAAAGAAATGTGATGTCATAGCTGCCAGTCTGAAGTCTCATTAGAAACAGATTTGTTGTTGACATGTAAAAAGTAAGCCCATGTGTAATATTAAAATGAAGATTAACCGAAAATAGCACTTGCGCCATTGTCATACTTTACAGAAGACAGCAAGAAATATAGATACATGTTAGTTGAATCCTTGTAGTGTTTTAAGTACCTGTCTTATTGGTTTTCATTTCTATGAAGTGAAGAATACAGAATATTGAAGTGAAGTAATTGTAAAACATTTATGCAAGTGATGGGTGTGAAACTTGGTCTGTCACATTAAGGGAAGAACATTGATTAGGGACATTGAAGAAGAGAGTGTTTACTTTAGAAATAGTAACAGTAGGCTGGAGGAAGTTGTATAGTTAAGAGCTTGATAATGTGTGCTGTGTGCCAAGTTAGCCATTTATTAAGGTGACCAAATCCAGGGTAATGTGTTGGATAGGCAAATAGCATGGATGGGAGAGATTAAAAATGCATACAGAAGTTTGTTCAGAAAAGCTGAAATAACATGGCACTTGGGAATCCTAGGTGTAGATGGGATTCAGAAATGAATAAGGTGGGAGGGTGTGGACTAGATTAATCTGGCCCAGACTAAGGACCAACTGTGGGCTGTTGTGAACAACTGTAATGAATCTTTTGGTTTCATAAAAGGTGTGAAATTGTTGACTAGCTGATTGGCTGTCAGCTTTAAGAGAAGGACCCTGTGCCGTGGAATCGGTTGGTTGGTTGGTTGCTTGATTTGTTACTTGATTTGTTGCTTGGTTGGGTAGTTAGTTAGATAAGGAAAATAATAGTATCGGTGTCCATGAAGCATGGAATGTCTGGGTCTTTCTTACAAAGTATGTTATGTAATGACATTTTTATTGTGTCAGCTTGTTGTTACAAGGTTTAAAGAAGTCTTGTGATAATTGCAGATAAAGTGTAGAACAGCAGATGTGAAGTAGAAGTCTGCTTCACAAAATGTATGGTGACTCCAAGAAAATGTCATCATAAAACAACTTGAAAGCCGATATGGTTTTCATATATAATATATATTGATTTAGTTGTTAATATTACTTTTGTGTTTTATGTTATGACAGAGATTCAGAAAGTGTGATTTATATAGTACCAATAATTAGCTAGTGTTTCCTTAGAAGGTTTGGTTATTGCAATTTTCCTGCGGAGTTGTTACAAGATCAGATGATATGAGCCCAACAAGACAGTGCAGATACCCAGGCTGTACACAGTGAACTCAGTACTCTTTAGAAACATTTCAGCCCATGATTTGTAATGAGCTTTTCAGTGTGATCAGCTGTGGCTACAGTACTCTTACTCCCTGCAGTAGTTTTTGTGAGGTGGAGGCAAGGGTAGGATTAAAGGGTGGATCTGTCACATACCTTCATCAAGTTTTCATTACAGGAAGAAATCATAGCCATTATTGCTATCATTAATGAGAACATGTTGATTTCTATAGCTTGGTTCCCCCCTTAAAACAGTTTACCTACAAATCCCCATAAACAAATGTGTCTCTTGATATATTCAGTATTGTTTTGCTATGAGTATTTGTGCAAATGCATATATTTAAAAATTTAGTATTTAGTTTTAAGAGTCTGTACATTCTTTAATTGAAAGAAGAAGCATATCACATGACATAGAGAAGCACAAAATCTGCCCGAAACTGCATCAAGAAAACAGAAAAGCATATATTTTATAATATTTGTTTTCTAATAGTGGAGTTACCATATCTTACAAACTCAACAGTGCAAAGAGAGTATTCCACAACTGAAGCAAATAAGCCAGCAGTTGTTTCATCAGGAAGCTCATCTGTTCTTACAGTAGACCCATTTTGTGTGACCACTTGTATGTGTTACATATTTGGTTCCTACAACTTGAGCCACAACGCATTCACATGTTTATGTATATGAATGTGAAGTTGTTATTGTAGGTAGGTCTCTATGTGTGTGTTTTTCTCCAAGAAAACTTAAAATTCTTTCGTGGGTCTCAGTCAGTTATATTACAGATACTTTTTAGTAAAATGCTATGGACAGATGACATACTCATGGATCTTCTGTGTTTTGAAGCAACTTTATAATTTACATCCATTACTAAGCCATTAAATGGTCAACAACTGCTAACATGCTACTGCACAATTTTGGAATGGTTTATTACAATGTAACTTACATTAATTATACGTGTGTTTCAAAGACTAGACTTTACAGCATACTTTGAATAGAAATTCATAAAATTCAAGCTATGGCTCTAGTAAAGACACTAATGATAATATTTCTATGTAAAGGTAAGCACTGCCATACAGCATTGCAGTGTTATAATATTAATACTTTGTTTTCGATCCTGATATTTAGTTGGGTTGCAACATTTAAATTTTTGCTTTCATGGACCCATTAATCTCCGTTGTCTATGCACATTTCACTTATCTATCCTAATGTTTTGACAACATGCAGTGTTATCATCAGTGCCATTTTGAATAACATAACAAAATTGAAATAGGCTGTAATGGCTGAACCAATTGAATGACTGGACCGATGTAGTCAGTATAGTGACTGTGCTACAGGCTGAACAACTGAAGAATCATGGTTCCATTCTCTGCTAGGTCAGGAGACTTTTCTTTCATCCAAACCATCCAAACAAGTTATGGAGACAACCTAGCATCCTTTTCAGTGGGAACTGGGTACATATTTCCCCAACAGTAAAGTGGCAAGAATGTGAAGTTGACCTTTCACCTTCATATATAGTTTAGGTTACAGACGTGTGTAGTTGCACCTCCACTCCCCCATATGGCTTCATGGCTTGACACTTAATTAAGCACAAGGACTCCTTAATATTTTACATCTTATAAATAAGGTAGTGTAAATTTTCTTTGAGTTCATACCAAAATAAAATTTAAACATTCAGTGTAGGCCCAGTGTGTTTCAATATGTATGTTAGAACATAACTTAAAAAGAAAACACAGTTTAGTGTTCTATTTTGTCCCTGTTACAAATTATAGTCTTCATCTAATAATCTGTCAATAGTCAACATGGATTTTATATCCTCCACCATCACTTATGGAGACTGACCATGGTTTAGGCAGGTGTATGAAATCATAACCGAAAACTGTTAATGGTATACTACCAGTTGTAGTGAGTTACGGTAACTGATTTTTGCTTGATCCTTGTATGTCCTAAGTGGACTCTAAAAGTGTTGATGAATTTTTCCTCTTCTTGTGTAAAAGATACTGGATAAACATTATTTGGCACTCCTACATCTTAACTTTGGTTCGAATCTCAGTCCCAAGGTTTGACACATGACAGGTTTCATTATATTGTTCAGTCCCGCTAACCATATGTTGGAACAGTGCATAAAAGTTCGTGACCACTCCAGAATCTTTAAACTCTATTATTCACGGTCACCCTCTAAAATCTGTAGTCGATAAAATATGATTTAAGTACAGGAAGGTCTCGTTTTACGCGGTTTCTTTCTCTTCCCCCCCAACCCACCACTTCAAATTTACGTGATGATTTTCGGTTGCACAGGATGGCGTACGCGATCCGTGGCCGCCCGTTTCTTGTTTTGGGGGCTAGCAGAAAGTGACTCAACTGTCACGCTATCAGTCACCTGTATGGACTGATTACGTTAGTGATATATTCACATGGCTGATTAGTTCCCCTTTTGACAGCATTGACATCTGTTATCAACATGCGTGAGAAATGTAAATCTACATCACCTAGTAAAAAATCGAGGAAAGACAAAGAGAAATTAGTCGTAATAAGCCGACGTGAAAAAGATGAACGAATTGTTGACTTATGCAGTACTGTTGGATTCATTCATAGTATCGTACGTACATTTTGTGATAAATTTGACAGAATTGCAGAAAGTGCTAAGTCAGAAACTAAAGTGTTAAGAGTGTTTGTGTAGCAAAACTATACAACCGACCCAGCTATTCAGTTGGTAGGCATGTCTTCTTCGCAAGGAATCTAAGTGGTCTAAGTGGCGGGCGGTGATATCATTAACACTGGTCACTATTGGTGTGATTAAATTTATTCCTTCCGTTGAAATATACAGATTGTCGCATATGGACGCGCCTTTGAAAATGTATCCACTTAACTTTAGTGCGCCGGTAGGACTTGTCACTTCCGAGTTTTAAACCAGACTTCCCTTGTTAGGTTTTCCCAAAACATGCACGTTATAAGATCATCCCTTCCTAAAGTTTCTTTCTATACCCGATTGGTCAAATGTTAAATTTCGCTGCTCCCTACCAAGTCCAAAAGTCAGAATTTTGAATACGTTAACCCCATTGGCTTCCA
>Ga0123357_10012454_pt1 | contig 10977 bp, 6 predicted proteins | sample TergutEmb28metaG_FD_89873 | JGI IMG/M metagenome (GOLD analysis project Ga0123357, IMG submission 89873) | Embiratermes neotenicus P4 segment gut microbial communities from Petit-Saut dam, French Guiana - Emb289 P4 | ecosystem: Host-associated > Arthropoda: Insects > Digestive system > Gut ... | reverse complement strand
TTCACTTTGCTTCGTTCACTTCACTTCACTTTATTTCACTTCGCTACACTTCACATTAGATAACTTTTCACTTCACCTTTAGACTTTCAACCCATGTGCATTATGCAGCAAATACTATCAACATCACGCAGTATAAGCCTTATTCAATTGCTAGCAGTTCAGAAATGCGCCTTTTCGTGAAACGCCCAGATATATCAGACTGTTCACAGCAGCCAGATCAATCCAAACAAGAACATGGTATCACACTGCGTTAAGAATCATGTTGAACCTGGCCTTAATAGCACGCACGGTAGACGTAGCATATTGCCACCATGTTTATGTCCCTCCAGTTCACATTTTGAAAACATTTATTAATTTTCGAGAAACTCGGTACGAGCATTTCGTCGCTGGAGCCATCTACAACAGCGTGAAATTTTTAATTCTTACAATCACGAGAAAAAAACATGGCGTACGCGCGCAATGGTGAGTGAACAAATGTACTAAAAATGTTAACAAGAATATTCGCCTATCTTTCCTTTAGCCCAGCCCATCAAACTTCAGGGTGCAGGGGCTTTCTCGAGTACCTGGAGAAGTTAAACGCTGTCGTGGAATTCGAATTTTGGTCACTGTGCACCTTTGGCAAAAGCCCGCCACTGGGTACAGGACAAAAAATGCTGAATTATCTGACACATCTACACGTCATTTTTGTATCCATCATAAAGAAATATAAAGGAAGCCGGCATATGAGAGTCCGTATAAAAACTTGGTTATGGGCTCAGCAATCGAGGAACTGTGGTTCGATTCTCGACTGGGGAAAGAGACTTTAATCTCCACCAGAAACTTCAGACAGGATCTGGGACCCACACAGCATCCTATTCAATCCGTATCTTGCTAACGTGGAGAATATGGTGAGCTCCTAATAATGTCAGCAAATGGCAGCTGGGGTTTAACTCGGCGTTTAAATGGTTAACGGATGCCAGCAGTTCTTCCGCCAGAAATAAAGCGGCCGGAACGTGAAGCTGGCCACTCTCCTCCATCTAATGTTGGGGTCAATAATAAGTGCAGCCACAATTCCACTCCCTATGTTACGGCGCCTAAGTAAGCACAGGCAGCTTTGACACTCACAGTGCGCTATGAAGCATTAGACGCCTATCTATATTCGAATGACGCCATCCCGTTGTGCACGTGTAACAAAATGTATTGCAAAGTACTGTCTATACACAACTGAATACCAGTTGTGGTTTTACAACTGGTTAATCAGGCTACATGTTTCGGCGGTTTTATCCGGCCATCATCAGGCCTACTGAACAATATTGTTAATTAAGGTAATTCGTTGATTGTTAATTAAGGCATATTCGTTGGTTGTTAATTAAGGTACATTCGTTGGTTGTTAATTAAGGTACATTCGTTGGTTGTTAATTAAGGAACATTCGTTGGTTGTTAATTAAGGTACATTCGTTGACTCTACCAATTGGTAGAGTAATATTGTTAATTAAGGTAATTCGTTGGTTGTTAATTAAGGTACATTCGTTGATTGTTAATTAAGGTACATTCGTTGACTCTACCAATTGGTAGAGTAATATTGTTAATTAAGGTACACTCGTTGATTGTTAATTAAGGTACATTCGTTGACTCTACCAATGGGAACCCATTGGTACAATCAACGAATGTACCTTAATTAACAATATTATTCTGTAGGCCTGATGATGGCCGGATAAAACGGCCGAAACATGTAGCCTGATTAACCACTAGTAAAACTACAACTGATATTCAGTTGTTGTGTATAGACGGTACTTTGCAACAAATTAGACGCCAACTGCAGTTCTGACACTCATGAGGCGCTATGAAGCAGCAGACAGCAATGTCTACCAGTAAATTTTCGTATTTCTATATTCAGTTCAATGTTGCTAATGGAAGAGGCGCTTCCAAATTCAGTGGGGATTTATTTCATCCGCCTCTGTATACGTCACTCTCTTTATTCCTCTCCTTTGTCCCTTTCCCTCCTTTCTGCGTTAAAAGCTTGAATTAAATTACATCTTCATTTTTCAGATGGTGCAATTTCGAACACCCAGCTGCCAACCGGATAATTACGTGAAAACGGAATTTTCCACGGATCCACAATACACGCGCACGCGCACACGCACAATCCGCTTGCAGACACAGAATATATTCGTTAAAACCCCAGTGTATTTTCAAAGCCTTGGATTTCCCTAAAATAATGCAGTGCCATGGGGTTAATTGCAGATCCAAGTGGCCGTGCGATCTAAGACGTGGGTTTGCGGCTGCTCGCTTGCTGGGACTGCAGGATCGAATCCCCCCTGCGGGGGCACGAATGCCTATGTTGAGAGTTGTGTGTCACCAGGTAGAAGTATCTGTGACGAGCTGATCACTCATCCAGAGTAGTCCTACCGAGTGTTGTGTGACTGAGTGTGATCGAGAAGCCTCGATAATGAGGAAGCTCCGGCCCAGTGGGGGGTATTGTGCTACGGGAATGGGGCTAGTTATGTTGCCTCTTACGCAGGTCCATAAAATACAAATGTATCTTGACAGCATTAATGCTTCCGTACGCATATGACTCCAAAGTAACATTCGAGGTTGTCATAGCGGTGCTACTGGGCTTTCAGGCTTTGGGGATAGGGTAGTGTGTTCTTGGATGGGCAGATCCCGATGTTGTAGAGGGCCGTAGTTCCTTCTTTTTCTAGGATCCTTCGAAACGTCGGAAATCACTCACCCAACGACAATGTCACATCCCTGAAGACCCGAATCCTTATACAATTCCAATTTACAACACAATCAGTTCGGTTTTGGCAATGTTCTTCTTGCATCGTTCGATTTTGTTTGAAATGTTTCCAATGAAGCCAACAGTTTTATTCCGTTTCTAGTCCAATCGAACTTCTTGCACTCGATTCTCATTCCCAACTTAGCAAAGGCAGTGATGTTCTGACATTCATATTACCAATTCTTATAATAAAACCAACTAGATGCACTAATTTCTCTAATTTATTTTTGGAATAAAACTTTACATGTTTCGGACAGTTCCTCCGTCCATCATCAGGAGTTCTTCACTGTACACACAGCACATATACCATTGCTGTGTGTACAGTGAAGAACTCCTGATGATGGACAGAGGAACTGTCCGAAACATGTAAAGTTTTATTCCAAAACCAAATTTGAGAAATTAGTGCATCTGGTTTGTTTTATTATAAGAATTTATCACGATGCACGGTCACCTGAACGTCAAATTCATATTATCAAATTAATAACACAATCCAAAACACCCTGATGTGCCGGATTGATCATTTATGATTTAAAAACTCTTACCTGCTTCGAAAAATTTTGAATTTTCCACATGCAAAACGTTTTGTGTGTTCCTTTAATCACGTATATTTAGTTAGAATTTTAATGACACTTTAAACTTCAATCTTTCTGTACTGTCACTGCGAAACAGTGGCTAAAGTTGAGATTTGAAATACTCAGAGCGGAATATTCAAACTGCAATCCTCTGAATTTTGTAACTTTGTATTTGTTTCTCAAATTTTCGACGCTCACGGCACATCAAACTACACAACTTTGAGTGTGGTTCCTGAATGCACGCACAAGGGACAGCCAGAAAGTAATGCGCCCCATATTTTTAATTTTATGCTACCCACCAATTGGCTGAGGGACCGCGGTGTTACAGTGGTTAAGGTACTGAGCTACAAATCGGAAGGTCGCTGGTTCGATTCCAGATGATGTCAATGGAATATTTCATTGACATAATCCTTCCGATCGCACTATGGCCCGGGGTCAACTCAGCGTCTGACAGAAATGAGTACCAAGAGTATTTCCTGGGGGTAAAGGCAACCGGTGCGTAGGGTTTACAAACTTACCACCATCCTATGCCGTTGTCATGAAATCTGGGAACCTTAACTTCCTGGAACCCTCTGGGCTACTCCAGGCCTGTAACGGGACTGATTTACCTTTTACCAATTGGCTACAGTATCACAGAGCTTCTCTACAATACGGCTGGATGTACTATTCTCTTTCACTGCAGTCTTCATCTTTGCCGACAGTCTTCTCGCAATTTTGAACAACAGCATGTGTTTCTACCCGGTACAAATTGGATTCCCCCATCTGCAGCCATAGAAACAAGACATTCCGCAGTGCCACGTCATTGGTGTGACTGTACACTACCAGGTTTTTTTTTTTTTTTTTTTTTTTTTTAATAACAAAAAGGATGGTTTTTTTTGTTTTTTTTTACACTCCCCGGTTTTTTTTTTTTTTTTTTTTTTTAAAGACCCACCCGGTGACGATTTGACAGTGCGAGGTCAGAGCTGTAGGGTGGACCACACGCGGAAGATGTAACTGTAACAACAGGACTATAATCGTCTCAAATTCTGAGTCTCTCTGAAACGTGGACGTCGTTAAAGAATGATTTATTTTCTTCTGGGTTATAACGTGTACCTACTGGCAGTCATCGACGTTTCGTAGAAATCAGTCTCTCTCGCCGGTGTACAATTCACAACTTAATATTTTATTGGTAAAGAGGTAAAGCAGTCCCGTTACAGTCCTGGAGTGGCCCAGAGGGTTCCAGGAAATTAAGGTTCCCAGATTTCATGACAACGGCACAGGATGGTGGAAAGGTTGCCAGCCTTACGCACCGGCCGCCTTTACCCCCACAAAATGCTCCTGGTACTCATTTCCGTTAGAGGCTGAGTCGACCACAGGGCCATAGTGCGATCGGAAGGATTATGTCAATGAAAAATTGCAATGACAACAGCTGGGATCGAACCAGCGACCTTCCGATTTGTAGCAAAGCACCTTAGCCACTGTGGTGGAATGTTGTATAAAAGGATCGTTTTTAATGAGAAAAAATCTTGCTGGACGGTACTGTGGCATGTAACAAGCAGGTTAAAACATGGCCACGCTAAAATTCGGAACCGATACCGTCAAAATAAACTGACAGCCCTTACCGTCGCAACAGGACTTCGTTTAATCTTAGTAATTAACCAACTTAATGCACAAATTGTATTATACAGCATCTGGTATCGTCACACTCTGTAGGTGGCCGTCCGGTGCGCAGGTTGAGAGAGGACTGTGCACGGGACGGCAACCTACAGGTGTGATGATACCAGATGCTGTATAATACAATTTTGACCTCCTGATGATGAGCACAACAGTGCTCGAAACGTGTAGAGGCATATAATAAATTTATTATAAAACAAGAATTTGTGCATTAAGTTGGTTAACTAGTAAGATTATACTGAGATGCACGGTCAGCAAGACATTAAAAAAATACTTTTTTTGTTCTTTCCCCAGCTCAATTATCGCATAAATACTTTACTCTGCGTTACATTTCCAAACTGCCCACATGCCAGGCAGTTAACAATATTGTAAAAATAATCCCATATTAATAGCCTGCTTGTAGGCGAAGCAACGCACTTTTTCCATGTCAGCAAATATCAAACTTGAACAGAGACATTAACGCGATTTCTATTTTTGACCTGGCGTCCAATACCGTGGCCAAATAAATAACGCGTCTACATACTTTATACATACTGAATATGCTCAGATGCCCACACCAGACAGCTCTCCACTCCTCCACGTCTTTCACGCTTCTCTACAGCCACCCCCACTTTGGTACTGCTATTATTGGTTCAGGCTACATTTCTTTTCGCCTATGGTTCTCAGAGCTTTACAGTTTTCCGCACTGAAAAGCCGTCTTTATGCGAAGGTTCGGTTTTGAAATTTATGCTGTATATGTTGATATACCTTTCACATGTTGCTTGACATTTCATATATTCGTATTTTATTTAACGGCTCTGACAGTATGGCATATTGTCGAATGTCACATTGTAGTGTACTGGGAATCTGACAGGACATGCAGGGAGGTGGTCACGGTAAAACGTATGTAGGATTTCGCGATGAATGGCAAAACCACAAAAACCTCAACCAGATTAGTCGTCGTTCCAGCAGAAAGACAAACTGCCCACTGCAGCGTGCGACAGCCCTGAACAGGCAGCACTTTGTTATATCCTCAGCCCACAAGCTGCGAGATTCATCTCTGACAGGCTCATTATGGACTATGGGAGTTACTTGGCTACTCACTGATAGACTGAATTCTATCTAACAATGGAGAAAATAATCGCTTGTATCATCATTGTTGCACCGTGCATTTCGTAGAATCACTTTAATTATCAACCAACAAATGCACTTACATAAACTTTCACATTAAAACACTTAAAATCGCTCCGACATGTTTCGATCCTAAGATCATCATCAGGGAGCTAAGTTGTTCCTTGCTAAATTCATTTTAAAAACATTCACAAAATAATTCCTCTATATTAACAGGGTGTTGTGGCAGCATGTCGTGTTGTGTAAGAGTACGTTGTTGAGAATGCGCCTGGCTATGGTGTGCGTCGTGTGTTACGTAGTGAGAGCCAGTCTCTCACTACGTAACACACGACGCACACCATAGCCAAGCGCATTCTCAACTACGTATATAAAGGAATTATTTTGTGAATGTCTTTGAAATGACTTTAGCAGGGAACAACGTAGCTCCCTGAGGATGATCTTAGGATCGAAATATGTCGGAGCGATTTTAAGTGTTTTAATGTGAAATTTTATGTAAGTGCATTTGTTGGTTGATAATTAAAGTGAGTCTGTTGTATTGTTGTGACTTCCTAAGACAGCATTCACAATGCACACTAATTTACGAATCTCGGAAGAACGTCCTCAGAATAAAACTAAACGCAGCATGTTGGTTTAGCTAAACCTGTACTGCGAGGTTCCTGGATCGACCCTCTGCCTGTACGCAGTATAGCCTAATAGTTACGTGGCTTTTCTCAGCCCCTCCAGAATAATTGTTGGCTCGTGTAAAGAAAACCCAACTTGATGCACAACTTATTCTTAGTATATTTCGTCAACCTCTACATGTTTCGGGCGTATCTAGGCCCATCATCAGGAGGTACAACCGAATGTAGTTCCAATCCAATCAGGACAAAAGGCAGTCATCTAAAAAGAATAATAAATACCGATTGTTGTATACACACGGTTGTACCTCCCGATGATGTGCCTGATACGCTCGAAACATGTATAGTTTGACGAAATATACTAAGAATAAGTTGTGCATCGAGTTGGTTTTTTACGCGATCATATCGCGATGCACGGTCAACAAAATACATTTAAAAAAAAGTCCTGGCTATTAATACAAATAGACCAAAAATGCTTCCTTCCAAATCCCTCCCAATTCGTGATTCAGTAGTTATCTTACCACCAACGTTACGTAGTCTGTGTTGCTGGCAGGGCCGTACAATAAGGTACAAAAAGAGAAACGAAAGTTTGTCTACGTGAAGATTCTTTCTCAGTTCAAATTATCAATAGCGTATCTGCGTAACAACAGAAGACATTTCCAGAACACCACAAACCCTCCCACCCCCCGACCCCCGGCCCAGCCCACTGGTGACAGAGCGGTCCTGTGCCTACTACTGCATCGACGTAGGTACAAAATCTACTGCGTTTTATAGCGAGCTTCGAGGTCTGGGTGTGACGACCGTCCGCTTGCTTGTAACAAAATGATGGTTGGAGGAACTTCTTGAAGCAGTAACCCTAGCTTCTCTTTAATTGACTATTACCATAGCGTATCCAGCTTCTTAAGACGAATACAATTTCAAGGTAGCAGGCCTGCCATTACCTTAAATTACGGCTTTTTGTGTAAGAAAACTTAACGTTCCTGCTTGATTGAAACAGTTTCTTGGTTTACTTCTGTATCCCCAACTGGCGACAAAGCATCCTACTTACTTACTTACTTACTTACTCACTCACTCACTTACTCCATGGTGCACAGTCCTTCTTGAGAAGCTAACTGGTTTGCAGTTAGTCAGAAATTCCCCGCATTTCACGGAACCCGAAGGTTCATTACCGCACCCACAAGCGTCCGCCACCTGTCTCTATCCTGGGTCAGCCCAATCCAATCCATATACCCACATCCCACATCCTGGAGATCCATCCTAATATTATCCACCCATCTAGGTCTAGGTCTTCCCAGCGGTCTCTTTCCCTCCGGTTTCCCCACCAAGACCCTATACACCCCCTCTCCTCACCCATACGTACCACATGCCCAGCCCACCTCATTCTTCTCAATTTTATCACCCGCACGATATTGGGTGAGGAGTACAAGTCATTTAGCTCCTCGTTAAGCAATCTCCTCCATTCCCCCGTTATCTCGTCCCTCCTCTGTCCAAAGCACCCTAGTACGCACATAAAAATGAAACAGGTTGGAAATGTCAGTACACTGAATATGCTAGGGACTAGACGTCGAAGGGATTGTGGTTCGATTCTTGTGAAACGTAGAAATCGAAAAATGATCTTCCCCAGAAGGTCTATATCGACGCTGTTGCCCAACCACCCTCCAATTCAATGGGTACGCGGGGTAACGCGACCTACATGTAAAGTTGACCACTCATCTCATCTCGTGATGAGGTTATGAATGAATGGATCTACATCTCCACTCCTCATTTGCAGTAATGGTGACCAGAGGGACAAATTTACATTTCACTTTAACTGTATCATATCATTAAGGCTGCCTAAGGGATGAATAAATGCATATTCACCGACAGCATAGGCCAACCATGTAATACGTTCCGCATAAAATATTTATTTACAAGATTGTAGAACTATTCCTCCCGATCTGTGTGAGCCATACATATTTAGTACAACTAAGTATATCTGTAAATGCTGATCAAGCACGGATATACTCGCGGTTCACTGTAAAGTAGGGTCTAATCACTTGCCTGAAGAGCCTCAGGAAAATAATGACGATAAGTCTCATTGGACTTCTTCTTTCACAGTCCCGTTACAGTCCTGGAGTGGCCCAGAGGGTTCCAGGAAGTTAAGGTTCCCAGATTTCATGACAACGGCACAGGGTGGTGGTAAGGTTGTCAACCTTACGCACCGGCCGCCCTTACCCCCAGTAAATGTTCCTGGTACTCATTTCTGTTAGAGGCTGAGTCGACCCCAAGGCCATAGTGCGATCGGAAGGATTAGGTCAATGAAAAATCCAATGACACCAGCTGGGATCGAACCAGCGACCTTCCGATTTGTATCACAGCACCTTAACCACTGTGCTACCGCGATCCTCCTCTTCTTTCACGGCACATGCTATAATCAGACAACTGATCACGTCCTGTGTGAAGATCAGTCCGACAGCCATAAACATCGCTCAAGATGCGGTCCAATGTCGATCTCAGTCTGATAACAGTGGTCAACAAAATTTAACTTTTTTTTTTTGTCTCACGAACTTCAATAGATGAACTTAGCACTACATTTTATGCTAAGCTCAGATATGTACACAGAATTTTTCTATCGGGCAAGGTTTCAAAGATACAGAGGAATTAAAATGTGCAAAATGGTACTTTACATGCTCATGAGACAGGCAGAAACTTTCCTCTAAAATGTAGAGGCTTATGATTTTCTTCGGTATTTGGCGTCAGGTACATCCATCATCAGTGTCCAGCAATAGTCTGCCAACATACCTGAGGTCCACTTGTCTTGGTACCGCTTTTCCTTAGCCATAATGTCTCGGTGAAATTTTTCGCCGGGTTCTGCACTGAATTTGACGAGATTTTCTGCGAATAAAATTCAAGTATGACTCCAGAAAGTGGATTTGCAGGCTCAGATTGCATCCCATAGCTTTGTACGAAGCCAACAGGTCCTGTACAACATCCTTATAGTTTGCTGCTTTGTGATTTCCTAAGAAGTTCTTGCAAATCCTCTTAAAAGACAACCATGCATTTCTTTCAGCCTCATTCAGGTCTTCATCGAACTGTTTGTCTTGCATCAGTTCCCTGATCTGGGGTTCTATAAATATACTCTCCTTAATTTTTGCGTCTCTCACATTTGGGAAATTATTCCTCACATATTGAAATCCACGGCCGGTTTTATCCATACCGCTCACAAAGTTTTTCATGAGGCCCAGCTTTTTGTACAAAGGGGGCAGATAAATTTTCACCGGAAGAACAAGAGGAGGAATGACGACATGTTCTCCCCTGGCGTCACTGATGTTCGTTTAGGCCATAGTTTATTTACATAGTGATTCTTCTTGTCCCGGCTGTCCCACTCACACAGGAAACAGCAGTATTTTGTGTACCCGAGTTGCATTCCCAGTAACAGTGCGACGACCTTCAGATCACCACATAACTTCCACTTAAATACGCCATACCTATCTTTCCCAACAGTAGCGTCATGCTTTCATAACTTTCCTTCACGTTGGTTGCATAAGCCAAACGAACGGAAGGGAATCTATTTCCGTTGTGGAGTAGAACCACCTTCAAGCTCTTTTTTGACGAATCAATGAACAAGCGCCACTGATCTGGGTTATGTTTATGGCCAAGAAATTCCATAACGGAATAAACATCATTGAAAACACAACGCAATCTTCTTCGGAGAAGAAATCCTTGAAGTCTTCATGGTGCCCACGGTAAAAAACACACCTTAGTGTCCTGGCGCAGAAGATTCCAGCCCTTTAACATGGAGCGAAATGTGTGGGTGATAGAGAAATTCTGGAAATTTATTTGAATTCAGCGTCCAAAAATACATCACAAACAGACATTTTTCCTCATGGGACAAAATCTTTGTTGACCAGAATTATCTAACAAATCTCACACTTAAGGGCAATAAATTGAAATAAGCACTCGCTTATCCTCGTGTCTCCAAACAATCTGGCCTAGGAGCAGATCCCTGCTTGACTTACTGATATTCTAAACATTGTATTCCAGTTCAACATCAGCTGTGTCTAGCAAGACGGAAACTGAACTGGACAACCGAAGGTGTGACGTGCGTTAAAACAAAACACAACAGGAAATGTACGGTACATATAGACGTAACAATGAGGCGAGTTCGCGTAACAATTGTTTTCGTGGAAAAGCAATAAATATTATATTTTCCTTGTGTGTGTGTGTGTGTGTGTGTGTGTGGGTGTGTGTGTGTGTGGGGGTGTGGGTGGGGGTGTGGGGGGGGGGG
>Ga0123357_10012453_pt1 | contig 10978 bp, 14 predicted proteins | sample TergutEmb28metaG_FD_89873 | JGI IMG/M metagenome (GOLD analysis project Ga0123357, IMG submission 89873) | Embiratermes neotenicus P4 segment gut microbial communities from Petit-Saut dam, French Guiana - Emb289 P4 | ecosystem: Host-associated > Arthropoda: Insects > Digestive system > Gut ... | reverse complement strand
GTTGATTTCATCAGCCAGAATAAAATTAGCAAAAACAGGACCGTGCTTTACTAAAAACTCTTCTTTCTTTTGACTGTAAATCATTGTTCCTATTAAATCCGCCGGAAGCAGGTCGGGAGTGAACTGAATGCGGCTGTATTGCGCATCAATCAAAGATGCCAACGTCTTAATCGCCAAGGTTTTTGCCAACCCCGGCACGCCTTCCAACAGGATGTGTCCGTCGGACAGCAGACCAATCAATAAAGACTCTACCAAGTGCTTTTGTCCGACAATCGTTTGATCCATGCCCATGAAAATCATGTTGACAAAGCCGCTCTTACTTTCAATTCTCTCATTAAGTTCTCTAATATCAACTGTTTGACTCATAAAAAATAGTTGTTATAGTTTCTAAAACTAATATTTCATTTTAACAGTGCAAAAGTATAAATGTTAAATCATGATTTAAATACTTTTGGAGTTAAAAATGATTAATTAAACAATTCATTGCATTTAAAAATACTTAAGGATTCCGGACAGCCGCCTCTTTTGCCTTTTTTATGGATGCCGGATCGTTGCAATCAATCCCATATTTGGCGGCAGGCGGGATGATAATCGTTTCGCCGACCGGTAATATATCGGGATTGCGGATAACTGTTTTGTTGTCCAAATAAATATATATCCAAAATACCCTGTTCCCATATTCTTTCTGCGCGATTGTCGTTAAGCGGTCGCCGGAAGAAATAGTTATTTGCTTGGAATCAACGGAACTAACGGATGGAACTGTTATTACAACCGTATCCTGTTCTACGGGATTTTCTGCCGGAGCAATACTGTCGCTGTCGGTTGGCGTTACATCCGGCGTTGCGGTTGGCGTTGCGACTGTAGTTATGGAATCTGCCGGAACAATATTTTCCGGAGATATGGAATTTGTTGTTGCTTTGTGAAATATTGGAGCAAGAATGTTTTTATCATATATCGTCATATAAGCAATGTAGCCTAAGGCTGCCGCTAAAAGTAAAGATAATATTATAATGAATACCCGCTGCACATTTAGCTTTTTCCGTGCATTATAATATTTTTTTCTATAAACGCGATGCGCCTCATAATCGTGGCAAGTGAGACAATAGGCGCTTGTTTCCTTGCTGAAAGTTGGTTTTCTATCCGGAATTTTTTCTTTCGTTTTGTCCGTTATTTCTTCCACAAACGGTTTTTCTTCAATATGCGGATTTTCTTCTAAAACCGGATTTTCTTCTATTGGTATTTCTTCTTTCTTTTCTTCCGGTATTTTTTCTTTCTCTACTTCTATTTCTTCCGGTTCTTTTTCGAGAACGGCGTCTTCCTCTTCATCGGCGCTTAGTTCGGATTCTTCCGTAACGTCTTCTTCGGGAAGCAGTTGTAATTCTTCCGGCGCGGATTCGTCATCTATTTCAGTAGTTTCAAAAAAGGAAAAAGGTTCGTTGATTGTTTCTGCCAACTTTTTATCAGGAGTAAAAGCAACTTTGTAATGCGCAGGAATCAGGACTCTTTCTCCTGTTGTCACATCAACGCTTTCCCTGTCTTCTACGGGCAAGAGTTTGAAAGCGCCTAAATCCTTTATTTTTACCAATCCGCCGCTGATCAGTTCCTCACTCAGCATTTCAAAATATTCTCTCAGAAATATTTCTGCATCCTTCTTTGTTATCGACATTTTTTCGGCTAAAAAGACGGATAAATCTTGTAAATTTATTCTTTCGCTCATGGTTTTAGTTCTTTGAGTTTTTTATTAAAAGTGACGGAAGGTCTGTATTTAACAATTAGTTTTGGAGGAACAAGCAGTTTTTTACCGGTATTCGGATGAACACTAAAACGCTCCTGCCTTTTTTTCACTTCCAGGGTGCCAAAATTTACAATCGAAACGACGTTGTCCTTGACAAGCTCTGCAGTAATTATTGCAGTCGTTTCATCCAATTTTTTTTCGACTTCCGCTTTAGGCAATTGCAGCCGTTGAGACAAAGCGGTAAGTAATTCTGAATAGTTCATAAGTTAGATTATTAGTATTTGGAAGCGCCCACTATTAAGAACAGCTTCCGTTATTATTTTATTTTCAACTTCAACTCTGCAAAGATACGATTTTTCTATGATAACAAAATTTTTTATCATCTACCGTTGAGGTTTAAAACCATTTCCTTATCTTTGTACGGAAATTTTATTAAAAATGAATATGAGATAAGAACAAAAGAGAGGAAACTCTCTATAATAAGACATAATTAAAAAAGCGTTAGCTTTTATTCTTGCATCTGAAAACTTAGACAATTTTCATAATGTTATTACAAGAGTAAGTAGTCGGCGCTCACGCCGTGCGGCGTGGGCTTATTTATTTGTAATAACGGTAGTCTAAGACCTCAGATGCGAATAAAGTATATAGTCCCACGCTTTATTATTTTAAAATCACTTTACTGGGACTGGAAAGTGGATTTTGTGATTTATGAATATACTACCTTCTGAATTAATCCTGATTTTCAAATCGAATATCAGCAAAAACGTATAACGGATTTTCAGGAACACATCGGCGATTTGACATTTTTATCCAAAGGGTTAAAGCCGGATTCTTTTTGTTCGGCAAGCCGCCAACAGGAATATGCGCTGTTTATACAACAGGATCGGGAGCAGGAAACTAATGTAGCTAAAACACGAAAGGACTGGGAGCGAAATAAAACGCTGTATGAAAAAGGCGTTATTGCTGCGGAAGAATATGAGAACTATCGCTACAGCTACGATAAAGAACGGAATGCTTTAGTTTCTTTAAAAAACAGCCGGATAACCCAGTGGCAAAACGATTTAAATACCTATACCAACTCATTGGAAGAAATGAAAAACGCTTTGAATCAGCAATTGAAGGAAAAAGAGAATTATGTAATTATCAGTCCCATAAATGGAGCTTTAGACCAATTTAACGGTATTTATGCCGGTAGTATGATCCAAATGGGCGGCTTGTTGGCGGTTATCAGTCCAGATTCCACATTGTATGCCGAAATTCAGGTATCGCCCCGCGATATTGGTTATATCGCTAAGAATATGCCTGTAAACATTCAAATCAGTTCATTCAATTACAATGAGTGGGGAACGATTGCAGGGAAGGTTACGGAAATATCGTCCGATTTTATGACTGACGCTTCAGGAAATAATGCATTCTACAAAGTTAAATGCAGTATGAACAGGAATTATCTGATACGGAAAAATGGAGTAAGGGGCTTGCTAAAAAAAGGAATGTCTGTTTCGGCACATTTTATGATTACGCGACGCTCGCTATTCGATCTGCTCTATCAAAAAATGGACGATTGGGCAAATCCTACGCAATACGAAAACAAATAATTATGAATTATGAAAAAAAGTATTCAAATAAAACAGCATGATATAACCGATTGCGGCGCCGCTTGTCTGGCTTCGGTTGCCACTCATTACGGATTGAAAATGCCGGTTGCCCGTATTCGTCAATATGCTTTTACGGACAAAAAAGGAACCAATGTACTGGGAATGATTGAAGCTGCCCAGAAGTTAGGTTTTGAAGCCAAAGGCGTTAAAGGACCATTGGAGTGTTTAAAGGAAATTCCCAAACCGGCGATTGCTCATATTATAGTCAAAGAACAGTTGCAACATTTTGTTGTCATTTACAAAGTGACTGATGAAGCTGTTGTAGTGATGGATCCGGGCGACGGGAAGTTGCACAAAAAAACGCACGAAGAATTTAAGAAAGAGTGGACAGGCGTTTTAATATTGATGCTTCCGAATGAATCTTTTAAAAGAGGAAATCAAAAAAAGAGCGCCTTGTTAAGTTTTATTGATTTGATACGTCCGCATAAAAGCGTCATGACACAAGCCTTGTTTGGAGCTGTTATTTATAGTATTCTTGGACTATCGACTTCCATTTATATTGGAAAAATAACAGATTACGTCTTAGTCGATCAAAATCTCAATCTCTTGAACCTGATGGGAATCCTGATGATTGTCATCATACTGTTGCGAACTTTTATTGGCGCCATGAAAAGTATTCTGGCTTTACAAACAGGGCAACGGATTGACGCTTCTTTGATATTGGGTTATTACAAACATCTGTTGACTTTGCCTCAGCAATTTTTCGACAACATGCGTGTTGGGGAGATTATTTCCCGCATCAACGATGCTGTGAAAATTAGAGTATTTATCAACAATGTATCATTGGACTTGGTAGTCAATCTCTTGATTTTACTGTTTACGCTGTGTGTCATGCTTATTCATGGAAATTAGCGGCGATTACGTTGGTGTCTGCACCTTTATTTCTTTTGATTTACTATTTGTTTAACCGGTTGAACAAGAAATATCAACGGAAAATCATGGAAAGCAGCGCCGATTTGGAAACCCATTTAGTGGAATCGCTTAATTCGGTTTCGACCATTAAACGGTTTGGTATTGAAACATTTGCCAACCTGAAAACGGAACTTCGCTTTGTTAATGTCTTAAAAAATACTTATCGGAGCATATACGGTTCTATTCTTGCCAATAATGGGATTGAGGTGGTTTCGACGGGAATAACAATTGCCGTATTGTGGATAGGAAGTAATCTGGTTATTCAGCAAGAGCTAACGCCGGGTACATTGATGATTTTTTACTCGTTGATTGGATATGTTTTAGGACCTGTCGGCAAACTGATTTCCTCCAATCAGACCATACAGGATGCATTGATTGCCGCCGACCGTTTATTCCAGATTCTTGATTTGGAACGGGAAGAAGATGATACTCAGAAAATCCGTTTGGAAGCTGACAGTCTGGGCGATGTTCATTTCGATAAGGTATCTTTCCGCTACGGTTCCCGCAAGCAAGTTTTTGAATCGTTGACTTTGGATATCCAAAAAGGGAAGATGACAGCAATAGTCGGCGAAAGCGGCTCCGGAAAAACCACGCTTATTTCGTTGCTACAACATCTGTATTCCATTCAGTCGGGAAGCATTCATATTGGGGAATACAATTTGGCGCAAATCAGCAATGAAAGCCTCCGACAACGGATCGGTTCGGTTCCCCAGCAAATCGAATTGTTTGCCGGAACAATTACCGAAAACATTGCATTGGGTGATTTTGAACCTAACATGAAAAAAATCATTGCTTTATGTGAACAATTGGGCATCAGGGATTTTATCGAAAAACTGCCGCATGCTTATGGAACATTCATCGGTGAACACGGCGCATCGCTTTCCGGAGGCGAAAGGCAACGGATTGCCATTGCCCGCGCCTTGTACAAAGACCCCGATATGCTGATTTTTGATGAGGCAACCTCTTCTCTGGATACACTTTCGGAACAATATGTCAAACAAACTTTGTCGGATTTAGCTCAGAAAGGGAAAACAATCGTTATCATTGCTCACCGCTTAAGCACGGTCAAAAATGCCGATACAATTATTGTTCTGCAAGAGGGTAAAGTAGTGGAAACCGGAACTCATACACAATTACTGAGAAATCACGGAATGTACTCGAAATTATGGAACGAGCAAACAGATAGAATGTAATAAAGAAAATTTTATAATTATTATGATCCTGTTCAAACAAATCGAATTATTGCAACGAATACACAAACTCATTGAATCGTCGAGCACAGGTACGCCGGGTGAATTTGCCCGTCGGATAAGAGTCAGCGAGCGGCATTTGCGCGAAATTATTGATGAAATGAAAGACTTGGGAGCACCAGTTGATTATTCCCGTCGGAACGGAACCTATTACTACAAAGAACCTTTCGAGATAGATGTATCCTGCACCTTTCGACGGTTATCCGATAAAGAGCAAAAAAATATTCTGCCGGAATCCTATTTTTGACAAATTTTTTCTTTACGGCTTTTTTTGCGCCGTGAATACTGCTAAATTTGCCACATCAAACGAGTTTTTTGAGTGCACGCAAAAAATCAGGAGATTTGCAAACAAAAATTGTTTGCAATACAATAATAATTATTTAATTTTGTAATTGAAATGAAACATTTAGATTTGAACGCTTATGGCGTAACAGAAATGGAGAACGTAGAAATACAAGAAATTGATGGCGGTGGATTTTGGGATACAGCACTAACTGTTCTTACTGCTGCTGCTCTTGGTCCCATAGGAATAAGTATTCTTGTTATGGCAGCGACATCTGAAACTTTGAGTTAAAATCAAAAGAAGGGACTGTATCAAAAGTCCAAAACTTACAATTTCATCGCCCCTACAATGCGTTCTGACGGGAGTGAAATTGTTAAAAATGCCCTTTTGATACAGCCCCTTTTATTAATTTTATTATTAAGATGAAAAAGAAACTACAAAAAATTTTTAATAAAACAAAAACGCTTCTAATTATTGTATTGGGTAGTATCGTGTGTTATTATGGATTTCATTTTTATTTTACTATAGATATGGTAAAAGTAGCAAAAATTGATAATATAACACTTTATACGGATACCAAAGACAGCATTTACAAAAATGACATCATGCTGGTTTTGGATTCTTGTTTAAGAGTATTGGAGCAAAATAATATCCAATCAAAAACTAACGAAAGAATAATTTTGTGTACAGACATCAATAAATATTCATGGAAAACATTTTTTCTTCATAAAAATACTTTGGGAGTAAATTATTATTTCTTCAATGCTATTATTATGGCGCCTGCCGATTATAAGAACAATAAACAAAACAAGTATGATGAACGATTAATAAACAGAAGGTTATCTGATGCAATTGTACATGAAATCATTCATCTTTATCTTCGTGAAAAAATAGGATATTTTACAAATATGAAAATGGCATTTTTTCAAAAATGGAAAATAGAGGGCTTTTGCGAATACATTGCCAACTCGTCTTCATTTAATATCGAAGAAGGTAAACGCATCTTTCTAAACACAGCAGACTCCAAAGATGAGTTATTGAACTCCCAACTAATGAAAACTTGTTATTTTTATTTCAAATCGCGACTTAAAGTAGATTATTTGTTATCATACAAAAAACTCACTTTTAATGAATTTATCACGACAAATTTCAACGAAAAAAATCTTGAAAATGAAATTCGTCATAAACTGCTTTCGAGTGAATATGTATTTAATAAACAATAACTTATTCACAATTATTCCCTTGAAAAAGTCTACAGCTTTATCCACCCACATTCAGGCGATTTGCAAACAAAAATTATTTGCAAACAAAGAACATTAAACGGCTTAATTGCAGTAGGATTGATAATCATCGTGCTTGTTTTAAAATTGAAGATAATCCCAATACCTTTCAATGACTATAAAATAAACGAGATAGTCGTAAATTTCATTCAGTATCTTCTTATGGCGCCGTGTATTTATTTTGCAATACTGACGATATTTCCCCGAAAATTAATGGATATAGCGCCATTAACTATTGCAATTGTGATGTATGTTATTGTATCTAATTTCCCTGATGAATGGATAATGATAATTTATAAAACAACAGCAACAATTATTGGTAGTTTAAGCATTTGGCTATTCAGACACAAACTACACAACACAACCAAATAAAAAGTATTTCCAAGCCGGTATAACAGTCACATTATTGCCTTGTATTTCCTGGTTGTAGGTAATAATTGTCTTTTGGCTTACTTTGACATCATTTTCAATCGCAGTGAAGCCTCCAAATTCCCGTTTGCTGTTTTCAGGGGTTAGTTCATAACAAACTTGTATCGCTTGATATTCAATCCCTTTTTAGCAACAAAGTCGCACTCTCCGTTATTGTTGGCAAAAGTTATTTCATCGAATTGCTGTTTTTGCAATTCATTGTAAACAAAATTTTCAAAAAGTTTTGCTTTGTTGTCCCAAAAACGATACGAAACGGCGTTGATTATCCTGTTGTCTGCTGCATACAATTTGTGACTGTTGCGGACATTTTCTTTCAACGAGAAAGCAAAATTAGATACGCCGCTTATGATATAACTGTTGTTAATGATGTTTATATATTTCTTAGCAGCGTTTTCATTTGTTCCAGCCGCCGCACCTAAACTTTTATAAGAAAAAATCAAACCGATAGGGACTCGTATTTTGGCAGTTAAAAGTTTGGTATTGTCAACAAAAACATATCGATCATGTATTTACAAACTTTCAGCAAATAAATCAAACGATTGCATACCGGTAATTTTCACCGGATAAAATTCACCCTGAATTAAAGTCTGATTTTTCTCTATCAATACCTCCGGATCTACTTCCGGCGAATCGTATTCAGTCCTTCCGACATAAAAATCCTTTTCTTCCCGATCAATTATTACTTTTAATGTTTGTCCGATTTTATTTTTCCCGATTTCCCGTGCAATTTGTTCCTGAACAGCCATCAGTTCATCCATGCGCCGGTTTTTTATTTCCGGCTCTACATCATCTTTGTAGTACCGGTAAGAATAGGTTCCTTCTTCGGCGGAATACATGAATGCTCCCAAACGTTCAAACCGCATTTCTTTTACGAAATTCAACAAATCGGTAAAATCAGCTTCGGTTTCGCCGGGGTGTCCCACGATCATAGTTGTACGAATATGAATATCAGGTACTTCCCGCCGTATGACCTGCAACAGTTCGCGGGTTTCTTTCTGTGAAATATTGCGCCGCATTCGTTTCAGCATCGAGTCGCTACCGTGTTGCAAAGCAATATCCAAATAGTTGCAAATATTATTCCGCTCGCGCATCACGGTTAAAATATCCATTGGAAACAGAGCAGGATAGGCATAATGCAAGCGAATCCATTCAACGCCTTCGATGTCGGAAATCCGCTTGAGCAATTCCGCTAAATTATATTTGTTATAAATATCTTTTCCATAATAAGTTAAATCTTGTGCAATCAACTGAAATTCTTTGACTCCCTGTTTAACTAACGACCGGATTTCGGCAACAACCGCATCTGCCGGCTTCGATTGGTATTTCCCTGTAATCAATGGGATTGAACAAAATGAACAAGTCCGGTTGCAGCCTTCCGCAATTTTTATGTAGGCGTAATGAGCGGGCGTAGTCAGCAGACGTTCCGCCGCTAATTCCTGATGATACGGCTTTCCCAAATCGGATAAAAGCTCTTTCCAGTTGAATTTTCCGTAAAATTTATCAACTTCCGGTATTAATTTTTGGAGTTCTTTCAGGTATCTTTCCGATAAACATCCCATGACAAAAAGTTTCCGGATTTGATTATTTTTCTTCGCTTCGCCATATTCGAGAATCATTTGGATGGATTCTTCCTTAGCGCTTTCGATAAATCCGCAGGTGTTAATGACAACAATATCGCCTTGAGGAGTTTCCGGATCGTGAGCGACCGAATAGCCGTTGGCTGTAAACTGTCGCATCAACAATTCCGAATCAACCAAGTTTTTGGAACAACCTAACGTGACAATATCGACTTTACTTTTTCTCATCCTCTCCAAACAGGGAATTGACAAATTCTTTTTTCCGGAACACCTGCAAGTCTTCCAATCCTTCGCCCAAGCCAATGTATTTTACAGGGACTTGCAGTTGGTCGGATATTCCAATCACTACTCCTCCTTTAGCCGTGCCATCTAATTTAGTGATAGCCAATGTTGTGACTTCCGTAGCAGCCGTAAATTGGCGGGCTTGCTCGAAAGCATTTTGTCCGGTCGAACCGTCTAAAATCAGCAGAACTTCGTGGGGCGCATCGGGAACCACTTTTTTCATAACGTTCTTTATTTTAGTCAGCTCGTTCATCAAGTTGATTTTATTATGAAGACGTCCCGCCGTGTCGATAATCACGACATCGGCATGGTTTGCGGCAGCAGAACTCAATGTATCGAAAGCCACCGAAGCAGGGTCGGCGCCCATTTTCTGTTTTACGATGGGTACTCCCACACGTTCGCTCCAGATGGTCAACTGTTCTACAGCGGCAGCCCGGAACGTATCGGCAGCTCCCAGATAAACTTTTTTCCCGTTCTTTTTAAAATGATAAGCTAATTTACCGATTGTGGTAGTTTTTCCAACGCCATTAACTCCAACTACCATAATCACATAAGGCTTATTGCCTGCCGGCAGTTCAAAATCGCCCTGTTCTTCTGTATCGTCGCCTGTCAGCATAGAGGCTATCTCGTCTCGGAGAATAGTCGAGAGTTCTTTGCTATCGAGGTATTTATCGCGGGCGATTCGTTTTTCAATTCTTGAAATAATCTTTAATGTTGTTTCCACGCCAACGTCCGAAGTAATCAAAACTTCTTCCAGATCATCCAGAATAGCTTCGTCCACCTTTGATTTACCGGCAACTATCCGCGTGAGTTTGGAAAATACATTTTCTTTTGTTTTAGATAATCCCTTGTCTAAGTTTTCCTTTTTGTCTTTTGAAAAAAAATCTAAAAGCCCCATTTGTCAGTTATGAATTATGAAATTATAAATAAAAAAAACTCCCTTTTGACAGTAACTATCGAAAGGAAGTTCTTTTATAAAAATAGAAAAATATGCGGATGAAAATTGTACTTTGGAGTAGTTTTCATCCATTCGTTTTTTCCCAATTATTTGAAGTAGTCTTTAACTGCCTCATTAGGAATCATTTCTTCTTTAAAGATATAAGCTCCTGTTTTCGGTGATTTAACCATTTTAATCACCTTGGAAAACGAACGTCCTTCGGACTTTTCGCGGTATCCCGCAACGGTTTTTTTTGCCATGACTTATCGAATTATTTAATTTCTTTATGAACGGTAACTCGTTTCAAAACCGGATTGTATTTCTTAAGTTCCATCCTTCCGGTTGTATTCTTCCGGTTTTTTGTCGTAACATACCGGGAAGTTCCGGGCAAACCGCTTTCTTTATGTTCGGTACATTCCAATATTACCTGTATTCTGTTTCCTTTTGCTTTTTTTGCCATTTGTAATACCTCCTTCTTACTTTTTTATATACTTAAATATCCTTTTTCGGCAGCATTTTTAATAGCTGCATCCAACCCGATTTTATTAATGGTGCGTAAACCATTGGCGGAAACGTTCAGGTCAACCCAACAATCCTGTTCTACCCAATAGAACTTTTTCGTGAACAAATTAACGTCG
>Ga0123357_10012452_pt1 | contig 10978 bp, 5 predicted proteins | sample TergutEmb28metaG_FD_89873 | JGI IMG/M metagenome (GOLD analysis project Ga0123357, IMG submission 89873) | Embiratermes neotenicus P4 segment gut microbial communities from Petit-Saut dam, French Guiana - Emb289 P4 | ecosystem: Host-associated > Arthropoda: Insects > Digestive system > Gut ... | reverse complement strand
TGTGGGACGCTTCATTGTCCTCCTTTCCTCTGGGGCCCCCTGTGTATGTGTGTGCTACACTGCTCTGAGGGCAAGAGGGGGATGTCCATTGCAGGGTTACTGCCTGTTGAGTCTGTTCACCTGACACACTCAACGGCTTCATCTTCGTCAGAGACAGTGGACGAAGTTGAAATGCTGGACTCAGGTCTACTGGCTGTTTGGCGGTAAGTTTGAGTATGTGACACCCCTGGCACACCTTCAGGACCTCCCTCAACTGAACTGGCGTCACTTACGTCACCACTATCAGTGTCTAGAAACAGTTCAGCTATTTCGCTGGACTGTAGGAATCTCCGCCTTTTGCTTGGCTTGCTCATTTTACAACAACAACACACATTCCCACACGATCAAGTGGCTACTGGTAGTGAAACAATCTGAAACAGAGAGTCTGAGTCTACTGCTCAACCAGAAGTGTGAGAAAAAAAACGCATGGGGCCATTCTAAACAGTTCTGCTTATTGTAGCCTGTCATCATATCGCTATAACCCAAATGGTATGTGGTCACGTACTCAGGAGGATAAATTAAGTCATTCACCAGCCAAACGAATGGAGCAAAAAAATAAGCTATATATAGTCACACACAACAACCTTACTGGCTGTGTACAAACAGCCTCATAAAAAATGGAAACAGTTGGTTTTCTCTCAATGGGTAGATGAGTCGGAGCATGAAGCTGGAAAAACTTCTAGTGTGGTGCTAAGAATGAGTGAAATCTCCCTAAATATATTCAGAGGGAAATATTTAAATGTCTGAGGCTGTGGCTGTCCTAGTGAACGGGACGCTAGTACCTCAAGCAGCACGGAGATATTTAAATACCGTCCTACTGGGTAGGACGTTAGTTGCCTAAAGGTTAATCTCACACTCGACCAGGGCGCTTCTGAGGCCCACACATTCCAACCCGAACAGGGCAATTTTAGGGTGAAGTTGAAATTCGCCAAGGCATTACCCGAAGCGATCACATGCCTGCTGTACCTAGAATTTGACAATTCCGTCCTCATTAATTTAGCGCGTAACTTCACGACCGACTACTAGAAAAAACGGACACCTTGCAGATACTGTGCACTTTGCACAATGTGAATTCCTTCCTTGACGTCTACGCCACCGATCTTCTGCTACGTTAAATCACGAAAGCATGCACTGTCATAGTCAATGCCGACCACCATACAGAGGGAGATTCAATCTGGCTAGCCGTGCACTTCCGACCCAAATGTTCGTATGCCTACTAGTTTGATTCGTACGGCATCCTACAGTTTGTGACCGACATCCTGGCCTTCGTAAAACGTAACTGCAAGACCTGGGACCGTAACAGGTGACAACTGCAAAGCCTCACTCGTGACGTCTGCGGCAAGTACTGCTGTATGTTTGCCTTCTACATGGATAGGGGTTACAATCCCCAGCACTTCGTCGCTCTCTTCGGCGAGGTTGGAGCCGCAGACGGCTAGGTGGAGATGATGTTCAAGGCCGAATTCGGGGCCGAAATGCCACGTGGCGGTTGGGATCAATGCTGTCGCAGCTGCCTATAAAAGTTAGGTATTTTTTCCGATTCTTATAATTCCTCATCTAACATGGCTGGGAGTAGTATAGAGGCCGTTATCGATTACGAGTTTTTGCGTTGGGGCAGAATGAGACGGTCTACAAGGAACACTATGTGGCCAGTGCCGCCGCTTCCGAGACGTTCCGTTAGAAACCGCACTACAAGATCGCGGATCATGGCTCGTCAGAGAACGGCCACATGGCCACATATATTATAGTGAGTTACACATGTTCTTCAATGAGGCCGTGGCAGGTTTTTGCCCACCTCTACGTCTACGGCGACACGAAATGCACTTTCCTCGCCAGCATGACTGGACGGCCGATCCATAAACAAGAGGATATCAATTGCCACCAGCCCGACTCTTTTAATCACGAACAATGGTTTATATGCCCTGCTACAAATTTCCTAAATTCTCTTGCGCAACCAAAACCGCTCACTCTCTCTACGATTGGTTGATTTACTATCTGCAGAAGAATGATTTCGCCCAATGCCCTGCGGACACGACACGTCATACTGCCGATTTTCTTGCAGCCCTATAAACCGGCCGTGCAAATCGCCCAACTAATCATTCTACGATGGCATCTAGACGTAAGCGAACCACCTCTCCAGGCTTCAGTCAGGCTACCGACAGCGGCAAGAGGATGATACTGCGGGAGATTCAGCTGCCCTCCTCCTCTGAAAATTCCGAAATCTGTAACTACTGGCCGGCTAATCCAGCCTTCGATCCCAAGCGGTTCCTGCTCCGGCGCATTTTCTTCATCAAAGAAGACAAGACCAAGTACGTGTCTGTCGGTTTCTATTCTGCACGCGATTATCAACCCCTGGTGGAATTCGGAGCCACTCTGAGGGGAGGGTCCAAGTCCCTCATTCTCACCGACGAAAAAGTCGCGGCGCTGGCGGACTGTCTGCCTGCGATACGTGACTCCATTTTGTCGGTGGGGACCGGGTCATCATTAAGTGCGAGAGTGGCAACTTTCGGCTACACACTCCGAAAAGGCACGGCTCGACCAGACTGTTTGTCGGCACGGAGTACATAAACCTGACAAAACCTTACATGGACTATCTTGTGCGAGTGTTTCACATCCTACAGCAACAAATGCGCAATTATATTAGCGCTTTGCCGGACGTGTTGTCATATGTGACATCGTCCTTAGCTTCGACATCTTTTGATGAACCTCAGGCTAACGCCAGCACAATCATAGATTATCCTCACCTGTACGAGGATCATGTAACTTTTGTGTAACTTAAGGTATCACACATACTGATTTAATAAATAGCACTTTATAGCTGAATGTTGTTTCATTTGTGACACTAACCTATCTCTATTGTTCCACTATTCTCTGCAGGGCTTATGTTTACGCAACATCATCATCTCTTCAGGACACCCGAAGCAGCAACTCGATACCTAGGCGGAAGCACTTCCCTCTCTCAGTGGCTGGAGGTAGGGGGTGCGAGACGTGGCTCAATGAATTTTACTAGAATTCAAAGTCAAATTCAAATTCTATAAGGCGGCATGAAGTTGCATTATCTAAACGTAATTTTCCTTCATGATACATGCCAAACACAATTTCGGAGGCAGCTGATTTCAATTATGAGGGCTGCCTACAACAAAGTACACATGTGTACTTTTCGGGTTTTCTACAGTCGAAATTATATTCTGAGCGACAGGTATCGATCATGCATACGCAGCTGCCACGGCGCCGTGTAGTCTCGCCACCTATTTCGACCTGGTAATGCTGTACGTATAAAATTTTATCACTTAATGTTTGCGATGTAAGCACTACTATTGCATAATTGTCGCAATAATATTCAAATGTTGTCCATATGTATAAGGTTAAATCCATATTTGACCGCGGACTGCAAGGTGTACAAATAACTATACACACTACTCTTAGTATTATCTCATTTCCTCCATACCTGAGAATATAGAGGACCTGTCTGCCAGGCGTGGACCATTCTGGCACAAAATCAAACTACACTCCATTGCAAATGTAGTGTACGGTTGCTCTTGCAACAGCACGACACTTTCCGATGACCACGTTTGAGGACTGCAATGTATAGGGCGGGATGCTAATTTACCCCCTTTATACATAGCATAATCGCCGACAATTTTACAACATAGGCCCATCGAAACGCGCCACATTTCCCGCTATGCCCTAAATGGTATTATGGCTAACTGTAAAGCATGTGCTATCTTCCAAATTTTGACATGCCATTAACCTAAAACAAACCAGTTACTAATTATATTCTGTCATATCACTCGTACACACACGTCCATCTACTTCTAGTTCCACATACCTGGCAGTATTCAGATACGGTGAGATCACGGTGGGTGGGCGGTAGCAGCGTTGCGTCCACGGTAGGTTTCACAGTGGTTCATACAGCAGCAGTTGCAAAGCAGTAGTAGTAGCAGCAACGGCAGCAGCGGTGAGAACACAAGTACCTTACAGATCCCACGCCTAACGTATTTATACACAAGCGTATGTCTAAGTCCCACCCCACACACGCGCTCATATTCTTTGTTCCAACGTACATGTCGGAATTCGCTTACCATAAAGTTGTTACTGTTCGGCACGGATTTTATGTCAGCACAGTGCATGTAGAGCGCACAGGGGTGACCGGAACAGGCACCGACCCCCACACCTCATGTCCCAGGTAAACACACACGCTCAGGCTACGAACTTTTCAGCACCTTCGGCGATGAACAACACTTGCACTCTGGCTATAAATATTTCAACACCTGCAGCGACGAACTTTCTACATCTATGTAACAACAGCAGCAACTGAAATTTTGGACGGCTTCCCTCCAACATGCTAAGACTTGTATGCGGAGTCATCACTGTACGACATCACTAACTGCACCACGTTCTCACGGCATGATATCACCGCCAGCACATGTGCGCCAACGGCAAGCGCGCTCCTACTGATACGTTCCAGTCTCTCGCACGTGTTACCAAGCTTACGGTAAAATACTATAAAACTTTCACAGACCCTTCTTACATTCACTCATATACCACACTTGAAGCCTAATATACGACAAGGTTGCTGAATGCAAGAACGTACCAAGAATTTTCCACTCATTTCCATACATTAACCCTTTGACGCCTAACGACGACTATAGTGGTCGTACCGCACCTCTAACCTCTAAACGTTGCATTTTATATATTTATTCAACAAATATAGGTACGGAATATTTTAAACAAGGTATATACTCTTCGTTTTTTCCTCTTCAAAATGCAGTTTGTTGCATAAATCTAACTTATTTGGTTCCTGTATTATTCACGTTTTATATACAGGATGTGCTAAAATTTAAAAAAATAATTCCGGCGCCAAAAGGTTAACTACACTATTTACCAAACTTCAAGGCGGCAATACGTAACGGCGTACCTTACCTACACATACATATACCTCACATCAACAAACAATAAGTACACTCATACTTAAACACTTATTTCATACCAACCACAAAGAGGTTCCAACAAGCTATATACCAATTCCCACGGCGGCACCAAACCCTACACGCAGGCTCCAACAAACTATTTACCAATCCTTTTTAATATTATACTACACCAAAGGGTGTAGGAAGGGCCTGGAACCCGGCAGCAGTTCCTTTTTAATACCCACGGCGGCACCATATACTTTACAATAATATACTAAAATACACGCACACTAAGCGAAAGCCAAACTACTTCTTTTAAAAAATTTCGACGCCGTCTCTTGTTTCGACGCCATCTTGTTTTGGAGAGTGTAGGCGTCTGCCCCCCGGGCCCAAAATTGGGGTGCTTACACTGCACCCCTTTTTACATTGTTTGGGCCCCGGGGAATTGCCCCCGGACGCACTGGATCTCACCGCATACTACTCTCCACCAACTTGTTCCCATGTAAACACTGAGGGTATTGAGGTACTAAGTCCTCAGAGTCTAGAAGTTTTTCTAGAGTAGATTAGCTGCTGCCACCAGTTTCATTCTAGGCAAAATGTCGTGAGAGTTAATACGGGAGATGGGGAATAAAATTTCCTAGTCATCTCTTTGTCTTAATCTAGATTCTACGGTACTGTAGCTGCCGGCTCGAATAAGTATCCAAGCCCGGTGCTATCTTAGTTTTGCCTGCCCGGCTTCTTAGGAATAGCGGACAGGGGCAATGTAACCTAACTCGGAGGTCAGGATAGAAGTGGGGTTTATATATAACTCATAGAAGTTAATGGGTTGGCTGCCGCCATGTAGGGCATCAATGATTGGGGATGGGGTGCGATTGTTAGAATCAGAGAATGGCAGGGTCAGGGACGTAGCTATAAGGTGGCTAGCTAAACCTTGAAATTTGTTCTGTTAGGACGTAGCTCGGTCTTTCCATTCCTGTCTCTCGCCGTTGGTATGCTTAGGGCTCGAGTGTCGTCTGGCCTCACATGAGAATAATGCAACTACCATCCGTGTTGAAAACATAACAGGTTACATATATATATTGAAACATGAAGTACAGTAAACATACATGGATAATTTCTTATTATATAATTACTACCCAAACTGCTGAACCGGGAATCACGCAGTAGCTATAAGGCACGGCGTACCTAGAGTAAATAATACCCCGCTCGGTAGGGCTTATGGCAAGGTAACGAACTTCACCACCTACCTGTAGCTGTAAACCAGTGGATACTTCCCATGGCGGATATCGCTATTTTATATAAGTGAGTATTCACTAACGAACGATTTAACACAATCACTCGATGTACTTTTCCACTGTGTGAAGTTAAGGCTGAGCAATATAATCCAAGTGATGCGAAGTCCCAGGAACTAGCAACTGTCGTAATTCAATTTCGCACGGTCAATATTAAGAAATGATCACGAGTAAATTTGCTGCCCTCCTAGAAGGTGCAGCGGTCAGAAGTTGATGTTTCCTCCCTCGTGTCCGGAGCGGGAGACCTCGAAAATCTCTCCGCGTCCTCATACCGCACGCTGCGGAAAACCTAACACGACGTCCCGTAGCAGCAAAAGTTTTGCTAAAACGAGTGTTTCCATGCCACAAGTGGCAAACCAGTTCACCGGTGAGAATAGCTACTCCGCGATTCCCAGCCGCAGACGGGAAGTCGGGGCTTGTGTTTCTTAGTCAACAACGGCCGGAAACCAGCCCGTTCTCCAATGTCTCAGTAAGTACCACAGATTGAAAATTTTTCCAGGTCTCAACAGCGCTACCCCTTACAGTACTAACAATTTTATTTAATTTTACATATATAAATTAAAGGCCTGTTTGTACTTAAGGTGTTCAAAATAACGCTCTTGCCCCTCTGTATAATCGAAAGTATACTAATTTAGAATTTTGAACAGAATATTTTCTAGACTAAATTTATTAACTAAATCAACGGCAGTGAAGAACACAACTTTCGAAACTTAACTTCCACCAGCAGTAAACCGTGATACAACTCAGCGTGTCGTTGTTAATTAAACAATCGTTTGTGTGAGTATATCAAATATTTTTATTCTTCTTCTTGTAGGTACGCATTTCGCCACCGTATACAGACTCGAGTAATCGTGCCAAAAGTAAAGTTCCTTATTGACACTGCAAGGGGGTATATAGAGAGGGAAGTGCGCATTTAAAATTTTATTTTGCATACCAGACCATATGCAGTCATAATTAAAACAAGTACAGAAATGAGGAAATTCAGTGGGTCAGTCAGGCTGTAGGCCACCATGTATGGGCAAGTGGAGCAGTCCAACTGGAATGCGCTGAATATTGCATAACAAGCTAAACCAACGTTTCATCTTTGCGACAGCAGTATGAGGCTTGCATGTCTACCTGGAATAGTCAGAATATGAAAAGCGCTTTCCAAAATTTAAATCGTATCTTAATCATGACAGTTTTTTAATTACTATATATTTTGGCCACTTTATTTGTTCTCAAAATACAGCAGAATGATGAAGGTACAAAGCAAACGGTCTAAATACAGTGTGATGTAAAATTCAGTAACAAACAGTTAAAAGAAAACAACACGATAGTATGTAAGTGGCGCGAAACACTGTAACGTCTTACAACCAACATGAAAATCGGTCAAGCTGCCCTTGCGAAATTAAGCATAATATTTAACAGTATTTATGAGAGCAGTCTCCTGTCACGCCGCACAGTTACTTCACCGCTAAAAGTAACACTAAGAGACGCGCATGAAAATTCCAGGACAGCTATCCCCTCACATGCAGATGCATTGAAGTTCAGCGGCCGCATTACAGGGCGGCTTGGAAATAACAGCTTGCAAGTGCAAATACTTAATTCATTTATGGACACATATTTGTGCTGAATTTACAGTGGGTGTGTGCCGCACACATTAAACAAATGGTAAGACACACATGCAGCAATCGATAATATGTATTTATTTACTTACTCAATGGTGCAGATTTCTTCTTGAGAAGCCAACTGTTTTGCAGCTAGTCAAGAAATTCCCCGCATTTCCCGGAATCCGAAGGTTCATTAACGCACTCACAAGCGTCCGCCAGCTGTCTATCGTGGTGCAGCCTAATCCTGTCCATATACCCACATTCCACCTCCTGGAGATATTATCCACTCATCTACGCCTAGGTCTCCCCAGTGGTCTCCTTCCCTCCGGTTTACCCACCAAGACCCTATACAACTCCCTTTCCATACACATACGTGCCACATGGCCAGCCCATCTCAATCTTCTCAATTTTATCACCCTCACAATATTGGGTGAGGACTACAAATTATTTAGCTCCTCGTTATGCAATCTCCTCCATTCACCCGTTACCTCGTCCCTCCTAGGTAAAAATATGTACTGCAGGAAATATGTTAGCAGTTGCAGGAATTGGTAATATGTACTGCAGGAAAGATAGAGTAATCAGGCACAAGCATTTGTGTCATTTAGGCCTACTTGAGACTCAAAAAAATTTATATTATTATTATTATTAATTACTTTATATGAAATAGACATTCCTATCGGTATCATAAATAAATAAACACATTTAATGATTTATAAGAAAGCAGTCTAACGCAGCTGTGAACTTTCTGCAGGTTCAGTTCGTACTTGCGATAATACACGCCTCCAAACTGCTCTTCAGGAACTGCATCTATCCGAAACTTCTATCTTCTTAATTGCTCTTCATGCATTGTCCTACTTCTTGTTTGCTGACTTCTATAAACATGTCTATAAACAGAAGCAGGCAAGCAGAGTAAGAACTGGAGTATTGATATTGTAAGTTAATGTTACACAGATCTTAAAGTTTCTGTTTCACTCTACTGCTACACAAACAGAAGTTTACATTCTTCCCTGTTGTTGTGGTTATCCTGCACTGTCAGTTTGCAACATGCAGTGATTCAAACTTTGCAGATGGAGTAAGAGTAGTAAGGGTGCTACTTTGGCAGCCGATAATGCAGCTCTCTGCTTTACCGACATAATCCACCCCCTAATAAATATGCAAATTACCTTGATTTATATGAAAAACACCTTATTAATATTCATACGTCCTTGATTGATATGCAAATAAAAACTGAATATTCATACGTCCTTGAGTGATATGTAAATTATCTAATTAATATCCATAAGTCCTTGTTTGATAAGTAAATAATTTAATTAATATGCGCACGGCCTTGATTGGTATAATTATTATGCCCATTAGTGTAGTCCCAGACAGTTTGGCGCTAGGTACTATTTTGGCCGCCACATTGACTGGGCGCCATTTTCCAATATGGCGATAACACGCAATTTTTAAAATTTTAAATATTAAATATTGCGGTTACTTTTAAACCTAAGTTTAAAGTCGACTATTTTTAAAGTATAACCTAACTTTAAAGTATATCCTAACTTTTATAATACGGCGGCTGAAGCGCTCTTTTTAAATTGTTTAAGACTTTGTTATTCTTGAAAAGAGATGACTGAGCGGTAGAATTCTAGACTCATAATTGAAAGAATGTAGGTTCGAATCTTACCTCCTGAACCACCTCCTTTTTCCCAAATGAAACAGGACTTGGGTAATAAATAAATGAAAATTTTTTCTATTTACAAATATACACAATTTATTAATACATTTTTATTAAAACAATTAAAATACAATATAAATTATTGAAATGAAAAATACATTTTTTAAATAGGCGTACAAATTCAATTATCCACACACAATTATATACATTTATTTGTTACTATACTGGTTTTTTAATCATAGTTCATCACACAATGCGTCGAAATCAATGGCATATGTGTTTGGAGGTGTACAGAAGCACATTGATTCGTCACACTTATTTCGCCACTTCACCAGTTTATCTTGGATTCTGCAAAACTTGCTCACTTGTCTGTCTACACAGGCACTTGCTAAATCCATGAGTTGTGACCAATCTTTTTCCTTTGATACATTTGATTTTTCTCACACGTAATGCGTATATACCGTCCACAGTACATTGACAGGGTACGATGCGGGTCACGAAGTACGTGCACTACATTTTTCGATTAATTGCTTTTGAATGTCACCAGAATGAACCACTGTAAGTCATTTAACACGACATGGCATGAAGAAGTTCCAATCTTCTCCTGTGATTTTAAGTTCTCATTCAAGTACGAGTAGATGGAGACGTACTTTGTCTCTTGCTTGTTGAAGAAGAATGTGCGGCGAAGCAACCCCGTCATCTGGAAAACGTTAATGAAATACAGGCTGAGTAGGACATCACCCATACTGTAGAATAAGAATGTAAAAGAGTAGCCACTGTGCTAATGAATAGGCTATCCACAATGCACAAACATGTCTGGAATTGTTGTGACACGAAAACGTGCAGCTGATGCCTGGTAGACATATTTCGGCGAGTGTAGGACATCCTAGTTGAGTGATATCATTAACTGTACGGTCTAAAAGACCGCTAATAAATTGTGTTTTCTGAGGCCCGAAGCAATAGATTGCAACGGCTAATGATGATTCGCGATTTAGCACAGTTTCTATGTCTGAATATAGTATATCGCCATCATTCCAATTGCACCCGTGGTTAACAGCCTGATTGATTTGGGCGTTAAATGATGGCACTTCCTCCCAACTGTACGGACTTTTAATACATATGATGACGCCCTGTTACTGTGGGAGTCGACAGCTGCCAACTCTTTGACCTCGATTTCACCATCTCGCCCCTCCAAGAATGTAAAGTCAATAATTAAGGGAGATATTGTAGACTGATATTCTAGAGTTACGTACCTTTATTTAAATCTGCGCTTTGCACGACTGCTGCTGGTCAAGCCGGCTACAAGTGGCACACTCCCCAATCTGAGCACGGAACATGCGCAATGCCTTTTTATCATTGCAGGTGTAGCGAGCAGGTACAAACATGTTCATGAATGACGTCATGGATTGTCCCCTGGCTCTGTGGAGGGCGTAGATGCAGCAGTAGTGACCGCAGAGATTCGAAGTGAATCCCTGAAATCTGTGGCGGTTGAAT
>Ga0123357_10012451_pt1 | contig 10978 bp, 13 predicted proteins | sample TergutEmb28metaG_FD_89873 | JGI IMG/M metagenome (GOLD analysis project Ga0123357, IMG submission 89873) | Embiratermes neotenicus P4 segment gut microbial communities from Petit-Saut dam, French Guiana - Emb289 P4 | ecosystem: Host-associated > Arthropoda: Insects > Digestive system > Gut ... | reverse complement strand
GGTTGTGGGGGCGGAGTTGTGTCCATAGACCCCGAGCTGCGCTTCGCTTGCACGGGGTTATCAACGTTATACGCCTTCCGGCGTAATCATAACTTTTGAAATCACTATCTAATAATATGTCTGTTTAATCTGTTAAAGTAGAAATTGTATTACATCATAATAAAAAATAGCGCTTCAAATTTTTTCTTAACCAAATGGATTAAATCTTTTTGAGTAGCGTTCGTATGTCTTCCGACATGGTATCTCAAAGCAATACTCTTTAGAACTTTTTCCTCAACAAATAGCGATTAATCAGCGAAGCAATCCCCCATCCTATCAACGCACCTACGATATCATACAGAAAATCAAACCAGTCTCCAGAACGGTAGGTAGTTAAATCAGCTTGCATGATTTCAATAAGACCTCCTAAAGCAATCGGGAAAATAAAAGTACTCCAAAAAATTCGCATTTTACTTATCGGAAAGCGAAAATATCTTGTATTATCAAAGAAAATAACGCCGGATAAGCACAAAAACATAAGTGCATGCACAGCCTTATCAAAATTCCGCACCGGAGGAGCAGGTAATGACGACGTCTTCATAAAACAGAGGACAAATATAATCAGTAGAACCAATGCTGTTAACCAATATTTTTTCAATAAGTAAATCATACGCTTTCCAATAAATTTTTTGTTAAACCACTTGCGCCTATCCTGAATAATTGAGGAGTCAGCCATTCTTTTCCCAAAATTTCTTTCACAATCGTGTAATATTTTACGGCATCTTCGACAGTTCGAACGCCTCCAGAAACTTTTATGCCGATTTTTTCCCGATGAAATCCGTAATATTCCTTTATTGTTTTACAGATAACATAAACCGCTTCTGGAGTTGCACCCGGATATACTTTCCCTGTAGAAGTTTTAATAAAATCGGCGCCTGAATATATCGATAAAATCGTTGCTTTTCGGATATTCGGCGCTGTTTTTATCAAACCGGTTTCAAGGATGACTTTCAAATGAGCATCCCTGCAAGCCGCTTTGATTTCTTCTATTTCCTGAGAAAGTTCTTCCCAATTTTCTTCGAAGAATGCGCCGGCATTGAGAACAATATCAATCTCGTCAGCGCCGTCGGCAACAGCGAGAGAAACTTCGGCTATTTTGACTTCGATAAACGTCTGTGAAGAGGGAAATCCTCCGGCAACAGCCGCAATCTTCACATCATCAGCCGTTAACGCTTCTTTTACAGTCGATACAAAATTCGGATAAACACAGACGGCGGCTACGTTTGGAATATCCGGTCGCGTACCTTCAAAATCATTAACGGTTTCGGCCAAACGCCAGATGCTTTCTTTGTTGTCTTCCGTATTCAGGGAAGTCAAATCAATGCAGGAATACAGAAATTTCAACACTTCCGGCGTGTTGTTTTCCCCGCATTTATCGAGAATTATTGCTGTTTTTTTACGAACCTCTTCATCTTGCAAATCCGGCCCAAAATTTTGCAAAGCTTCTTCGTATTTACTCATTTGTTTTCAGTTTTATATTTTGTTTATGACGTTCTCTATCTCTTAACGTCTTTTTTTGAATATTATTTTGGAAAGCCTCCGTTAAATTTACGCCAGTCTGGTTTGCTAAACAACAGAGCGCCCAAAGAATATCCGCCATTTCATCCGGTAAATTATATGCTGAATCCGATTCTTTGAACGATTGGTCGCCATAAACGCGAGCCATAATCCGTGCTAATTCGCCAACTTCTTCCATCAGAATCGCCGTATTGGTCAATTCGGAAAAATAACGGACGCCGTAATTTTTAATCCATTCATCTACTTTTAACTGCGCTTCTTCGATTGTCATATTATTCCTTATTCTTTGAATCAATAATAATTGTTACCGGGCCATCGTTAATTAATCCCACCTGCATATCTGCGCCAAATTCACCGGTTTGAACCGGTTTCTCCAATGCTTTCGACAACTCCATACAAAACATTTCGTACAATGGAATGGCAAAATCCGGTTTGGCAGCCCGAATGTACGACGGACGATTGCCTTTTTTTGTTGAAGCGTGTAACGTAAATTGGCTTACGCATAAAATTTCGCCATCGACTTCCAAGACCGAACAATTCATTATGCCATTAGCATCGTCAAAAATACGAAGATTTGTGATTTTCTTTGTTAAAAAATCAATATCCTCTTGCTTATCTGCATCCTCAATACCTAATAACACCAAAAGCCCCGCGCCTATCGAGGCTTTTAGCTTACCGTTTATCGAAACAGATGCTTTGGATACTCGTTGAATGACTGTGCGCATAAAAATGTTTTACGTAACAGTACGTTATCAAAGTATAGCCACCGCTTTGCGAATTTCGTCAAGGCGCTTTTTTAGTTTGTTGTCTTTTTGCGCCACTTGCAAGTTGTAATCCATTTGCATTCCAACCAAGATATGTGCCGAAACACCCAAAGCCGCCTCCATACACAAGGCAAAATCGGTTGTTACAGGACGTTTTCCATTTAATATTTCATTAAATGCCGTATATGGCAATCCTAATTGTTTTGCAATCGCTTTTTGCGATAAGTGACGATATTCTAATTCATCTTTTAAAAGCTCGCCCGGGTGTACCGGACGGAATGGAAATCCTAATTCACTATTCAACGACTTAATTAAAAATAAATCTTCTACTCGCATAGCTCGCTGTAAATACCGGATACATTTCAAATATCCATTCACTACCTGTGGTTGATAACGGTGCTTTTTGTCCGTTGTCTTCCCTGTATCATACAACTCTCGCAAGTATTCTTTTTCAAATTCAACTTTCATATTCAATATTTATTCGGAGCAAAGATAATGTTATTTCCCCATGTTCACAAAAAAAGTGAATACAATTTTATCAAAAAAATTCAGAATTTAGAATATTAAGTTTCTAATGAAGCGCCCCTTTAACCAAAGCCGCCTTCTTTTCCCCGATCAATTCGGCAATTTCCAATTCCGGAACTTCTTTGATTCGCTTCACGCTTTTGTATTTTTGCAAAAGTTTTTCTTTCATTGCCTGTCCGATTCCTTTAATAGAATCCAGTTCCGATACAACTTGCTGTTTGCTCCGTTTATTTCGATGAAATGTGATTCCAAAACGATGCGCTTCGTCGCGTAACTGTTGAATCAATTTCAAACTTTCCGAATTTTTATCCAGGTACAAAGGAATCGAATCTTCAGGGAAATAAATTTCTTCCAATCGTTTAGCTATCCCGATAATGGAAATTTTTCCATACAGGTTTAACGCTTTCAATGCATCGGTTGCTGCGTGTAACTGCCCTTTCCCTCCATCAATCACAATCAGCTGCGGTAATGATTGGGATTCTTCCAACAACCGGCTGTAGCGGCGGGAAACCGTTTCATACATCGACTGAAAATCATCCGGCCCTGTTACGGTTTTTATATTGAAATGCCGGTAGTCTTTTTTAGCCGGTTTTGCCATCTTAAAAACGACACAAGCTGAAACAGGATTGGTTCCTTGAATATTTGAATTATCAAAACACTCGACATGAACGGGTAATTCTTTCAAATGCAAATCATTTTGAAGCGTTTTCAGAATCCGTGTTTGCCGTTGTTCGGGATTTAGTTTGTCAGACTGTTTTATTTTATCCAGTTTGTATTGCTGAACATTCTTTTCGGAAAGCGTCAACAGCTGTTTCTTTTCGCCCCGTTGAGGGACGATAAATTCGACAGCGCTCAACTCTATATCCGGAATAAACGGGACAATAATTTCTTTTGCTTTACTCTCAAACCGAGTTCTTAGCTCGACAATACCCATTCCTAATATTTGCTCTTTCGGTTCATCCAACTGAACCTTATATTCGATTGTATAACCTTGCACAATTGCGCCGGAAGAAATATGCAGATAATTGATATAAACGGAAGCGTCGTGTTCATCGTAAGAAAAAACATCAATATTATTTAATATTGGACTTACCACAATGGATTTGGCAGAGTAGTTTTCTAAAATACGATACTTTTCTTTTAAAGATTCGGCTTCTTCGTATTGCAGATTTTCAGCATAATTCATCATCTCTTTATATATTTGCTTGCTGACCAAACGAACATTCCCTTTTAAGATTTCCTCGATCGACCGAATATTTTTATTATACTCCTCCTCTGTTTGACAGTTCACGCAAGGGCCCAAGCACCGCTTTATATGATATTGCAGGCAAACACGAAATTTCTTCTTTGCTATATTTTCTTTAGAAAGGGCATACGAGCAATTCCGAATCGGATAAATAGTGGTCAATAACCGCAAAAGAAATTTAACATTTACCACTGAAGTATAAGGCCCGTAGTAATGCGATTTATCGTTCAGTTTTTTTCTGGTCAGGAAAACCCTTGGAAACGGTTCGTCGCGAACAACAAGCCATGGATAGGTTTTATCATCTTTCAATAAAATATTATAGCGCGGTTTGTGTTTTTTTATCAGATTATTTTCCAAAAGAAATGCTTCTTCTTCCGATTCAACTACCAAATAACGAATCGTATTGATTTTTTGAATCATAATCCGTGTTTTAGGATTGTCCTGCGATTTATTGAAATACGAATAAACGCGCTTTTTAAGGTTCTTGGCTTTACCAACATAAATGATTGTTTCCGTATCGTCGAAATACATATAGCATCCCGGATTTTCCGGAATGGACGATAAAACGGCTGTTAAATCCTGTTCAGATATCATACGTTATGATTGAGTCCACTTGGATGTCGGAAGAGAATCCGTCCCTACCCTTCAAGTCTGTTAATTCGATTAAGAAATTCACATAAATTTTTTGAGGACTGAATTTTTCAATTAAACGGACTGCGGCTTGCATAGTTCCTCCCGTAGCCAACAAATCGTCGTGCAACAAAACAACATCATCAGAATCTATTGCGTCTTGATGAATCTGGATTGCGTCCGTTCCATATTCTTTTTCATACGATTCTTCAAAAACCGCAGCTGGAAGTTTGCCGGGTTTGCGAATTGGAATAAATCCTGCATTCAAACGGACAGCCAACAGCGGGCCTAAAATAAATCCCCGCGATTCAATCCCAACAACTTTTGTGATTCCTTTGTTTTTATAAATCTCGGACAAACCCGCTACAATTTCTTGTAGAATATCTGCATCCTTAAATAAGGTCGTTACGTCTTTAAACTGAATCCCCGTAATTGGAAAATCAGGGATGTTGCGAACCGCTTTTGTTAATTTTTCAATATTCATATTTTTTATTTTTTAAATTGTTCCACGTGGAACAATTTTTATCTTCCCAATAATACTAACAGCACATTTATATCGTTTGGAGAAACTCCGGGAATACGCGATGCCTGAGCAATGGTTTCAGGGTCAATCGCGGTTAGCTTTTGTTTGGCTTCTGTCGATAACGATTGAATCGCGTTATAATCAAATTTGCCACGTATCCGTATATTCTCTAAACGATTTATTTTTTCTGCAATAATTTTTTCACGGGCAATATACCCTTCGTACTTTATCAAAATCTCAGTTGCCTCTAATATTTCTTCCTTGCGACTTGAGGATATATCCAATTGAAGGCGGAAATCCGGGAGTAAATTGGCTAATTTCTCCATATCCAACTGAGGGCGAAGAATTAAATCAAATAACTTTGCTCGATTTTTCAATGGCGCAGTTCCATAAAGTTCTAAAGCTGAATTAACAAGAGAAGGTTTTACGGAATAATTGCGAACAAAAGAGAGAATACGTTCGATTTCATTGCGCTTATGTTGCAACAATTCGTAGCGCTTGGAATCTGCCAAACCCAGATGATAGGCTTTTTCCGTCAGGCGCATATCGGCATCGTCCTGACGAAGAAGTATGCGGTATTCAGCGCGTGAAGTAAACATCCGGTAAGGTTCGTCAACGCCTTTAGTCACCAAATCGTCGATCAGCACGCCGATATATGCCTCATCGCGACCTAATACCCACTCGTTTCCTCCATGAACTTTGATGTGAGCATTGATTCCTGCGATTAAACCTTGCGATCCGGCTTCTTCATAACCGGTAGTACCATTGATTTGACCGGCAAAAAACAAATTCTTTATTCGTTTGGTTTCCAAGTTCGGATTCAACTGGGTCGGCGGGAAAAAATCATATTCAATCGCATAGCCCGGACGATAAATCCGAACGTTCTTCAACGCAGGAATTTGCTTTAAGGCATTCAATTGAATTTCAAGCGGGAGAGATGATGAAAATCCATTCAGGTAATATTCATTTGTATTTTCGCCCTCCGGCTCAAGAAATAACTGATGCTTCGATTTGTCGGCAAATGTCACAATCTTTGTTTCAATACTTGGGCAATAGCGAGGGCCGATACTTTTTATCTGTCCGTTGTATAAAGGCGAATCTGCTAAACCGTTCCGTAAAACGGCATGAACATCTTCGTTTGTATAAAGCGTCCAGCAACTCATTTGTTTGAGCGGACGAGGTGAAAAATCCAAATAAGAAAATTTATGAAAATCGTTTTCGCCTTTCTGTTCTTCTGTCAAAGAAAAATCTACGCTTCGTCCATCAATGCGAACCGGCGTTCCGGTTTTCATCCTGTCTTTTTTTAATCCTAAACGAACCAACTGTTCGGTTATTCCAAAAGATGCAGGTTCGGAAATGCGCCCGCCCGGAAGTTGCGTTTTCCCAACGTGAATAAGTCCATTTAAAAATGTTCCAACTGTCAGAATCACGACAGAAGAACGAAATGTAACATTCAACGAAGTTTTCACTCCGGCTACCCTATTCTTGTCAATGATTAGTTCTGTAACGACATCCTGCCAAAGGAATAAATTCGGAGTATTATCCAACGTCTTTCGCCATTCGTTAATAAATTGCATACGGTCGCTTTGAGCGCGGGGACTCCACATGGCAGGGCCTTTGGAACGGTTCAGCATGCGAAATTGAAGGGCAGATTTGTCGGTAACAATGCCCATCTGTCCCCCCATCGCGTCCATTTCACGCACAATCTGTCCTTTAGCTATACCGCCTACAGCAGGATTGCAACTCATTTGGGCAAATTTATTCATATCCATTGTTATCAACAATGTTTTGGAACCCAGATTCGCCGCAGCCGCAGCCGCATCACAACCGGCATGTCCGCCGCCAACAACTATTACATCGTAATCAAAAGTCATATTACAAAATCTGTCATTGCCTGCTCAATAGATAGTTCCGGATCTTGCAACTGATCTAAGCGTTCTTTTGCAATTTGTGCTAACCATTGTTTGAAAGGCTCTGCTTTGGGAGAAGGGATTGATTGAATTAAACGAAAAAGTTGTTTAGTAGAAGCAACATCCGTTAATCGCATTTTGCCGTCTTGTGCCGGTAATTTCAAGGTACTACAAATTGTAGTACTTTCAACTCCTTCTTGTTTTAACCGTGTTTTTAATACACTCCAATAGCGTTTAGGATCAGGACTATCAGTTAGTACGCTCACTACATCTACCACAGAAAAATACCATTCTTCCTCGTCCTCGTTCCAAGCAGTACGAACTCGTTTTGCTTCAAATAATTTTATTGCTGTATTTTTATCCATTTTGTTTATTTAATTAATTATGTCAACTTCAAAGATACGAATTTTAAACAAGAATAACAATATTTCATCACTGTTTTAGAAATAAATCATCCATCTTCACTTCCGACTGAATGCTGCTCCAATATTCGTTTCGTTTCACGCCATAAGTCGTTACCATTGTTATATGTACGGCTTTTCTCGTTTTCGTTTCGCTGATAAATGCCGATTTCTTATTTCGCAAATTTTCGTCCTGCTTTTTATCTATAGCAAATTCGTTTTCAGAATATTTCATTTCGCATAAGTTTATGACGCCATCATTCCGGTCGATAAGTAAATCAACCTGCGCTGCAGGCTCTGATTTTTTACTGCGCCAAGCCGCCGAATAAGTCACTACGCCGGAAATACCTAATTTTTGTCTGATTTGGGCATCGTGTTGCATACAAACCTGTTCAAACGAATAGCCGCTCCATGCTCGGTGTTTTGCATTGTCGGTAAAGTTTGTCCAAAAATGTCCGTCAGTCCGGCGATTGTTTTTCATGAAATTGAGATAAAAAAGCGAATAAAAATCAATTAATTGATACAGCCGTTCTTTTGTCTTTTTTTCATAAGCGCTGTAAGAACGGATAAAATTGCATTGTTCGAGTTCTTCAAGTATAGCGGTCAGACCGCCACCCTGCAACTTTGTTTCCTGCAGGATTTCTTCACGCGTAAGTCCCATTCTCTTTTGCGCCAATGCGTTTATGACAAACTCGTGATTTTCCGAATGTTTGAAAAGCGACGAATAAAGAATTGAAAACTCATCCTTTAATTCTCCCTTTTTTGTAAAACACAATTTATCAACATTCTGAGCAAGACTTAATCCTTTTACAAACATATTCAGATAGAACGGAATACCGCCAAAAATCATATAACTTTCAACAATGCTTTTCCGGTTTAAGTCTATCTTTTTACGATTGAAATATTCTTCACATTCTGCCAAACTAAATGGCTCAATCAGCATTCTGTGAGTAACTCGGTTATGCAAGCCACCGCGATTTTTCAGTAATTTATTGATTATCCACGAAGTAGCAGAACCGCATGCAATCAGCAAGATTTCAGGTTGGGAAGAAGCCCAAGTATTCCAAAAATATTCAAGCCCCGAAATAAAACCAGAGCGCGGCGTATCGAACCACGGAAGCTCATCGAAAAAAATGACTTTCTTCCCTTTCTTTTTGTTATTTTCAAGTAAATGAATTAGTTGTCGAAACGAATCCATCCAATTTCTTGCTATCGGATAGGATGTTTTTCCATAAGTATTCAATGTTGCATTAAAATTTTCAAGTTGCTCTTTTTTGGTTAGATTCGCAGCGCCTGAAATATAGAAAGAAAAATTTTTTTTGAAATATTCTTTTATCAAAAAAGTTTTGCCAACACGCCTGCGACCATACACGGCAACAAATTCCGGACTTTCTGACTCAAAATATTGTTGTAAAGTCTGTTGCTCGTCATATCTACCAATTATTTCCATAATTTCATGTCTTATAATCTGCCACAAATATACAAAATTTATATGATTTGGCAACTTATAGAAATTTATATTCTGCCAAATCTCACTATTTTTTATACGATTTGGCAACTTATAGAAACTTATACTCTGCCAAATCGTGTAATTTTATATAAGATTTGGCAAGTTATAAATGTTAAAAAAATCTATATATCATTGTTTATTAGCGATTTAATATTTTGCAAACTAATCAAAAAAACCGCAAAGCATCATCTTCTTTTTCACGCATAATTCTTTTCATTTCCGGCGTTTTATCCTCATAACCACAAAGATGCAATATCCCGTGAATCATCACCCGCCGCAATTCTTCGTCAAATCCGGTCTTGAATTTTTCCGAATTTGTTTTTACCGTTTCCAATGAAATAAACAAATCGCCGGATATTTTATCGCCTTCCGAATAATCAAAGGTAATAATATCGGTATAGTAATCGTGTTTCAAATAGGATTGATTGATTCGGAGTATTTCGGCATCGGAACAAAAAACATAAGTTATATCGCCCTGTTTTTTATTATAATTCGCAATGACTTGCTTTATCCAACGTGTTGTTTCTCTTCGTTTTAACTTTGGAAATGATGCATCAGCCGTTTCATATACAATCGCCATATACCTGAACGCTATTTAAAAAATAAATATCCAACAAATATCGCTGTCAAAAAACCGATAAGGTCTGCAAATAAAGCAGCCGGAATAGTATAACGAGTATTTTTAATATTAATTACACCATAATAAACCGCTACTAAATAAAAAGTTGTATCGGTAGTGCCTTGAAAAATACAGGACATACGACCAATAAAAGAATCAGCGCCATAAGTTTGCATTGCATCAATCATCATACCGCGAGAACCGCTTCCGCTCAAAGGTTTCATTAGCGCGGTAGGAAAAGCATTCACCCAATCGGTTGGTAATCCGACAGAAGAGACAACATAAGCAATTCCCTCGTTCAAGAAAGTTAAAGCGCCTGATGTGCGAAGCAAAGCAATTCCTACTAAAATAGCAATTAAATAAGGAATAATCATTACGGCAGTCTTGAAACCGTCTTTTGCTCCTTCAATGAAAACTTCGTAAACATTTATCTTTTTACGAAATCCGGAAATAAGAAAAATCATTAAAATACAGAACAACAAACAATTGGCAACCAAAGCCGAATAGGTCGAAATTTTTTCCTGAGGAAGCGATTTTACCCAAAAAACAATCGCGGTGATTGTCAAAATCACTCCGCCTATATATCCCAGTAAAACTTTATCTAAAAGATTTATTTTCTGTTTAATACAAACAAATAACAAACCGGCTAATGTCGCCGACAAAGTACAAATTAATAAAGGAATAAAAACATCCGCGGGATTGGCAGCGCCCAACTGCGCTCTGTAAACCATTAAAGTTATTGGAATTACAGTTAATCCTGAAGCGTTAAGAACCAAAAACATAATCATTGGATTTGTTGCAGTATCTTTTTTTACGTTCAATTCTTGCAATTCCTGCATTGCTTTTAACCCGACCGGAGTAGCAGCATTATCCAGATTTAACATATTTGCAGCAATATTCATGAAAATAGAACCGATTGCCGGATGTCCTTTCGGAATATCGGGAAATAAACGGGAAAAAACGGGAGAGGCAAAACGGGCTAAAGCGTTTACAACACCACCTCTTTCCCCTATTTTCATAAACCCCATCCAAAAAGATAAAATGCCCGTCAAACCGAGTGAGATTTCAAAACCGGTTTTCGATGCCGTAAAAACAGCATTCATCATCTCGGTGAAGATAGTATAATCGCCGGTAAATATGATTTTGCATATACCAACAAGGAAAGCAATTACAAAAAAACCAATCCAAATATAATTTAATACCATCGGGAATAAATATAATCGGCAAAAATACTATAAATTTGCGAAAAAATTATGATTGATTGGATAAATAAAAACTGGGTCGAAATAACAG
>Ga0123357_10012450_pt1 | contig 10978 bp, 10 predicted proteins | sample TergutEmb28metaG_FD_89873 | JGI IMG/M metagenome (GOLD analysis project Ga0123357, IMG submission 89873) | Embiratermes neotenicus P4 segment gut microbial communities from Petit-Saut dam, French Guiana - Emb289 P4 | ecosystem: Host-associated > Arthropoda: Insects > Digestive system > Gut ... | reverse complement strand
TGCGGGTTGCCTTCCACCTGTTTAAATTCCTCTTTCACTTCCTGCTTGGTCATCCGCAGTTCACGGACGTGACGGAAACGCGTAAACGCATAATCCGCGGCGGCGATAAGCACAAACCAGCCTCCCACATTGAGCCCCAGGCTCACAATCAGATCCCCGAGCCATGCGACGGCTTCAAACAGGCCCATCTGCGACAGCTTTGACAAATTGCCCAGCTCATTCCGCAGCGAGGTATAGATGACCTCCAGAATGATCGCGAATTTTAGGACGGACTTAAACAATGTCACCAATGCCGTCGGGGAGAAAATGCGTTTGAACCCGGAAACAGGGTTCAGTTTCGAGAATTTCGGGCGCATGGCTTTTGGCGTTATTTTCCAGCCCACCTGGATTATGTTGGCCAGCACGCCCAAAAACAGGGCGGACGCAAGCAGCGGGACAGAGACCCATAAGGCGCGCGTAAATAAGCCGGTTATAATCCTGCCGGTATACTGCCTCGAAAAAAAGGCGTCCACATTTTCGATCATCCCCAGGTTGAAGCTGAACAACTCAAGCATCCTGTTGTACATCCAGCCGGCGGATACCTTCAAAACGGCGAAAACGCCCAGAAACGTAAAAGCCGTGCCTATCTCCTGGCTCTTGGCTACCTGCCCTTCCTCACGCGCTTTTTGCTTTTTACGGGGCGTAGCCTTTTCCGTTTTTTCCCCGTTGGCAAAAAAACTTAAATCCAATAAAACCGGCATCACCCTGCCATAGCCTTCATTACGCCCCTTAAAGCCGAATAGGCCAGATCGAAAACCGTATTGTACGCATTCGACAGGATGGGCGTCATCATGTATATGAGGGCTAAGCCGGCCAGCAGCTTAATCGGCATGCCTACCACAAAAATGTTCATTTGCGGCGCGGCCTTTACCAAAAGGCCCATTGCTATATCTATGACCATGATGGCGCCGGTAATAGGCAGGGCAGTTTGAACGGCGATGGCAATAAAGTCCGTCATCAGCCCGACCATTAACCTTGTCAGCGCCGGGTTGTCCAAAATAACCGCCCTGCCGATGGGGATGATATCATAACTGAAGAACACTGCCGATAAGAAAGCGTGCAGTCCGCCGGTTTGAACGAGCATGGCGGTCAGCGTCAAAAAAAACAGATTGCCGATAATCGGAACCTGTATCTGTGTCACCGGATCAAAAACGCTCACCATTGAAAACCCGATTTGAAAATCCAGCAGCTGTCCGGCGAAATAAACCAGGTTAAAAGCCAGATAAACGGCGAACCCCATTATGAACCCCGTCAGGAATTCCCGTACGGCAAGGAGCGCGCAGCCCGGCACAGTGTTTACGGGCACGGCGCACTGCACTTTGCCCGAAGCGGTTATTAAAAACGCGGCGGATGCCGCAAACGTCAGCTTAGCGAACACATTCAGGTTATTGCCTGAAAATATGGGCAATATCAAAAAAAACGCGATCATCCGTATGAATACCAGGAGAAAAACGTCCGCGTTGTCCAGGAACCTCTTTAATAAATACATCCCGAGCGCTTCCATTATCCCGGAACCAGCAATTCGGGCAAGCCGCCTATCATGGACTGAACAAATCCCGTAAGCGTGGAAAGGATAAAAGGCCCGAAAAAGATCAACGACAGCAGCACGGCCAGTATCTTCGGTATAAACGCCAGGGTCGGCTCCTGAATGGACGTAACTGCCTGGAATATACTGACCAGGACGCCCACGGCCAAACCGATAGCCAAAGGCGGCCCGGCGCAAAGCATGATGGTCATCAGCGCACTGCGTATCAAATCCAGCAATTTGTCTTCTGTCATAATATACCGCCTTACATTCTGAATGTCCTGACCAGGCTTTCTATCATAAAACTCCAGCCGCCGCTCATAATAAACAGTAAAATTTTAAACGGGAGCGAAATCATGACCGGCGGCAGCATCATCATGCCCATAGCCATCAGTATGGATGAAACAATCATGTCTATGGCAATAAACGGCAGATAGATGATAAACCCGACCTTGAACCCCTTTGTCAGTTCGCCCAGCATAAACGCGGGTAAAAGGACCCTGTCGGGTATATCTTCCGGGGACCCGATGTCCAGCCCCGATAATTCCACAAACAGCGCGATATCTTTATCCTCGGCCTGCCGGCGCATAAAGCCCCTCAAAGGCTCCATGCCCCTGTCCACGGCCTGCTCCGCGCTTAACTGCCCTTCGGAGAACGGCTTTAGCGCGTTTTCATTGATATCTGAAAAGATCGGCCCCATAAGGAACATCGTGAGGAATAACGCAAGCCCGATCAGGATCTGGTTGGGGGGCATTTGCTGGGTACCCATCGCGGAGCGCAGAAACTGCAGCGATATAATGATCCGCGTAAAACTTGTCAGCATTATTAAGAGCGACGGCGCCAGTGAAATGAGGCTTAACGTGAACAGCAATTGCAGCACGGCGCTTACCGCAGAGGGGTTTTCCGTCATGTTCCGTCTTCTTTCCCGAGATTATCGGCCTTGGACAGGCTATGTTTCAGGTAGTTTTCAAATATGCCCATATTCCGCGCCTTGCCGTCATTTATTGCCTCGCCGGTAATCTCCGCCAAAATACTTATTTGGTCTTTAGTCACGCCGATTAAGAATACCCTCTCGCCCGCCCGCAGAATTTGAACGCTGCTTTGCGGCGCCACCCCGCAGCTTTCAATGACGCGCAAATTCCTGCCGCGCCCCTTATACCGCAGCGACGCAAACCATTTTGCGCAAATAAGGAAAAGCAGGATGACAATGGCGAGGACAAAAAGGATGTAAAAAAACTGGCCTAACACATCCACAGATGCAGACCAGTCCCCCTTATTCATAATGACGCTGTTTCCATTCGCCCACCGCCTGTTTATATGCTGTAAACGGCCGCAAGCTTCAGTTAACAGCTCTCGAAAGTATAGAGAGGGCAGGCGTGCAAAACTGAATTCTATAGACGTTTACAGTATAGTTAATGGTAATTTTGATATTATCCCCCTCTCCGAACCAAATTATGCTATTTATAATAGTTTTGTATAGGGCGCTCATTAACTTTTCTTCATGAGCCAAACCAATCGCTTTTACAATTGTCTCAATAGGCATATCCATATCCATATCCATATCCAAAGCCATATATGAATTGACGAAATTTTATGAATAATGTATAATTAAGCCAAGCTTATTGATAGTTTGTACTAATAATTCTGGATGCCATAATACGTTGCTCTTATATAAATGGAGGGTTGTTTTGTGCAGAATACAAAATGTTTTGACATTTTTCTATCTTGTGTAAATGCTATTCATGATGGTAAGCTTATTATACCAGAAAGTCCACGAGACAAAGAGTTTCATTTTCAAAATTGGTGCCAGCTTCGTATAGAAGAATCAGGAGTGCTTTATGAAGCAGGCGGCAGAAACACGTATCCAGATTTTAGACTTGTTGAGTTTGCAGAAGGATATGAAATAAAGGGATTAGCTTGCCCTGGGCGTGAAAGTGATTTTGACGCGAATAGTAATTTACCGTCAGGATTTTTTAATGGGCGACAAATTTTCTATATGTTTGGACGATATCCATTATTAAAAGCAGATTTATCGAGAACCATAACGCGGGAAGTAAACATATTTTTAGAGCATATCGATACTATACACAATCAAAAAAACCAGTAATCATGAAATAGAGGACAAACATGAAGACATCTGAATTTCCAATACTTGAAATCAGTAAACTTGCTGAAAAAGAAAGTTGGAGAAAAGAAGTAAACCGCCCTATTTATCATTTACATAAATGGTGGGCTCAACGATTAGGCAGTGTATTTAGAGCAATTTTAATTTATTTATTAAAACCGGAAGATAAAAACACATGGAACATGTTCTATGAAGATAACCAGTTTGATAAAATAGTTTTTGATCCTTTTATGGGAAGTGGAACAACGCTCGGAGAAGCTCTTAAGATTGGTACACGAGTAATTGGTTGTGATATAAATCCAATTAGTAGCTTTCTTGTAAAACAAGAATTGGCAGATGTTCCTGTTTTCGACCTTAAAAATCAGATGAAAAAACTTGAAGAGACAATAGCGCCTAAAATAAGGAAATACTACGTAACCCATGATCCGAAAACAAATCAAAATATACCTGTATTGTATTATTTTTGGGTTAAATTTGTAGTTACTCCTAATGGTGAAAAAATACCACTATTTGCTAATTATATTTTTGCTAAAAACGCATATCCATCTAAAAAACCTACTGCACAAATTATATGCCCAAAATGTTGGGATATTTTTACTGAAAGGTACGATTCAATAGATGTGAAGTGTCCGCATTGTGATTACCGATTTAACCCACAGGATGGTTCTGCTAAAGGAACGTTCGTTTATGATATAAAAGGAGAAAAATATAAGATTAAGTCTCTCTTAAAAAAAGGTGAACGCCTAGAAGAAAAGATGTATGCCTTATTAGCTTTAAATAAAAATGGAGATAAAGAATATCTCTGTGCCTCTGAAAATGATATAGCTCTATATGAAGAGGCTGCAAATCAATTAAAAATAGAAGACTTGCCAATTCCACAAATGAAAGTAAGAAGCGGGTATAATACTGACCAAGCAAAAGGCTATAATTATTTAGCTTGGGCCGATTTTTTTAACTCACGGCAGTTGCTTTGTTTAGGGCTATTATTAAAAGAAATAACCCTGATAAACGATGTTAAAATTCGTGAGCAATTTCTTTGTTTATTTTCTAGTACACTTGAGTTTAACAATATGTTCTGTAGTTATAAAGGGGAAGGTACAGGCGCTGTCCGTCCAATTTTTTCAAATCATATATTAAAGCCAGAAAGAACGCCATTGGAAAATTCTGTATGGGGAACAGAAAAAAGTAGCGGTTGTTTTTCTACATTATTTAAAACACGCTTTTTAGCAGCAAAAAGTTACTTAGAAAATCCATTTGAGATAAAAATAGGAACTGGTAAAGAACAGTGCTACAAGGTACCTAATTCTAGATCCATGAGCCCAAATATCGTATCAAATTGGGAGATGTTAGCAAGTACAAAAAATAGTGCGCTAATACTATGCGGTGATAGCGCAAATGTACAACTACCAAGTGATAGTATTGATTTAGTCGTCACAGATCCTCCATATTTCGATTACATTAATTATAGTGAGTTAAGTGATTTTTTTTATGCCTGGCTTTCACCTATTTTAAGAGAACGATATTCTGAATTTAAGGAAGAAACATCAGGAAGGATAAATGAGGTACAGCAAAGTTCCCCAGAAGAATTTTCAAGACTATTATCTAATGTTTTTCAGGAATGTTATCGAGTAATGAAAAAAGATGCTAAATTATGTTTTAGCTTCCATCATGCTCGAACTGAAGGATGGGTTGCCATAATTGAAGCACTAATACATGCTGATTTATACATTGAGGAGGCTTTCCCTGTACATGCTGAGTTAATGGCTTCAACTCCAAAAGCGGGGACAAAAGAGCCTATTAGCCTAGATATAATATTAGTATGTACTAAACAAAGGCGATTTAGTGAAAATGTCTCTCAAATATCATCAAAGTACATAAACATGCTTCAATCGATCGAGAAAAAGCTGTCAAAGTCTGATGTTTTTGTAGTTTATGCCGCTCAAACGCTTGTAAACTGTGTAAATTTAAGATTATCAAGAATTGAAATCCTTCATAGATTAGAAATGGATTTTTTAAACGTAGATAGTTATTATGCTCAAATTAATAAATGTGAGTTTAACTTGAATTCAACACAAAATTCACTAGATAAAGCAATATTTGTCGAACAATTATCGCTCTTTTGAATCTGAGAGCTTCGCGGCGCGTCTTTAATAAGACCACCCATGGGAAAAAATGAGCGACAATGAAATTATAAAAAGTGAGGGGCTTTATCAAAGCGACCCCGAAATAGGCAAGACCGGGTATAACCAAAGCACCTAACGCCGCATGGTGTTGATATCACGGCTGAATGTAATTTTTCCATTCGGTTTGTATTTCTTCCAAGGCTTCGGCAAGGGCGTCCATGTTGGCCAGCGGGACATCCGGGCCCAATTCCAGCTCGATCGCCAAGCCGCCCTCCGGCGTACGCAAGGCTCCGAAAGCCCGGTGGATGTGGGCTTTGCATTGCCCGGGCGACATGAATGGCATCGCCTGGCGGTCCAGATCCAGATTGATGGGATATTTACCCTTACAGACTCGTACAAGGTTGTCAAGGCTGTTGGCGCGGTACTGCGGGTTAACCATGTTTGCGCCGGCCTCGAACAAGTCGGGTATGATTTCATAAATCTGCCCGTCTGTGTGCAGGTAGACATAGCGGCCGGCGGCATGGACCGCGTCGAAAATGCGCTTAAATCTAGGCTTAAGCAGCCGGCGCCACTTTTCCGGGCCGATAGCCAAGCCGTTTTGCGTCCCCAAGTCGTCGCCGAAACAAAGGAGTTTGTCGCCGTGTGTTTTGCAATATTCCTCCACCTGCCGGACGTTCGCGTCGCAGACCATATCCAGCAGCACCGTCAACTCCTCAGGCTCCTCGGCGAAGTCCATCATGGCTTCCTCAAAGCCGCGCAGATCGCATATACGCAAATACATAAAACCATGCGGGGGGAAGCCGGTTAAGCGCTCCGGCGGCTTGTACGCCCGGATGGCTTCCCGCGTGGGGATGGGGTGTTCAGTCACGATAGATTCGCAGCCGTCGTACGCGTTGTGCCAGACGCAGCCCCACTCATCCGTGTGCTGTCCAACCCTGTAATTAGCCGGGCAATCCCGCTCGAATTCGAAATTTGCCAGGCTTTCCGAGAATACTTTCGGATGCCGTGCGCACAGCTCGTTGAGTTCACGGCCGTACTTCAGGAAAGCCGCCGGCAGGATCCAGGAGGAAGTCGGCAGATCCTCCGGCTTTTTCCAAGTCATGCAGCTAATTAGGTTTTCGATATAATTCATATTAACCTCCATAAAATATCATGTTCTTGGAGAATTTACTGAATTTTAACATCCTCGCCCGGGCAGTCCCAAGCCAGTTATCTTTTACAGTATAACACATATCTCTGCTGAGTTAAAAGCTGCTGCTCTATTATGGTTGATATTTATATAAAATTTATGTATCATAAAAGTATGTTAACCCGGCTTTCCGTAACGGAAAGCCGGGTTAAGAAACGGATCGAGGGGATTGTATGCTGTTTATCGGCGTGGATTTAGGCACGACAGCCGTCAAAATGTTAATAATGGACGAAGAGGGCTCAATTAAGCGCATAGTATCGCGGGAATACCCGCTGTACATGAATGAAGAAGGATGGTCCGATCAGGAGCCGGACGATTGGTGGGCCGCGGCTGCGGACGGTTTGAAGGAACTCGTTTCAGGCTTTGACGCGGATGAAATCCAATCGATCAGTTTCAGCGGCCAGATGCATGGTTTAGTGCTCTTGGATGAAAATGACAACGTCATCCGCAGGGCTATTTTATGGAATGACCAGCGTACCGCGGTGGAATGCGATTACCTTAACAACGTAATCGGCAGGGACATATTGATCGACCATACCGCAAACGTAGCGTTAACCGGTTTTACGGCGCCGAAAATATTATGGGTAAAAAAACACGAACCGGAGAATTTCGCGCGTATAGCTAAGATCATGCTGCCGAAGGATTACATCGCATATAAACTGTCCGGCGTTTTCGCGACCGATTACTCCGACGCTTCCGGCATGCTGCTTTTGGATGTGAAGCATAGGGAATGGGACGCGTTTATGCTGGATTTGATGGGTATAGACGAGGGTAAGCTGGCAAAACTCTATCAGTCGTATGAGGCTGTGGGTTTTGTATGCGAACGCGCGTCCCGTGAAACCGGCTTGCCCCGTTCCGTCCGGGTTGTGATTGGCGGCGGCGATCAGGCCGTCGGCGCCGTCGGATCGGGCACGGTCGTAAACAACATGTGTTCCGTGTCCCTGGGCACGTCGGGCGTGGTGTTTGTCGCCAGCGACGCCTTTAAAGCGGATTACGGTAAAAGCGCGCTGCACTCGTTTTGCAGCGCGACGGGCAAATATCATATGATGGGCGTCACGCTGGCCGCCGCGGGCTCCAATAAATGGTGGGTCGAAGATATATTAAACGGGACGGATTATGTAAAGGAACAAGCCGGTATCGGGGGCTTAGGCAATAACCGCGTGTTTTTCCTGCCGTATTTAAACGGCGAGCGTACGCCTAAAAATGATCCGAATGCCAGGGGCGCGTTCGTAGGCATGGGGATGACCACAAAGCGTTCGGATATGACGCAGGCCGTTATGGAGGGCGTTACGTTCAGCCTTAAGGAAATATTAGGGATTGTCCGCAATCTGGGTATAAATGCCGATACTGCGCGCATTATAGGCGGAGGGGCAAAAAGCCCGTTATGGCGGCAGATGACGGCGGATATATTAAACGTGCGCGTGGAAACAATCAACAGCGAAGAAGGGCCCGCGTTGGGCGCCGCCATACTGGCCGCCGTTGGGGCCGGGGCGTTCGCTTCCGTGGAGTCGGCTTGTAAAACTCTGATTAAGGTTACGAATATTTATACGCCGGATAGGGAAGCGGCGGATCGTTATGACTCACGGTTCGGCATCTTTATACGGCTGTATGAGGACTTAAAGGAAACTTTTAAACATATCGGCTCTGTCTGAGCCGAAACGCATTCGCGGCAATGGAGGCAAAAATTTGGGCGACAAGCAAAAGGGCGATGGCCGTGGAATGAAAATACCGCCGGGTATTTTCAGCTATTTGATAGTGGCGGTTATCGTATGGATATTAATCAGCTCGATTTCCTCATTATTCAAGTCCAACGCTTTGCAGGAAATTAAGTACAGTGACTTTTTGAACATGGTAAGGGCGGGTGAGGTTAAGGAAGTAGAGATACAGTCGGATCGCCTGATCATAACGCCGAAAACGGGCGGCGGCGAGGCGCAGCCCGCTTCCGCATCCCCTGGGGCGGGTTCCGCTCAGGCCGCGGCTTCAGCGCCGGCGGCGGGTTCCGCTCAGGCCGCCCCCGCGGGAGCTTCCGCGGATACGGGAGCACCCGCTCAAACAGGGCTGCCTGCCCTAAGCAATAACCCCGACTTAAAATACTTTACGGGATATCTGATTGATCCAGATCTTCTTCCTCTGTTAAACCAGTTCAGCGTTGCTTATTCGACGCCTGTCAACAATGACAACCCGTTCTTTACATTTTTTATGACGTGGATATTCCCGATCCTGATTATCTACCTGCTGTTTACGTTCCTGATAAGCAACGTGACCAAGCGGTTCGGGGGCAAGGGCGGGTTTATGTCGTTCGGGCAGAGCAACGCAAAGGTATATGTGGAAAAAAAGACGGGAGTCACATTCGACGATGTGGCCGCGCAGGACGAGGCCAAGGAATCCTTAATGGAAATTGTGGATTTTCTCCACAACCCGGAAAAATACCTGAATATCGGCGCCAAGCAGCCTAAAGGCGCGCTTCTGGTCGGCCCTCCCGGGACAGGGAAAACGCTGCTGGCCAAGGCCGTGGCCGGCGAGGCGAATGTGGCCTTCTTCTCACTGACAGGCTCGGATTTTGTAGAGATGTATGTGGGCGTCGGCGCTTCGCGTGTACGCGATTTATTTAAGCAGGCCAATCAAATGGCGCCGTGCATTGTATTTATTGACGAGATTGACGCCATCGGCAAATCCCGCGACGGCCAGCCCGGCGGCAACGACGAACGCGAGCAGACGCTGAACCAGCTGCTTTCCGAAATGGATGGGTTTGATTCATCCAAGGGCGTCGTCATACTGGCGGCCACGAACCGCCCTGAGATATTGGATAACGCCTTGCTGCGCCCCGGCCGGTTTGACCGGCGTATTATTGTGGAACGGCCCGATCTGAAAGGTCGCGAGGATATTCTGAAGCTGGTCATTAAAAAAGTAAGGATATCGTCCAACATGGACTTAAAGCAGATAGCCCTGGCCACTTCCGGCGCCACCGGCGCCGATCTGACCAATATTGTCAACGAAGCGGCCCTGCGCGCGGTACGGCTGAACCGCACAGAGGTTGAACAAAACGATTTATTGGACGCCGTGGAAGTCATTGTTGCCGGTAAGGAAAAGAAAGACCGCATAATGTCCGAAAAAGAGAAACGCATCGTGGCTTTCCATGAAGTGGGGCACGCATTGGCGACGGCGCGTCAAAAGAATACCCAGCCTGTCCAGAAGATCACCATTGTACCGCGCACAATGGGCGCGTTGGGATACACGATGTCCATGCCGGAAGAAGAGCGTTTCCTGATGACGCGCGACGAGATGCTCGATCAGATAACCGTTTTCCTGGCCGGGCGCGCTTCCGAGGAGATCATGTTCAGCTTGAAGACAACCGGCGCGGCCGACGATATAGACAAGGCTACGAAAATGGCGCGAAACATGGTTGAATTATACGGGATGTCGGATAAATTCGGAATGATGGGCCTTAGTTCCATAACGAACAGATATCTGGACGCGCGTTCCGTATCACAGGTATCGGAAATGACGGAAGCCGAAGCAGATCAGGAGATAAACCGTATTATTTCGGAGTGTTACGCCAAAGCATTGGATATTCTGAAAAAGGATAAAGGCGCCATGTCTGAGATTGCCGAATTCCTTATTGAAAAGGAGACCATAACCGGGGAGGAGTTTATGAGGATATTGGGTAAATACCCGGTTCAGTGAATAGCTGCCGCAAACGGACAGTTATACGCAAAAAACGCGCATTGTTGTCCGTTTCGCACTTTATGGGCATAAAACAGAATGAGGGGTACCAAGCCGCGGCTTGAATATCCCTCATTTTATATAAAGCGCCCGCAGGCGCGGACGCGTCGCGGCTGACACTCCGAAAATTATCGCGCTGTGCAAGCGACCAATTTTCTGAGGCGACGGGCTGAGAATGCGATGCGGGACCGGCCACTGTTTGAGCCCGCAGGGCGAGTTTGGCCGCGTCCCGCAGCGCATTCTCAGCCTGGCGC
>Ga0123357_10012448_pt1 | contig 10978 bp, 14 predicted proteins | sample TergutEmb28metaG_FD_89873 | JGI IMG/M metagenome (GOLD analysis project Ga0123357, IMG submission 89873) | Embiratermes neotenicus P4 segment gut microbial communities from Petit-Saut dam, French Guiana - Emb289 P4 | ecosystem: Host-associated > Arthropoda: Insects > Digestive system > Gut ... | reverse complement strand
GGCCGCGCACCCGGGCTGCTATCAAGAAGATATGGAAGAACTGAACAGATTCGTCCACAGGGAGTTAAAAACAAACCCCGAGCAGATCCAGATATTCACTCCCACACCGTCGACCGTATCCACTATGATGTATCACACAAGAAGGGACTATGACAACACCAAGAATCTGAAATCCGAACATTCTATGCAAATGAAACAAAAACAAAAGGATGTTCTGATGGAGCCTAAGGCGGAAGAATATGACCGTAAACGACAAAAGACTGCTTGAGATCATATCTCCTGTTGCCTCAGACCACGGTGTTGAGTTGAGGGCTGCCTCATTTTGCGGAGCGAAAGAATTCCAGGCCTCTTGGAAAAGGTCGGGCAATTGTATAGATGTCATGATCTCTGACTATCTTATTGATGCGCCCGAGGATGTTATAGCAGATTTTTCACAGACTGTGATAGGAACCATTGCAAACAGAAGACCCACATATGGTAAAACATATTTGGATTGGGTGAGATCTGACGGATACATCAACAGCAAAAGGAAGATATATCTGAGAAGGAGCAGGAACCTCACAGGATCTCCACAAGGCAACGAGCGAGACCTCATAGAGTCTCTTGACAGGCTTCTCGACTCCAGACTTCTTGAGCCGGATTCGATAAGTAATTCCTTCTTTTCTTGGACAAAGATGTCCAGTGTGAGAAGGTTCGGATTCTGCTCGCCGATGATGAGGGTCGTGGGGATCTCCTGCACGCTGGATGATGCCTCGGTTCCGGAATTCGTCCTCGACTATGTAGTGTACCATGAATCCCTGCATTTGGCGCAGGGATACCAGCCGGGACGCAGACCGCATTCGAAAGAGTTCAGAGCAAATGAGAGAAAATATCCCAAGCATGAAGAAGCCGAGACCTACCTCAAAACTTTCGCTGTGAAACCGAAAAACGTTCGCGCGGGGAGCGGGGGCTGTCGGCCTCCGTGATGCAGGTATCCTAAATGACCTGCTTCAGGGGTCGAATATCGAAATGATCTTGATGAAATCTGACTTGCCCACGCGCAAGATGGTGTACTTATAATCGCCACCGTCGGCGAATTTTATATGGAGGATTGAATTCATATCCGAGAATTTAATGCTTTTAAAGCTTTCTTTTCCATAGTACTTGATCTCGTCATAAAGAACGTTCTTATAATCCGCATAAGGAATGATCGCCAGTTTTCCATCCTTTAACCCGAAAAAAAAGAACCCGAACTTGAAAGACCCCAGCTTTTTACTCCCGTTTCCAAGCAATTTTTGGTCAATATATCCTTTTTGATATAATTCTTCCCTTACTTCGGCCAATATATCATCCATTTCTTCCATCTCCGCCCCCAATTAAGAATCATAATTGGCGTTAATATCGTTTGTGTAATAGTTTGCAGCTGACACTTACATGCGAACAATGATCGACAGGTGAAGCAGCGATAGGGGATCTTCCCCATAAACTCAGTTTTGTAGCTAAATCAAAGTAAAATAATATAATAGGTGCAGGCGATTCACTTCCGTGCCTGAAAAAAATAAGGATTTTGTCTTTGAGACCGACAAGGGGACGATCGAAGCAAGCTTTGACGAAGTAAAAAGAATGGTCAAGAACGGCGACCCTGACGGATTGTTCGCCATGGGAATGGCCTATCTCTTCGGACTCAACATAGAGCAGGATGTTGACAAAGGGTACGAGATGCTTGAGTCCGCATGCGAGAAAGGGCAGACCGAGGCAATGACGCTGCTTGTAAGACTGTTCATGTCTCATCAGTACACCAAGATGGACGCACAGAAAGCTGTGGAATATTCCAAAAAAGGTGCTGAGGACGGAATAAGCGACGCCCAGCTGTTCCTTGGGATAGCTTATATGGATGGGGTCGGCGTAGAGCGGGACTATGCCAAAGCGGCGGAACTGTTCAGGTTGTCTGCAAAACAGGGAAATTCGGAGGCACGGAACTCTCTTGCATTCATATATCAAGAAGGTTTGGGCGTTGAGAAGGATGTCGAAAAAGCTTTCAAACTTTACAAAAATGCCGCAACGGCCGGAAACATCAATGCTCAATACCAGACAGGCGCATATTATGAAGATGGGATCGGAGTAAAAAAAGATCTGAAAAAAGCTATCGAATGGTACAGCAAAGCAGCCGGGAACGGCGATACTTTTGCGATGGAACGCCTTGGGATAATCTATTGTACGGGGTCAGCGGAACTGCCTATCGATCCTGAATCATCGTTCAAATGGTTCTTGGACGCGGCCCTGGGCGGAATGCTCGGCGCAATGCATCAGGTCGGGTTGGATTATCTGGAAGGGTTCGGTGTCGAAAAGGACAAAGAAGAAGGGATGAAGTGGTTGAGGCTTGCCGCCTCGAGCGGGAGCGAAGAATCGAGAAAGGTACTCTCTCATCTGGAATCATGAGGTGCGGCAATGGAAAATGAAGAAAATGATCTTAACGGCATGTATATGGAAGGCCTGACGCTCCTTTACGAAGGAAAGGATGATGATCTTAAAAAAGCCGCAGAACTGTTCCTTAAAGCCAGTTCAATGGGGCATCTCCCGGCAAAAAGGACCATCGGATTCATGTATCTGGACGGAAAGGGCGTAGAGAGGGACCTTGAAAAAGCATATGAGTTTATTTCTGAAGTTGCGGTTTCCATGGACCCTCTTTCAATGTATATGCTGGGCAGGATGTACGAAGGAGGGCTGGGCGTGGAACAGGACGATAGAGAAGCGCTGCGGATGTTCGCCTCTGCCGCTGAAATGGGAATCCCCGAAGCAGTAGAGGATGCTGACAGGGTTGCTGCACGTCTCACCGAGAAAAGAAACAGAAAGCTCAGGTCCAGACCCATCCTCAACCTCGAGATATCCGATGTGGATGTTGAGGCTGTGTGCTGTAAAGCGATGTTCGATTCGGTTACCAGGGGAGACATAGAGGTCGTAGATACCTACAAAGGACCGGAACTCATAAGAGAGGACGAGGATGGTATTGAGGTCATCTGCAGCGAGTGTCCTTTCTGCGGTAAGAAAGTAAAGCGAGTATCAAAGAACAAGATATACTGATGCTCTCTGTCAGCCGATGTACCTTGCATTGTTTCCGCAGAGCTTGTTCAATGCATCTGCCCGAATTGCATCAATGTTACGTCACGGATAAAAATCCCTGCACGGCTAGCGATACTACCGCAACAGCGAACCAACAGCATAATCCCAGAAAAATGGGCTTGAACCCGCTTGATAGAAGCATCCTCAGATTTGTGCTGAGCCCTATAGCGGCCATGGCCATGATGATCATGAATGTGCCTATATTGGCAAGATCGCCTGCCACCCATCCCGGAAATCCGGGAATTGAATTGATAACAGCGGCCAGAACGAAGAACAGCACGAACCATGGGTATCTTCCTGAATTTGAAATCCCCGGAACCTGATTGTTTGCTCTTCCGTGCCATATATAAGGCTAAAACCAAGGTTATTGGTACGATCATTAACGTACGTGTGAGCTTAACGATGGTTGCAAAATTCAATGCATCATTGTTCCCAGCTACTGCACTCCACGAAGTTCCTGCTGCGACTACAGAAGACGTATCGTTGATCGCAGTGCCCGCCCACATACCAAAGCCGGTATCGCTGAGCCCTATCATATGCCCCAGAGCAGGGAAAATGAAGACCGCGATTATGTTAAAAAGGAATATTGTCGATATGGCGCGTGCGACCTCGCCATCTTTGGCTTTGATGATCGGAGCCGTTGCGGCGATCGCAGAGCCGCCGCATATCGAAGTGCCTACTCCGATGAGGGTCGTCGTATTGTTGGGAAGCTTCAGAGATTTTCCTACGACAAATGCAACCAGGAAAGCCGCACTGAGCGTGAATATCATCACTACGAGCGACTGTCCGCCAACATGAAGGATCTTTTGAAAACTCACACTGAATCCAAGAAGTATAATTGAGTACTGAAGAAGCCTCTTTGATGTGAATTTTACGCCTTTCTCAATATTTTCTCTGCTGTTGGTGAATCTTGGAAATATGGTTGCGATAACTATGCCTGCAAAGATAGCGATAGTCGGACCGCCGATCTCTGGAACCTTAGTGCCGAAAAACCATGCGGGCATTGCTATAACAAAGCATATCAAAATGCCGGGAAATGGATCAAACATCCTTTTTACGGGCATTTTCATGTTTATCTGAAGCATACCGCGCTATAAAAAGCGTACTCAGTATGGGCTCGTATCTATCCCAAAGTTCTGAAAAAAGAAAAGACTATATTAAATAAGCGCATATCTCTATATAAGCTCAGTTTTTATTTAAACGAGAGTAGGTGGATAAAATGGATGGGAATGTCGACATAAGAGAGCAAGTAATGCTCATGCGTGCAGTGATCGGACGAAAGATCATGGAGATCGATGAGTTCGAGGAAAAAGCAACAAATTTAACAGGCGATGAATCTGAAAAATGCCTGAACATGATAGATTTCCTTAAAAGGGATATTCTGGGGTACAAATCGATCGTTGAGGACCTTAAAGACGGAAGCAACGACCTGACCGGAGATCTGTGGGATATCGCTTCGTTGCCGGAGGACTCGCTGCATCTTTACACAGACTTCTACCTGCCTGGACTTTCCAACGAAGATCGTGACGAAGACACGAAAGCGATGGAGATCAAAGCAAAATACGCCCAGGACCTTGCGAGAGCATACGTACTGCACATAGGACGTATGGCCCTTACAGACCCGAACGTCATTGACAAGATCCTTGCCAATGAGGATCTGGTAAGTCTTATCGGAAGCGCCGTGCTGGACATGCCCGAGCTTCTGGAAGCTATAGAAAAACAATACTAACACAGGACAAATGTCCTGTAAACACCTTTTTTCTTTCTCTGCAATGAGATAAATTTATACTGAGGAAATATCTAGAGTTCTATATGTTTGCTGATGCCTGCGAGAAGGCGGCTAGGTTCACGAGACCCCTGATCATTTCGACCAGACAAATGGATGGTAAAGTAAGTGCGTCCTGCGGGGCCTTTGTTGTTATCAACAAAGAAGGGTGGATCATGACTGCCGGGCATATGTTCGATTCATTTGTTAAATTCCAAGGGGATCAGAACAAGATCAAAGAGGTCAATGAGCTTAACTCCACACGGCACTCTGCCCCGAATTCTCCTTCTAATATGATACGCACAGATCCGGAATGGCTAACAAACCATTCTTTTTGGTGGGCATGGGATGGGGTCCGGCTTGTGGAAGCATTTGTGGACAGACAGATAGATGTCTGCATAGGTAGACTTGAGCCGTTTGATCCTAAATGGATAACCGAGTATCCTGTCTTCAGGAATCCAAATAATCTCAGGCCCGGAACGAGTCTGTGCAGGTTGGGGTTCCCATTCGCTCAGGTCGAATCGGAGTTCGATGAAGCCACGAAATCTTTCCGCATAAAGAAGGGTGTGCTCCCATTACCGCTCTTCCCCAATGACGGGATACACACGCGTAACATCGTCAAAGGCAGAAGCAAAGAGGGCAACTATGAGCTGCTGTATGTGGAGACTTCCTCTCCTGGCCTGAGAGGACAATCGGGAGGCCCCATCTTTGACAGAGAGGGGAAAATCTATGCGATGCAGGTTCAAACGGCGCATATGCCTCTCGGTTTCCAGCCGGCCGCTGAATACGAAGGAAAGAGAGTAGTTGAGAATCAGTTCATCAATGTAGGGCTCGGCATACATGCAAAGACCATCGAGACCATACTGAGAGACCGCAACGTCAAATTCCAAGTTGAGGGAGAAAACAGCGGTTACAGAATAATGGATTGAGATAATTTGTTACATCATAATTTATTAAGCTAATATCTTAAATTAGTTAATTAATTACACTGTTCTATAACTTAAAACCACTTTCTAGTAAATTTGATTGATAGTATGAAAATAATATATTTAGTTAAGTTATTAACTTAATTAATTTCACTATACTATAAATCAAAAAAATTTTGAAGGCATCGTAACAGTAGTCCAATAATAATTTATTAAGTTAAGTTATCACATTAATAAATTACACACTATTGAAATAAATTAAAAAATCAGCATATTTTGATCATTTTTGATGACAAAAACGAGTCTCATGTAAAAAGTCTATCAAAAAACATAATTCTCCACAAAACAATACATTATGTGTGTCAATAACGGTCTCCCGAATATCAACTTAATTTCTTTTTTCTTACGCGTTTACCCATTACTTTTCGTGCATAATAAGCAATCTGTTAGCATTTCGACTCCGATACCATCGATCTTCTGCTCAGCCATGCCATTAGCTCCTCTGTTGATGACTCTTTCGAGTCCCTGCTCAATCCATTGATCTACAATTCAGTCAGAACACGCCTGTACAAAAACCGTCTGTCGATGAAATCTCCATCAGGGAGATTGAGCATTTGTTGTGTAAGCTGCTCCCTGCTATTCAAAATTATTTTTCAGCCTAGGGGCTGCATGTTCTCTCTCGCAGTGTATTTCATAAATTTTCTTTCAGGCGTACCGGCAGGATTACAGTAGAGGACACCGAATACCCAAGAAAAGTCTTATTGATTTACTCTATAATAAAAATATAGTAAGTTAAGCTATCATATTAATTATTAAAGATTATATCTCATTCAATGATCGCATTAATTATACACTTTAACAAATTAAGATTATTAAGATATTAGCTTAATTAATTACAGCATGATATGCATATAGGTTGATCACAGGTTTTCTGCGATCCAAGCTGCAGCTACTACCAGGACAACGAATACCATTATCGCAACCATGAAGATCGCCATCAGTTTATTTTTCTTCTCTTGCTTCATGCTGATCTGAACTCGATATCTCTGATTAGGTATATTATCATTATTTACAGTAGTGGAAAGAATGCTTTGAAAAAATCATGCGATCTAATGTTCATAACACAACACTTTTGACAAACAAAATGGAAATATGCATATTCTGTATACCACACAATAAAGACACGAGGCGATGTTATGTCCTATTATATTGCGATTTTTACAGACGAGCCCATAGAAAAAAATGGGGCTGAAAAAGAGCACAAGGCATCCGGGGGACTGGATTTATTCATGGCATAATGACAAGGGAAACTACTGTGCCGAAATATATGGAGAAGGCTCTTGGGAAGACCCCAATCACTTTGACGACTTGGATCTCTCAAACCACTGCTATTATGATAGTTGGGGATCATTAATCGGCGATGGGATATACAATTTGGCTAAAGATTATCTGAAAATCGGCTCGGAGATATTTTTTATCAAGCCTTCGTTTAGTTATACGGACCCATTATATGAAAAGATAATAACTCTCGATGTGAAATATTTAGAAGCGGAATCGCACAAAAGAGGGCCAATGAGTGAGATACAAATAATGCCCTACACAATATACAAAATAATAAACAGCGAGAATGAAAAGGAATAAAAGAGATAATTTCTAAGATTGATGATACTTCGGTTGTCGCGAAGAAACCATCCTTTCGTTCAGTGCACGATGCGGGTCAAAGAAAAGCTGCGTTAAATTCAACTCTTCGTCATAACTAAGCGGGTGTGATGCTTTAAAAACATGCAAAAAATAAAAGAAAGAAAGTTTGAAAAATGTTTGTCTCCCGATTCTGTTCAGAATACAGGGAGCTTGCCATCGAGCGCGAGTGCGTATGCAAGGTATATGTTGAATAGGAAGTTGAACAGGGCAGCTATTCCTATCAGCCAGTGCCACCAGTCGCTTCCATCATACATCGAGAAACCTACGAACAGGAATATCAGTGCCGTTGTGACCAATATAAGAGACAGGTTCTTCGGGGTCTTTGCGAGGATAGACCATATTATCGCGAGGATAAATACGAATCCGAATGTGATGTTCTCCATGAACCCCATTCCAAATCCAGTCATAAAGACAGCTGCACCTACCAATCCAAACACTACAAATCCAAAATTACTGTCAGATCTGTATGCGAGTATTGCAACAGCGATTATCAATGCACCAATTAGCAAGAAGAAGTTACCAGTTGGGAGCCAAGCGAAACCGTCTGGCTGCCACAGCTGTAAAACTGCTAGGGGCAATGATACTACTGCAACTAAGAATAGACCGAACGATGTTGGGTCTAAACATTTTTGGCATTCTACCATTTTATTTCCTCCTTATTTGAGGGTAAACCTCAACATGAATTCTACTTACTGAATATAAATAACCTCTGTCAGAAAACCGATTATTCAAAAGACCCAGATTGTTATTTTTTGAATAACGGCTATATTGGGCGCATACTCATCTATAAATAAAACATATGAGAGAAATTTAGGAAACAAATAAATACTAGTTGACGTAACGTATATATGAATTACTCTAATTCCTCAGGAACTTTTTTGATATTTCTCATATTTTTGTTCTTGATCCTAGCAGAAATGAGCTCTTGCACATGGTTATATTCGTCTGGAGATACTGCCGTCTGTGCGAAATGTTTAATAAGAAGACCATCCCACTGCATATATCCTGCATATATTGGATTGTGAAGAATGTTCCTAATGTTATAGACATTCCAAGGGTTGCCTCTTTTTGTCAATTGCCCGCTTATATTCAGTTTGTATGCGATACCGTCCATTGTAGCCCCATCCAGATATTCCATGAATATCTCGTTGACCACGTTGAGTTCTTCGTGCGAAGACAGGAGTACCCCATTATCCAGTTCGTATCCGTACGGTGCGTTGAACCCCATTGTCCTGCTCTCACGCTCGGTGTTTGACATGGATCTTGCTTTTTCTTCCATCCCGAGGTATGTCCTTTCACCGATCTGTTCGCTCTCCAGCTGCGCTATCCTTTGTATCATATCAATGACGAAACGCCCAAGGGCATTCGTTGTATCCAGCGATTCTGTTGCTGAAACGAATTTCTTGTCCTCTTTATTGAGATGATCTATCATGTTCATGAAATTCCGGCTGTTCCTGTGGATACGATCGATCTTCAGGACAAGAAGAACATCCCACTTGTCTTTGTCGCTCATCATCCTCGCGTATTCCGGCCTTTTGATATTCCTTCCGGAGTAGCCGTCATCCTCATAGATATCGGCCACTATCATTCCCTCGGCGATACAATAATTCAGGAGGAAAGCCTTCTGTGCTTCCAGAGAATATCCTTCTATCGACTGTTCTTCAGTGGATACTCGGACATAAACCGCCGCTCTGAAGGGGATCTCCTCATTCGATCGGGCCGTTGATGGATTCATAGATATCCCGACGGATTATTGCCGTGTGATCTCCGCTGCGCACGATGCCGTCCCATCTGATGTAGCCTGCATAAACCGGATTGTGAAGTATATTTGATATAGATTGATGAGACCATCTTCCGCCTTTTTTTGGTTGTATGTAAGAATTATTCAATGTGTCCGCGATGGATCTCAGAGACATTCCCTCCGAGTGCATTGAATATATGTCCTTTACAACTTCCGCCTCATATTCGACGATGGTCAGCATGCCTCTTTCGTAAACATATCCGTAGGGATGAGCAGAACCCATGTTCCCGGTGCCGTATTTTGCCTTTCTGGTCATTCCCATCTTGACCCTATCGCCGATCTGCTCGCTTTCGAGCTGCGCGATCCTTTGTACGACATCCATAACAAATCTTCCCATGGCAGTAGTGGTGTCGAATTTCTCCTGCACTGAGTTGAATTCCTTGCCTTTGCGCCTCAGCTCATCCATCATCAGAGTAAAGTTGACACTATTACGGTGTATCCTGTCCATCTTCAGAACAAGGAGTACGTCCCATTTCTCATGGTCCTCCATCATTCTTTTGTATTCCGGGCGTTCGGTGTTCCTTCCAGAATACCCTTCCTCCCTATAGATGTCGGATACGGTCCATTCTTTGAACCCGCAGTAGGCCTTGAGTCTTTGAGTCTGTGCATCCAACGAAAAACCTTCTTTTGCCTGATCTTCCGTAGACACCCTGACATAGAGTGCTGCTCGCATGGATCCCCATCCACATACTTTATTGGCGGTAAAGTATAAAAAACTAAGGTAAAGCATTAAAAATTAATGTCGTATCTAAACTAAATTTAATAATATAGGCTATTATGGCAGACCTGACCCCATCCTAAGGAACCTATAGGCATCACCATAACATGATATTTCAATCAAGATAACGTTCAATATCCTTCGGATCTATTACAATAATGTCTGCTTCGTGAAAATCACGTCCATTCCTTGTTATTATTGCCTCAATGTTATTTCTCCGCGCTGAGAAGACAAGCAATCCATCTTCAAAATCATCTATAGGTGACATCAATGCCATAACGGAATCCTGACTTGTGACGTCCACTACTTCAAAAACAAAAGATAGCTTTTCTATTACTTCGTACGGGTTCCTATTTTTGTCAATTTTTTTGCAAATGTAGAAAATATCTTTAAGCGACTGGACAGAAACGCAACCTTTCATTTTTTCTTCATGCATAATATCAAATATCTTATCCGAGTCGATATAGAATGGTTCTCTGTGGAAGATAGTGTCTAATAGCACATTAGTATCGATCAAAACTCTCATAATTCTCTCAGCCTCTCATCAAGCAGTTCTTCGAGATCCCCGTCGTACCTGTACATGCCCTTCAGTGAGTCAAACACCCTCTGTCTCGCGTTTTTGTTTGCGGAGACTACCACTGCCGGTTTGCCATGTTTCACTACATAAATATCCTCAATGAGGGCCATTTCAAGATATTTTCCCACATTCGTTCTGAATTCTGTTGCACTTATCTGCATTTTATCATATGTGTATCGTTCTTAATGATATAATTATTTCGTACTAAATTATATGAAAAAATAATTCTAAAGCAAGCTATTTCAACAAAAATAATGAAAAAGTAAGTAAATCGAGTAGGAGGCGGACGATTAATTCGTCCGCCGTCCTCTCACACCACCGTACGTACCTGTCGGTATACGGCGGTTCAGCAGTCTCGAATGTGCTTCGTCGTACAACTCCAGCATCTTCG
>Ga0123357_10012447_pt1 | contig 10979 bp, 5 predicted proteins | sample TergutEmb28metaG_FD_89873 | JGI IMG/M metagenome (GOLD analysis project Ga0123357, IMG submission 89873) | Embiratermes neotenicus P4 segment gut microbial communities from Petit-Saut dam, French Guiana - Emb289 P4 | ecosystem: Host-associated > Arthropoda: Insects > Digestive system > Gut ... | reverse complement strand
GGTACCGAAAGGGGAACAGAGAGCTGCATGTGGTACTGAAGGGGGAACAGAGCTGCATGTGGTACTGAAGGGGGAACAGAGAGCTGCATGGGGTACCGAAGGGGGAACAGAGAGCTACATGTGGTACTGAAGGGGGAACAGAGCTGCATGTGGTACTGAAGGGGGAACAGAGAGCTGCATGTGGTACTGGAGGAGGAACAGAGAGCCGCATGTGGTACTGAAGGGGGAACAGAGAGCTGCATGTGGTACCGAAGGGGGAACAGAAAGCTGCATGTGGTACCGAAGGGGGAACAGAGAGCTGCATGTGGTACTGAAGGGAGAACAGAGTGCTGCATGTGGTACCGAAGGGGGAACAGAGCTGCATGTGGTACTGAAGGGGGAACAGAGTTCTGCATGTGGTACCGAAAGGGGAACAGAGAGCTGCATGCAAAGTTCTGGTGGGGAAACTTGAAGGAAAGAGATCGTTTGGAAGCTCTGCCCTTAGATCAGATTACAGTATTACAATGTGATCAAAAGGCGCAGATTGGATTAAACTGGCCCCGGGTAAGGGACAAGTGATTTGATTTTGTGAACGCGGTGATGACCATTCGGTTTGCACGATATTTGTGGAATTTATTGACAGACTGAGGAAGAGGTAGCTTATTTAGCACTCTTATGGATGGAATTAGTTTAGTTTTGTTTGTTTGCTTGTTTTTTTGTTAGTCATTCCATCACACCGGCAGTCAGTACATCACAGTATCGCACGATGGCCCCCACAATCACAAACCGCCCATCTGTACATTCGTATGTAGGATTAATCTCGTACCCAGCAAGACCAGCGGTCGGTTTCTTCCCGATTCAAACTCAAGTCTCAAGAGATCAAACCTGCAGCAACCAAAAATATTCCTTCTGCACATTAATCACTGAGGCAACTGAATGCAACACTCACTACGACCAACAGCAAATAGTAAAGATAAATATGTCCCTAAAGGGAAACCAAGGGTGCACGTTGCTGTTATGTTGGTAACATCGGTCGGCGTGGTGCAGCTTACGTGAAGTTGTGTGTCAGGAAGTGTGCAGTGGCAGAACTGCTGCAATATCAGAAGTGCCCTGTACCTTGAAGAAACCTATATATCTTACTTAATCATTTATACAGAAGTGGTAACTATGTGTACCGCTTATTTTAAGGTTAAATAACACAAAATTATGGCTCTATAATTTATATGTGTTGTCAGTTTTGTCCAAAGCATAAACCCCTTCTTCCCTAAACATCGCTGGACTTCTGAAGTTCTCTGCCAAATACAGTCTACACACACACACACACACAAACACAAACACACACACACACACACAAACACAAACGGTGTACCGAATGAATTCCACCTGTTCAGCCTAACACAACACATGTTTATTGTAATTTCTTACTTCTAAGTGTGTGCTTCATGTTTCGGCCTGTACTTCGGCTATCCTCAGGCATGTCAATACAAAATCCTTACAAAGGAAGACAGAATTAGAATCTAAGGGCCCTTGTCTACTGCTGCTATTTTTTATAATGTTCAGGCTTAAATATAAAAGTATAAGATAGATAATGTTTAATATATATATATATATATACTTTTATTCGCTTTTGGTCCTTTTGTGCTACAGGAAGGTTAGTGTTAAAATTCTTCTATAGTTTGGTGCATTTCAACTGACGCGGCGTCAGCTGACGTACAGATTTTTTTTACAAAATTCTTCTTTGAATTCCATTCGCAGATTGTGGGCCAGGATATAACTGCAGGTGTGTGCAGTGCGACAGTCACAGTTTGGTAAAAGTCTTTATATAAACTTTTTAAAAATTATTTGGGTCTTACATTTTTATATTTTGTGTTTTAACATTATATAACATGACGACTGTAAGGATTTTGTATTGACTTGTCTCAGGATAGCTTAAGTACATGCCGAAACATGCAGTAAGCACACGTGTGAAGGTAACAAATTGAATTAAAATAAACCGGTGTTGCGTCAGACTGAACAAGTGCAGTTTACTTAGCAATAAACACAACAGGACGGCTTCCATAACGATCAGTGTGTGTACCGACTGTGACGACCACATTAACCAAATTAACTACTTATTTTGGTAACGGTGAAGCGGTGTGCTTTCTGTAAAGTAGAAAATGAATGTATATGCATTATTTACATAAATGCTATACTTGAACCGCTGAACCCACCCACCCCCCTCGCCAAGTGTATGCTGTGTGTTTTATTGGCAGCAGTAACACACCTTGCACTAACTGTCCTGGCCGTGAACAGGTAAGACGGACGGAGCTGCTAAGGTAGCTTCATCATTGCCAGCTGTCTTATTTACATAATAAATAACAAATTACTGAACAGGATTGAGAGGACAGCTTTGTATTTTTTAGGCTACCACTTGGGGGGGGGGGGGGTTGTCGTAATATTTTGGGGACTTCCAAAAATAGTATCAGTAATATTCAAGTTTGGATAAAGTCGTACAAAAACAGGCACTTTACATGAAAGCTCACACAAATACATGCGTTTGGTCCTAACGGTGCCATGGAACAACACGGCTCTCTTCGAAAGCACACTGTTTCACTCGGAATGCCGTTACTCATTTACCCAATGGACAACCCGTCGTCGCTGTGCCAAGCCACACGGCGTCAGTCACCAACCTGGCACCGCAGTGAAACGGGTTCCGTCGCGGGCCAGTCCATGTGGGATTTGTGTTACACCAGAACTCTACATTGCGCCTGTCACTATCATCGCACCCAAGCTCCGTACTTGTCACCGACAGTGGGTAACTTTATCAATTAACAGCGTTGTTAAATAACACAACTGTGCATTTCTGTTCCTTAAATAAATGTATATACAGATAAATAAAAGGCACGATCACTTCAACTTATCAACCAACGAATACACATATAATTTCACATAAAACACTTTAAAACACTCCGACATGTTTCGATCTTGTCAGGTCATCATCAGGGAGCTTTGTTCCTTGCTAGAGTTATATTACGGTTTTCACAATTCAATTCGTATTTGCAAACTGGGTGTTGTGACAGCATATCACGTTGTGTTGTGGAGCAGTGGCTAGGTGTGCGTCGTACGACGCACACCTAGCCACTGCTCCACAACACATTCCCACACAACATGATATGCTGTCACAACACCTCGTTTGCAAATACGAATTGAGTTGTGAATACTGTAATATAACTTTAGCAAGGAACAAAGCTCCCTGATGATGACCTGACAAGATCGAAACATGTCGGAGTGTTTTAAAGCGTTTTAAAGTGTTGTATGTGAAATTATATGTGCATTCGTTGGTTGATAAATTGAAAATGATTCTACGAAAATGCACGGTGCTACAATAAGATTTATAAAAGGCACGATATTTCAGCCACAAACACTTCTTTCGTTTATATATATGTGTGTGTGTGTGTGTGTGTGTGTGTGTGTATGTGTGTATACCCTGTACTGAGAACCAACTTCAATACTGTAAATCTGACAAGAACTGTTTTTTTAATTAAACTTCCAAGTCTTAAATATATCTAAATTACATATAAACTGTCACTTCATGATATACAATAGGGCGACGCGGTCTCCGTTACGAGGTCCGACCCAGTAATTCTGCTTACGACAATAATCGACGGTTATCTATATTATCAATTAAAACATGTAAATACAGTCTGTCGGTTAATGCAGAACTTTTGATATAGAATCAGAAGATACACATAACGACAGGTTCAGATATGAGGCATGTGAATGTAGGACATATGTTTATAGACAATGGTTCATTGTTATGTAATGATTTTTAGGAGAGTCGACAAAATTGCTGGAAGGAACTGTTAGCTTTGTTGCGTCCGGCTGGCTGCCTGTCCACCTGTCTGCCAGTCCGCATGAAACAACTTGTCTTCTACTTGACGGATTTTTTAAAATTTGGTATTTGAGGATTTTTCGAACATCTGTCAAGATAATTAAAATTTCATTAAACTCTGACAAGAATAACGGATACTTCACATGAAGACCAACATACATTTTTTATTACCTCTCGCTCAGATCTTCTTAGAAAGAGAAATGTTTCAGTAAAAAAAGTTGTAGAGAGAATCACAACACACATTTTATGTTGAATAACTTTTTTTTCGAAAATCCTGCCGTTTATGAGATAAAGTGGAAAAACATGGCAGTGCCAGACAGGCGCAGAAAAGACGCGATTTGCGTACCGGATAACGAAGGCAAGAACACAAAGATACACACTCTTAGCATTTAATATTTATTGCTTCATAACTGATTGATTCCGTCTGACCTCGTTAAATATTTTACAGTAGCACTTACGTGGTACACAAACTGAGAAACTACGCATCGACTCATCTGCAAGTACGATAGGTTTAGCCAGATTTTGCGTCTGAAGAAGGCCACGAGCAAACGAGCATTCTTTTGTTTCCAGTCAGCATTTATATGTAACGTGTGTAAACAGCGCAAATTGATTGGAATATAGTCTGTTTAAAAAACTGGTGCGTGTAATGTTCATAGTTGTAAGGTTGTGCAACTCTCCAACATTTCTGCGTACCAACAGTAACATGCAACTACAGAACACACACACACACACACACAGATAACGCTCTGTTGGGTTTCCACTGCACAGTGTTTAAAAGTAGGCGCCATGTTGTTACAATGTTTCGTTTTTGGTACAGTGCCTTTCTTGTTAACATCATAATGCTGTAAATAAAGCTACATAAAGCGGTACATATAGAGATGGTTGCTTCCCTTTATCATACCGTCGCTAAGGTACTACAGTTGCTGGCAATGCATTTTTAGTGATCGAGTTTCAGCGTGCAACGTTCGTCCTTACCTTCCTTTAGTTATCAGCAGCATCGCCATCGCTGTCGCTAGACGGTCACACAGCATGATTCTTCACGTTCCACACACGATTAATTCCACACATGTTACACCATTAAAGTGTGTTCCAGTGAGTTCTCAGCATTCACAAATAACAACAAGCGATTTAACACACACTGTTACACTTTTTAGTGCCTGCTTTCTTATTATTCACTACGAAAGCACTATTAATATAAACCACCTCAACTGTTTCGACTGGGGCAGGAAGACTACTGCTGCTTGCTTAATCGGGTGGAATCGGAAAGGGGTTCGGCAGTTTCCGGTAATGAGGCGAATGCTAGCAAAGAATAAAGTAGAAACTTTCTAAAGAAGAGTCACTTTTCATGTTGGCAGGTTTCAGGTGACGTTCTTCCAGTGATATGGAGCAACATTAGTGTTGTGACGCACATTTCTGAATATTGCAAACTAAAAGAGCTTAGGAAGAATACAAAATTTGATAACCGACACTTTAAAAGCTATGTCAGCCGTACTATGATACAGTCTGCCTCGTAACTGTTGTTTTATGTAACGACGCTCTATCATGTACAATGTCTTTAGACATTGAATGAAATATTTAAGAACGCTTATGGCAAGCCTCATGTGATTCGAGTATCATGATAAGAAAGAGCTGTAGCTTATTTATAATTACTATTCCATATCTGGAAATCCGGAACTGAAAGAAACCGTGAGACTGGTTATTTGATAGGACAGAAAACAGTTCTGGGTTTACAAACGAAATATCTAGCCACCTACCTTGAACACGACTTTAAATTACGGCGTTCTCACTGTAGTTCTTACAAAATCAAAAACAAATAACGCCTACGGTTCACACCAGTTTATTTTAGTTAAATTCGTTAAATTATGTTGCTATAATGCACATTTATACAGCAAGTTCTACACTCCGAAATGTCATGGCAAGTTGCTCGTTCTTACTGCGCATTTAAAGTCTCCTTTTATTTCGAACGGCTGGTGTCAAAATTACCAACAACTCGAACGTCAGTCTGTATTAATGTTTCTCTCCCAGAATCAGCACAGATATGCTACGTGAAAACAGCCCACAGTGCCGTCTCTGCAACCACGAGATTTTATACATTTTTGGGCACTTTCGCACAGCCACTCAAAGCGCCTATTGTCTCCGTCATTTCCATCCGACCGTCTGTCCGTCCGTCCGTCCGTCTCGCCGCATGCAACAACGCGGCTTCAACTACACGAATTTACCTAAAATCTGATGCCGGTACTTTCAAGAAAATCTGTCGGTAAAATTCGTATTTGGTTAAAACCGAGCCAAAATGTCGGGCACATTGTATGACGACTTGCGTAGGTTTTATTACTGCCGGCGACATTACATTGTCATAAAGACACTCTCTTCGAGTGAAATGTTATCAGACCTTTACAGTAACCAATGAGGTACAAGGGGGACGCCAAGGCGCCGCATCATTCCGCTGTCTATATTTATATTGCCTGTCTTGTCGTTTGTAACTACAAGAGATGCACTTATTGGTGTCTCACAGCGTCAGAGCTAGAAACTTTTATCTCATATCTGCAACATCATGCTTTCTCCGAGCACGTCCAACCAAAACGGGCTTTCAAGCAAGCTGCAATGCGTAATAATGGGGCAATTTCTCGTTTTCATATAGTAATATTTGCAGAAGGGGCCCTCCGGAAGTTTAGCTCCATCTTCATGCACAATACTTGAGCTTACTACATGCATCGGGGTCTTCTGAAGAAGTTGGTATTTTCTCAGGTCTTAAAAATATTTCCGGCGTTCAATGCACCCCGATTTCAGTACCGTGCTCACAAAATCCCACTTCTCGCTACCCAATGCCGTATCTATCGACTCCACGTCCCCCCATTTCTATCGTTTAATTTTTTATCAGTCACCCATTCAAGCTGTCTAATCAAGTACTCACGCGTTAAACATTAAACGCAATGCCATTAGAGTCCAATGAATTTGCAGGTGTTTGTATGTCTGCTAATCAGATTTGCTTTGTGTTAAAACCACTGCCATAATGCTGATTAGCTAAATAGTAGCTGTTTATTGTGAAGAAGCTCACAACAAACACGTAAATACACTGAGTGACAAAGTGTACAGATATTAATGTTAAACTGTGTGGTACATACAGTTACCACTGCATTTAAAGGATTAAAGTGCACGAATGGGTGCACTGCGCTGTGTGTGATTGTCTGATTAAGGTTAGTTTGTATTTGGACTGTTTTGTGCGTTAATATAGGCCTCAGCCGATAGATGGCAGGCTGGTGCTCTACTTTCACTAAATTTGATGTTGAGAGCTCGCGTAGGTTTTGTGCTGCGGTGTGGATAGCAAATGGCAACTGGCTGCGGCTGGAATTGTCAGATTTTAAACTTTAAAGCCCACTGGTCACTATATGTAACGCCAGTGGTCACTACATGTACCGCCAGTTTAACATTCAGCAGTTTTACGTTCTGCACACACAGTGTATTTATGCGTTTTGTGTGGATCTGAGAACAAACAGCGATTATTTCACTGTACATTGTGTGATGTGTACAGCAGGCACGTTATTTTGTCATGTATTATCAGAATGAGAAAACGCATTAAGACTTATGTATACTGGACCGTGCATCATTGTGATAGTTGAAGAATAAGAGACCAACTTGATGTCACAATTTATTAAGTTTTATTTCACTTCTTCTATGTTCGACATGTTTCGGACATTAATACATCCATCATCAGGAACCTGCGACTTTTCTATTGTATCACCACATTGGTTGTGTGTTCTTGTTTCGATGTGTGTTGGAGTTTTGGTGTGGCTGGTTGGAGTGGTATCCGTGTGGCAGGCTGAAGCCTGCCACACGGATTCAATTAGTATTAAGACTTCTAACTCTGACCACGTGATCACACAAAGTTACGGCAAGCACACAACATAAAGACACTCAAATTCCGAACAATCATTGCCGAAATCAATAACAACCCTTTTCAAAAAAAATTAACTGGACTGAGCAATACGTTACACATTATTTCCACATTTCCTGTTACAAACCAACAAAATATTCACGTTTTCAAAGCCAATTCCAAATCCTCCTACGATCATAAAATAAATTAACGTATTTCCGAATATATCGGTTTACCTCAAGATTTCACAACTCCTGTCTTGGTCTGTATGAGTGGCAACAAAAACAGCCCTCCGGCTGTGCGCGTTTGCGCTGTGTAACAGTACGTTTAGCGTTCAAGACGATGTTCCTGGCCGTTCGTGTCGCTGTTCGTAACAGAAAAATCGGAGAGAGTTGAGAAAGGCTGTATTGCTGTGGGTTCCGGGTACTATAACCGAGACGGAGTGTATTTACTGCGCGGTACGGACTGCATATTTAAATACAAGCTTAGTCTCAAAGAAATAATTTCTTGTAATGAAGGTTTTGATACACACACACACACACACACACACACACACACACACATGGACGGCGTTTTTTTCTGTGTCAGTTTTGCAGTTTTGTTAAGTCAGTTGTTCCTCCGTTCTTTTTAAAACGTCCACTCACACACCTTCAGTTCTCACCCGTTACACCATACAGCTCTCTCTCTCTCCCAATACAGCTCCATCCAAGTGTAAGTTCATGATTCCGCCGCGAAGTAGATGAGATCTGCACTCTTCTGTGATATTACTTAACGTGTTGTGGTAATTCATTACCGATGTTTCGGGACAACTATAGGTCCCAAAAGTCGGTAAGGAATTGCCAGTACACTGTGTAATTACCAGCACACTGTGTAATTACCAGCACACTGTGTAATTACCAGTACACTGTGTAATTACCAGCACACTGTGTAATTACCAGCACACTGTGTAATTACCAGCACACTGTGTAATTGCCAGTATACTGTGTAATTGCCAATACACTGTGTAATTGCCAGCACACTGTAATTGCCAGTATACTGTGTAATTACCAGTACACTGTGTAATTGCCAGTACACTGTGTAATTACCAGCACACTGTGTAATTGCCAGTACACTGTGTAATTACCAGTACACTGTGTAATTGCCATTACACTGTGTAATTGCCATTACACTGTGTAATTACCAGTACACTGTGTAATTGCCAGTACACTGTGTAATTACCAGTACACTGTTTAATTGCCAGTACACTGTGTAATTACCAGCACACTGCGTAATTACCAGCACACTGCGTAATTACCAGCACACTGTGTAATTACCAGCACACTGTAATTACCAGTACACTGTGTAATTACCAGCACACTGTGTAATTGCCAGCACACTGTGTAATTACCAATACACTGTGTAATTACCAGCACACTGTGTAATTGCCAGTACACTGTGTAATTACCAGCACACTGTGTAACTGCCAGTACACTGTGTAATTACCAGTACACTGTGTAATTGCCAGTACACTGTGTAATTACCAGTACACTGTGTAATTGCCAGTGCACTGTGTAATTGCCAGTACACTGTGTAATTGCCAGTACACTGTGTAATTACCAGCACACTGTGTAATTCCCAGTACACTGTGTAATTACCAGCACACTGTGTAATTGCCAGTACACTGTGTAATTACCAGTACACTGTGTAATTGCCAGTACACTGTGTAATTCCCAGTACACTGTGTAATTACCAGCACACTGTGTAATTGCCAGTACACTGTGTAATTACCAGTACACTGTGTAATTGCCAGTACACTGTGTAATTGCCAGTACACTGTGTAATTACCAGCACACTGTGTAATTGCCAGAACACTGTGTAATTACCAGTACACTGTGTAATTGCGAGTACATTGTGTAATTACCAGCACACTGCGTAATTTCCCAGAAGAGCGCAGATTTCAACTCTATCCAAATATATCGACCAGCCATAACATCCACATTGTTCAGCTGATCAGGTGTCGTGAAACTTCCAACAACTGGCGACAGTTTGTTGCACGACAAGATTACGTTCAGATGTACGTAAACTGGTTGTACTTTGAGACAGGGGCTGAGTGCCTTTGGAGCAAAATATTTTGCGATGACATCGAATATAATGCCATGAAGACTGTCTATAGCAGTGCTTGACTAACAGACAAAATGACTAATCTGCTTATTTACATTTTATGTACAATTTATGCTATGAAATTTACTACCGTCATGTAGTTATGCTGGCGCGAGTCCGTTCGACTTCGGGACGCTAGTGCCCATCGCTGCTTCATCCAGAGGCTCAAGTCTGTTGGGGGAAGGTTGGCGTACGTGACAAACTGTACGTGTGATGAAATGTTATGCAAAATGGCAGAAATTACGATAGCTGTCTCCTACATTTATGTCCAGAACTAAAACTGACTGAATGTTTGTGTGCACTCAGTGAGGCTGCTGTTAGCAGGTTCGTTATTGAATTCTCTGGCAAACAGCGGAAATTGCAGTCCGCATTCTTCAGCTTCTAACACCGCAGTCTGTCGGAGCCACCTTCTGTCCTTCTTCGAAAGTACTAACTAAAATACATAATAACAGACCCATCAGAGCTAGCATTGGTTTGGGGATGAGAATTTGTAAACTTTGTAAAAGCTGATAAGCAAGGGGGCGCCAGAAACAACAGTAAAATATATCAAGTAATCCCACAGTGACAAGCACCTGAGCCAAGTGCCTCTGAGTTTGAGCTGGCTATCGACAAGCTAAAAAGTCACAAATCGCCAGGTATTGATCAAATACCGGCAGAACTGATTAAAGCAATTTGCTTGGAGATTTATAAACTTATTACTTCTATTTGGAAGAAGGAGAAACTGCCTGAAGAGTGGAAGGAGTTGATCATAGTACCCATTCATAAGAAGGGGGATAAAACAGATTGTAGTAATTATAGCGGCATATCAATTTTGCCAACCACTTACAAAATTTTATCCAACATCCTGCTCTCAACGTTAATTCCATATGCGGAGGAAATTATCGGGGATCATCAATGTGGCTTTCGACGCAACAGGTCGACTATTGATCATATATTCTGCATTCGACAAATACTTGAAAAAAAATGGGAATACAATGAAGAAGTTCATCAGCTCTTTATAGACTTCAAGAAAGCTTACGATTCAGTTAGAAGGGAGGTCTTATATAAGATTCTCATTGAGTTTGGTATCCCTAGGAAACTTGTAAGGTTAATAAAGATGAGTCTGACTGAAACATATAG